>Ga0214917_10007387_pt1 | contig 11133 bp, 4 predicted proteins | sample LL_1208_BB_MetaG_FD_177983 | JGI IMG/M metagenome (GOLD analysis project Ga0214917, IMG submission 177983) | Freshwater microbial communities from Lake Lanier, Atlanta, Georgia, United States - LL_1208_BB | ecosystem: Environmental > Aquatic > Freshwater > Lake | place: USA: Georgia | collected...
AAATTGTTGTTCTTCAGTCCATGGACCAAATATAGCAGTAGTATTATTAGTATATCTAGCTCTTACTTTGTATGTAGTTTGAGCAGTTAAGCCTTCTATGATTAGGCTACCTGTTTCTTTATTTGTATAATATACATTTTGTGGACTAATATCATCCATTAATCTATTAGACTCTACTATTTGAAATTGGACTTTTGTAGCAGTAATTGGTAAGTCAGAAGGATTAGAAAAACTAATTGTAGTACTAGTAGTATATGTACCTTGCGATATTTCTTTAACATCGTAATTACTACTAACTATATCCTCTATAATAGGACTTTTAGTAATAGTAGTTTTTACAATATCTATATTTTGTAGGGTTATATTTGAATTAAAATGTATATAGTCATTCAATAAATCTAGTGTATAGATACTAGGACTATAATCAACCAATGTTATTCTAGCTGTTAAATCTGAACTAGGCTCAATACTTTCAACAATTAGATCTTGAGTTACTTTATTAGTTTCGCCAATCATTACTAAATTGTCTACCGCTACACCACTAAAACTAGTGGTTGTAGTTATAGAATTATAGTATCCACTAGAACTTACAGAAACTAAAGCTTTAGTTACACTTCCTTGTGTGCTAGCTGTTAAGTTATTTGTTCTTATAGTAATACTATATGATTTAGTACTATCTAATAGTATTCCTTCTGTTAATGTAATAGTATTACCCGATATACCTTTAATTCGTGCTGAACCTATTCCCCACAAAGGTACATCATGGGTTACTTTAACCAAATCTCCACGAGTACACACTAAGTATTCAAAATCAACATTTATTGTATATTTTTCCGGTCTTAATTTTAATTGAGCTAAATGCCATTGTGCAAAGTACCTTATTTGATCAGGATTAGTTACTCCTGGTAGTTGTAGTTGTTCAAATACTTCAGCACCAACAACAGCTCTACCACTAGAACCCTGTGTAGTAAATGCTTGGCCTGTACCTGATCCCAATCCTGCTGCTACAAATGTATCTCCTACAACATAGCTTACTCCTGTGGTACCAGCTACTATATTCCAATTAGTGTTACCAAATTTTGTAATTTTATAGGTTCTACCACTTACAAAACTTCCAGCATTAACTATATATCCATCAGTTTCGCCATAACCATAATTATAAACTATTAGCTCGTCAGCTTGATATGTTTTAGTTTCGTTAGGAAAAGATACTCTAAAAGCATCTGGAATACGAACTAATGTTTTAGTGCTATCAAATCCCCAGCTATTATGTGGTGTAAAATGTTGTACTGTAAAAGTACGCTGTCTATCTATAACAACACTCCATTTACCATTGATATATGTAGGACTAGCCATTCCTGCGGCGCATATATCTCGTAATAATTCCATTAAATTATTAGTATTTGTAATAACATTATTATATGTTAGTATTGGTTGTCCATTGTTTACTAAATATTGTGGGTTTGAACTAGCATTACAAAAATTATACCAACTAGAAATTGTTACCCAATCTATTTCATTATCTAATACACTATAAGTATTTGCAGTATGCTGCAATACATGCACGAACAAGCTTGCTGGATTGTTAGTTGGACCTATATTATAACTTACCGTATTTGTACCACTATTCCAGGCTATATCAATTTTACCAATAGTCTGTACTACTGCATTAATTCCTGCAATAGTTCCGTTAACTTTATTAGTACTTTGTATTTTAATAGCAGTTCTAGCTAAGTTTCTTGGTTGAGTAGCAATAACGTTTCCACTAGTATCTCGAAGTTTTCTAGCAGGTAGAGGCTTTAATGGAGGATTATCTTTACTATCATAGGCTGTAGCAACTAATAGAGATACTTTTGAAGCAATTCTATAGTCTGTTAACTGTTCAGAATCGTCATTAGTTATACGTTTAACTCTAATAGCATAAGTATTTCTTGGTATATTTTCTAATTTATATACATAATTAAATGCATCTTTACTGTTTCTATCTATAGTTATAATTTTATAACCTCTAGTAGGTAATACATTTTTTACACCATCGTATACGTATCTAATTATACATGCTACACCAGCGCTTGATTGATTGGTATTACCTACTGCTTCATTACTACTAGCTGTAATTCTTACTGTCTTAGTACCGGCAGAAATATATGTTTCCTTAGTACTATAACTACTAAAATTTCTACTTACTTCAAAAATTGGATTTGTTAAATCCCCAATATATAGTGCACCTTGATCATCGGCGGATAAATCTATTGTATATATTCCATCATAAGGAAATGTAATATTAGTTTGCTGATCAAATGTTGTAGCAGTGCTGATATTTGCTGTACCCCAAACACCGTAATCTTCTAAAAAATTGTGCCAAATAGTATCACTTCTAGTAACATTAGTTACTGATGGAAGATTAGTTCTAGCATTAAATACGGTTAATTGCGTAACTGCATTTGTACTACTATTAGTTGTACTAGTTAAACTACCACCACTAATTGTTGCAGTGTAATATGCATAAAAAACTAAGTCTGCGCTACCAGAACTATAGTCATAGCCTTGGCCTCTGTTTAAAGATGTTAACGCTAGTCCAGCTCTAGTAAAACCAGATATTCCAGTAATATGATCTACCTGACCTGTAACATTATTATCACTATCTAAAATAAAGCTGGCTACTTTTAGATATCCACTTGGTATTTGTGGTTCATATAAATAATTAACCTGTGTACCTAATAAATTTTCAAATCCGGAAGATGCTAAATGACTTTTATAATTTAAACTAGGATTGTTGCCTGCTATATCAGTTGAACATCCGGCAAATAATGTTATCGCATCACTGTTGGCTTTTAAAGCAATAGTATATTTTTGGTATATTTTGGTTGGAATATTCCAATCATCTATAACCCAAGCTGTAGGTATAGTTGCATTAATAGTAGTATTTGCAGTTAAATAGTAGTAGTCTAAATTACTACTAATAGTTGTATCAAGATTTGGATTAGTTTGTACTTGATTTGCTGGTACTACTTCTATACCAATGCTAACACTAAAATTTGAAGTTTTTCCATCTTTAGTAGCAATTTTACGCAACCCTTCACCAAAGTTAAAAGCAACTTCAATATTAGTAGCAGGCTGTGAAAATGTTGCCGATGTCCAAGGATTACCATCGGTTGGATTGTTAACTAATTCTACCGGACTTGCTGGTAATTGTTGTAAATCCGAGGGATAGTAGCTATTAAATTTATCTGTTTCGGCTTGAGTTTCTTCAACAGTACCAAATAATGTATATGCTACTTCTGAATTACCATCAACAAGCTTGTCACTATGTAATTCAGCTAGTGGTGTAGCACCAGCACTAATACTATTAGTATCTACATGTAGTGGCCCAAATCCCCAGATTAATAATAGATGTAATAAATTTGTATTACTAAGTGTTTCTATATATGGTGTAGCACCCAATACAGCTGTTTGTCTTGTTTTACCTAATACAACCGGTATTGCGCCAAAAGGATTAGCTTGATTTTGAGTACCACTAAATAAACTTGTTCCAATAGCCTGACCTGGGTCATTAGTTGTAGGTGGACGTATTGGAAAAGCTGCATTAATTAAAATTGTACCTGCTATTTGAATAATTGCACTACCAACAGCCGCAGTTGTACCAAATGCAGCCCCTACTTTTGCAGCAAGTACTGGATCTTGACTAATTACAAATACGGCAATAGTAAGTATAATTCTAAGGCCTTGACGTCCTTGAGCAACTACTCTATAGTTTACAGTTTGATGACTCTGCAGTATAGTAGTGTCCCACTCATGCTGTGGTATAATCTTTCCATCAATTGTCAGCAACAGCTTACTTGCTAATTTCTTGCCAATATTATACTTTTGTATAATATTTTTAGCAAATTGTGCACAGGTAGTACCGCTATTGACTACTTCTACTTTAGTAGATGCCCACTGCATTGGATTAGGTGCACCATGAATACTTATAGTATCATTGCTATGGTATCTATAAAATCCACTGAATCGACGATTCCAATTATAGTTGTCTAAACTTTCAATAGCAACATCACTACCGTCTCGGCTATGCAAAAATTTACGGTTGCCAATATAAACACCAATGTGACTAGGCTGCCCTAATATTTTAAATAAGCACAGATCTCCTGTTTTGGGATTTGTAGTTAGTTGCCAGCCGTCTTTATAATAGTCAATGGCAGCTACAACTTTAGGGTCATAGCTGCCATCGTATAATTCAGTATAACTAGGTAGTTCTATATCAAATTCATTTTTATAGAACAAGCGAGCCAATCCCCAACAATCTAATCCCTCTATAGTTCTTCCGTTTTCTTTATACGGTAGTCCAATATATTTATTATAATTCATTAGAATAATCCTGGAAAATATAATGGGGTAAAAGTAAAATTAGGAAAAGGTTCGCGACTAAAACTAATCATTTCTAACTGTAGACTAATACTTTCAGAATTGTATTGAGCATTAGTTATATAAAATTTTGGAAAGCTAGCTTCTATATAGTCTGGATCACTGGCTAATATAATGTCTATTCTTACTTCTGCTGGTTTTGTTAAATGTTCTCTTATTAAATATATTGCTTGTTGAGTAACATAATTAAATGTTATACTACAATTGCCTACTCCAGTATCCTGTTCAGTAGGCAATGTAATTTGCATAGGTAAAAATATGTACTTATTAGTATTACTAATTACACCGTATATAACCTCAGATTCAGTAGTATCCCCTTCAGTCGTATTTGTTGATGCAGTTACTCCTGTTAATCGACTAGTAAAACCATCTGCTAATCGAATTGGATTAGCTAAATCAGATGGATCAGTAATAGTTACTAACATAATTACTTGTTCTTCTGTTTCTGAAGAAAACATTGCTTTAATAGCATCGGGGGATAGTGTACTTAATCTACTCATGGTAATATTTCAAATTGTAAATTTGCTTGCCAATAACCTGGCGCTCTATAAACTAATTGATAAAATTCTCCTGATCCTTGTGGTATAAGTCTACACTCTACAGTAGTACCCAATCTAGGATGAGTAAAATTAAATCTCTTAACGCCCAATAAATCGGTAGTTACAAAAGTATCCAAAGTTTGGGTTTGACTAGTAGTAAGTATAAAACTAAGATTCATAGTATTTGGTCTTTTGCCACGTAATCGTTGTTTTGCTATACCACTGTCCATTGTAGATCTTAATATGTTAATACCTACAGTTTCTGTAAAGTCTTTTTGAGGACTTTGTGGTAATGTTGCCGGCCATGTAGGGATTGCCATATTATCTCCTTGCCATTACTGGACGCGTACCATAATTATTAGTCATTGCTTGTTGTAAGTTACTATTTGAGCGAGTAAGTTCACCAGCTACCATATCTCCAACTACAACTTCTATTCTACGATTTCCGCGAGCATCTGTAGTTTCCTTTGTTTCAGCTTTTGCAGAACTATAGTTGTTTACTACTACTTCTACATTTCCACCCATTTTACCCATAGGAGTTATAGTGGCTGGACCTGTTATAAATTCTGGCCCCGTTTCTCCAACAATGCCTACCTGACCAGCACCTAATGTTCCACCACTTGCAAAAAACCCACCAAAATCCATATTACCAAATAAACCGCCTGTACCAAATCCACCACCACCGCGAAACAGACTTCCAAATAAACTACCCAATAATCCGCCGCCAACTTTCATAGCTGTACCAACTACTAATCCTTGTATACTTTGGATACCGCCTTGCAATCCTTGACCTAGTGTGCTTGCTAAAAGTGAGGCATCGGGGATAAAAGCTTTTTGAGTTAACTCAGTTGTTTTTTGAATTGTATCTGATAGTTTAAATTCAAGATCAGTACTCCACTCGTCCATTTCCATATAGATAGGCCTTCTGGCTGAACTAACCAGCCTATTGCCACCAGTTTCAGCTGCATCTCTAGCTTTTTGCTCAGCACTTTTAGCTACCCATATTGTTTCGTTCCATGCTGGTACTTGTGCTATACCTTTTAATACTGAAGATGAAACTACTGGATCACTTGACATTGAAAAATCAGGTTTAGAAAAAGCTGGCAACGGAGGCAAGGCAAGACCTGGGGCTGTAGTACCTAACCCCACATACTCAGAAGTCATAGGACCGACTACTTGAACATATAGTGGTTTTGTTTCTACTTGACCACGCATAGGATCTACTTTAAAATTTATATCCTTGCTTGGACTTGCTAAACCAAACTTACCTAATACGGTTTTGGCTAATCCCATACCTCCACCAAGTTCAGAAAATATTGCTTCTTGGGCTCGCTTAACCTCAAAACGGAGTAGATCTTCTAAGAAACTATTTACTAAATCTTTAAAGCTAAACTTACCTGTTTTTACAAAGTTAACTATGGCATCAGTCATTCTATCTATACTTTTTACAAAAGCATCTGCCCAGGCCTCTTCACGTAGTGAAAATTGATATTGTGCTTCTAGTAGTTGTTTTTGAGCATCTGCTGTAGCTTTGTATTGAGTTTCTAATAGCTGTAAACCTGATAAAGTATCTGAGTATGCTGAGATTCCTTCTAGTCCTGCTGGGCTAATAATAGTATCATTGATATCTCCAGGCCCTACAGTTTTTAAAGCAGTCTCTTTAGCCCTTTGTCTATCTTGGGCTATACCCTGTAGCTTAGTTTCTAAATCTATGTCAATTCTACTAATTTGGTTACGCTTTCGTTGTTCTCTAATTTGATCTGCAGTTAAAAGTTTATATTTTTCAGCTTGACTCAATAATTCATCATTTAGATTTAATTGATTTTGACGTAATGTATTCTGTAAAGCAAGACGCTCTTTATCAATATTTCTTTCTCTTTCAGCCCTATTTATAGCAAGATCAGCTAATTTAAGATAATCTTCTCTTTCTTGATTTTGCTGTCTAATATTTTCTCTTTGATCAAATAATAATATATTTATTTCATTTTCTTTCTTAATTCTGTCAATTACTTCTGCAAGCTCTGCAGCCTCTTTAGATTTCTTCTTTGGATCTTTAATAGTAGATAGATAAAAATCAATATTAGCTTGAGTAGTAGCTAAAGTTTTTAACCCTTCTTGAATTAGTTTTTGTTTTTCTACAGTAGCTAATTTTATTAATGCATCAGATTTATCTCTAATACCTTGTTCTGTACCATCAATTATTGCTACTAAATCTTGATTTAAGAAACCGAGTGTTTGAGTTAAAGCTTTTATTCTATCATCATACGATAATGTTATAGACTGCATCTGCTTTTCAAAATCTGTTGTTGCTATTTTGATAGTTTTTTGCTGTGCATTTAAAGCACCTTTTAGTCTGCGCTCTAATAAAGCAAATATTGCGGGATTTTCTTTAGCTGCTGCTCTTAGTTCCTCTATAGTTCCACTTTGAAATAGTTCTTCTGCTCTACCGGCTTGACCTATTCTACCTGATAGTTTTATTGCTACAGGAACATTTTCTGCAGTTTTCTCTAAATTCTTTAATGTTTCTATATCAGCTAATCTTTGAATCTGTATTCTTAATAAGTCTTGAGAAGCCGCTAGTTGTTCTTGACTACTAAGCAATTTATACTCAACATCTATAGCTTCTTTTGCTAATCTGTTACCAATATCTATACCGGCTTGACTTTGAATTGGTAGCTTACTTATAATAGCTTTTTGTTGGTCTATAATTGCCTGCTGTAATTTTAATCTAAAAGATGCCATGGCTTTATCTATCATGCCTATGGTACTTTGTAGTATTAAATCTTGAGTAGCATTAGCTATTTCTCGCATTTGCTGACGGAGTTTGTCCGTCTCACTTCTAGCAGTATTTAATATGCTTAAAGTTTTATCTAAACTTTTTTCTAATTCCGTAGTATCAGCACTAAGTATTCCACCTTCTACACCAGTACTTGCAGATGCTTGAAGCTGCAATATTTTATCGTTTAGTTTGTCAATTTCTTTTTGCGCGTCATCACCTATACTAACAAGTGCATTATATCTAGGTGCTATTTTTTCAAACGCCTGAACTTGCTTTGCTATTTCAAGAGCTACGCTAGGGTCGAACATACTAAGATCGACTTTAGACAGTTTTTCAAGAGCACCTAATTGGCTATTAAAATTTACTTCACTTAATGCTTTGCTTAGCTCATAACTAGATTGTATTGCGCTTCTGAAAAACTGTGCTACGGGGCTACTATCTTTTAGACTATTTTGAAAAGTTTGTTGTGCTTTATTAGTATTTTCAAAACTAGCTTGTAGTCCCTTTAAATATACTGTACTGTCTTGAAATTTTGTATTTAACTCGTCCTGATCTTTAGATAGCTGTTTCATAGCTTTTCTAAAATCTTCTTGATTCATGGTACTTAAAGCTTCGGTAAATGAATCTGCATCAAGACGCAATCCGCTAAGTTTTAATGTTTTAGCAAATTTTTGCTTTAAAGCTTCACGCATTGGGCCTTCTGGAACATTTGCTATAGCTGCTTCTAGCCCTTTACCTATTGACTGAGCGCTGCTTTCCTGTAAACTATCTACGCCAGGTAGTAAATCTTTTAATTTATCAAAAACAGCTGTCCAATAATTTTCTTTCTTAATTACATTGTCAAAATCTTTAGATACTTGTTTAAGAGATTCGCTTAAACCATCAAATGCATTGGCTCTAGCTATAATCGCATCTCCAGTAATACTTTCTGTGTATTTTTTATCTACATCTATAGCAGTTTTTGTAGTTTCATTTAACATGTCTAATGACTTGTTTAAAGTATCTACTTCTTTAGCATTTTTTGTAAATATAGCATCTAAAACCTGAAATACTGCTATTCCAGTTCCTACTATAAAAAATATTCTACTAAAGGCACTCATTAATATTTCAGCACCTCTTACAATGGCACTAAATGATCCTAAAGCTATTGTTTTAAATTTTCCTATTTTGCTTAAATCACTAGTAGCGGCAGTATCTTTATATAATTCCCCAATTGCTCCGCCAACGCCAAGTACGTCAACTCGTTCACTAACTTTACTACGCATTTCTAAACTAGTAGCTTTTTCACGCGCATTTGCTAACATTTGTTCACGCTGCCATAACTGGCTGCCAAATTTAGCTTCTTTGTCCATAAGCTGACCAGTTGTCATATGCGCTTGATTTAAGCGCGCACGAGTATTCTTAATCTGCTCATCTAGAGTAAGCATTTGCTTTTTGGCGGCTACATTTTCTAATACGTCTTGTTTAGTACTATTCTCATACTTTGCAATATCTTTTGCTATTTTAACTCGCTGGCTTTCTGTTAGTTCTTTAGCTCCGGTAATTTCTGCAAAAGATTTTGATCCTAGTGTTCTTTGATCTTTTGTGCTTTTTCTAAGTCTATCTTGGGCTGCCTTTAACTCTTGTTCTAATTTTGGTATTCCTGCATTTTCTGCTGCTTTTTGGTAAAATACTTCTTGAAAAGCGTTATTTGTTTGTGCCATTTGATCTTTGGCAGTAGCAGCAGCGTCTTTTAATCCTTTTTGCCATTGACCTAATGCTGGCAAGGCCTGTTTAGTAATCTGCAAAGCAGCAAAAGCTATGGCTGCTCCAATTAGTTTAGTATTATCCGCTAGTATTCCTGCAACTGGTGCTATTACAGCATTTACAGTACTTAATATAGTTTGTGCTACGTCTTTTAAACTAGCTAATAATCTGTCATATGGATTTCCAGCTTGAGCTATTTCCCCAAACTTTTGCGTACCTTCAGCTAATACAGCATTAGCAAATGCTTGACGGCGTTCAAAATCAGTTAATTCTGATTCTGTTTTTCCGACTTTACGAGCATACTCTTCGGCCGCTTTACCTGTTTTAGTAAATAATCCTAATTCATCTAATAGTTCGGGCTCTAGTTTTGTAATACCGCGTGTTAGTCGGCTAACAGCATCAGCAGTATCTAAACCTAAAGCATCTGCAGCACTCTTTGCTACTTTACCTAGCTGTAAAAATTGGCTACTACTCAATCCACTACTAACTGCTTTGGCAGTTGCCTGCATAGATTCTCTAAAGCTAAGTGCTCCGCCTGTAACGTTAGTAAATTCTTTAGCTAGCCCGCCCATAGCTACGCCGCTCTTAGCACTTAACTGCTCTAAGCCGCTAATCATAATGTCAGTTTGCATAGCCTGTCTAAGCGCAGTAAATGCGCGTTCTACTGCAAATATATTAGCAGCATAAATAGCATACAGACGAATTAATCCACCCAATCCACGAGATTGATCAGCAAAATCCCGACTAGTACCGCCTGCGGCTTGTCCTGCTCCACGAGCTTGATTATATTCACCAACTTCACCACTAAAACCTGCACGACGCATAGCCTGTTGTCCAGTTTTTGTTCCGCGCATTAAATTCTGAGAGCGCTCTAGCTCTTGATTTAGCTTCTTAGCATCATTTGTGCGACCTTGCAAAGTGTTGCCTTGGTCTTGCACGCTAAGATTAATATCTATTCGATTACCTGCCATAGTAGCTCCAGGTGGATTTTACTTTATTCGCCGATTTTATGCGAGATTACACCAATTATAACATAAGGGCAATAAAATGTCAATAGTAAAAATTTTAAGTAATAAAAAACCCGCTAGTACTTAGTAATAGCGGGTTTTTGCTGCTCTCGTTTTTTAGTTATCTCACTAGACCTTATTCCATCTATGAGTTTTATGAACTGTAGTATTAACTTCTCATCACTAGGATCTATTTCAGTATATTTAAATATATATTCTAAACCGTTTAAGTTTTTTCCTAGATATAATCCATTAAATCCTTCCCAATTATCTTGCAACATGCGATAGACTAAAAAAGCTTGCTGTAGTATTAGCGGCATATCGTCTAATTCAATGGGTATTTCACTTTCTATTGGTTCACTACCCATTATCTCGCACATCTCAAAGTATCTATCTTTTGTCATAGATACTTGTTGATTTTGAAAATAGTTTTGTATTAATAAATCTACTTTTTCAAGCTGTTCTTCGAAAAGTTTCCCAAGTCGCCTACTTGCTCACTAATAAAACTATCAAAATCTGTAGAGTTTTTCATTAAGTATAGAGCATTTTCAGTAGTATAGTTTAGCTCATCTTCTGGATCTAGATGACTAACATCTACTGGTGCTAGTGTTTCTAAGTATTTAATCTTTAGGCCCGTCCA
>Ga0214917_10007388_pt1 | contig 11132 bp, 8 predicted proteins | sample LL_1208_BB_MetaG_FD_177983 | JGI IMG/M metagenome (GOLD analysis project Ga0214917, IMG submission 177983) | Freshwater microbial communities from Lake Lanier, Atlanta, Georgia, United States - LL_1208_BB | ecosystem: Environmental > Aquatic > Freshwater > Lake | place: USA: Georgia | collected...
TGGCGGGGCGCTCCCGCTGCGGATGAGGGGCAGATGGACCGCAATACCGCCGACTACATGGGAATGCTCGCCACGGTGATCAACTCGCTGGCTCTGCAAGATGCCTTGGAAAATGCCGGCGTGGAGACTCGGGTTCTCACCGCCATTGAGATGAAAAATGTGGCTGAGCCTTTTATCCGTCGCCGTGCCCTCCGTCACCTGGAGAAAGGAAGAGTCGTGATTTTTGCTGCGGGAACAGGACATCCTTTCTTCTCCACCGACACCACGGCCGCCCTACGGGCGAGCGAAATCGGTGCCGACGCCCTTCTGAAGGCGACGAAGGTGGACGGGATCTACGATTCCGATCCTCGGACAAACCCGCGGGCACAGCGGTTTCAGACGATTACTTATGGGGACGCTTTGCGGCGGAGGTTGCAGATCATGGATTCGACTGCGTTTTCCCTCTGCATGGATAATAAGATTCCGATCGTAGTGTTCGATGTGTTTCGCGAGGGGAATTTGCGGGCGGCGGCGGAAGGTCGGCCTGTGGGAACTCGCGTTATTGCGGGGGATTAAAACTTTTAGTTAGATCGCCTAGGTAGGGCCGGCTCTATGCAGGCGGCCGCCGTTGTCAGTTTACAAAACCTAGTTCACAACTGCCGCCGGGTCATAGACTCGGCCCTACCAAATGCTCGAGCTTCTTATTTCCCAGTCGGTAGGGCGGACCATCCCTGGTCCGCCGGTGAATAAGCTGAAGGTTGCAATCTTAAACCGGCGCATCAGGGATGATGCGCCCTACCGCTGATAACTATCTTAACCCCTTAATCCCAAAATCCTTCGCATCCCTCGCGTCCTTTGCGTGAGAAAATCGCCCATTCGTCAGAGAATGACAAAAATTTGTTTATGCCACAAGCCACGCAAATCCATCTTAAGCCAATTTTTGATAATGTAAAACCCTACAGAACAACGTATTGAGACAAATCTGGATATTGCAAAACCAATTATGACAATTTGGTGACAAACAAAAATTCCCCCTTGATTTTGAACGTATCGTGGTTTAGATTGTCTCTTGTGAAGGAGATTATGAATATGCAAAAACTCAATGTAGCTCTCGCAATCCTTGTAACCGCTGTCATGGCGGGAAACGCTCAAACAACCGCCACGAGTGATGTGGTCGGTTATGTGAAACAAACTTTTGCTGCTGGATCCGATACAATTGTTGTTCCGCAACTCCTACGCCCTGTAGAGTACTCAGGAGCTGTTAGCTCTGTATCAGTATCAGGCGATAATGCGACGCTTGTATGTACCAGCGCTGCCTTTACGGTTAACTCTTTTCAGTATGTTGCTACTGCACAGCCAAAAACTTACTTTGCCAATGTAACCTCAGGAAATCTGGCTGGAACTGGATTTTTAGTGGTTTCGAATGGAACGGGTAGCATTACTGTTGCGCTCGATGGATTAACAGCCACATCATCTGACATCACTGGCATAGAGATTCGCCCGCTTTGGACTCTGAACACACTTTTCCCTGCCTCTGATGCGAATGTCACCTTTACGCCTTCGACTGGAACAACGACTGCGACTAGGCGCACACAACTCGTGATGCCAAATTTTAATGGTACTGGCATTAACAGGGCAGCAAGCGCAGTTTACTTTTACAATCCGGCCGTATCTGATTGGGTTGCTACAACTGCTACAGGTGTTAAAGCTGGAGACACTGCCTTGGTTCCTTCCCAATATATTATCCACCGAAACACTGGGGGAACTCCTGTTGAGCTTAACGCAACTGTGGTGGGTTCTGTATTTAGCAAGCCTGGGGCAGTGTACCTCGGCACTCTTACGACTAGTGCTAATGACACTCCGGTGGGTTTGGCAAGACCTACAGACTACAAATTATCGGAAATTGGATTGGATGATACTAACTTCATGCAAAGCACGGGAACAACGACAGCCACACGAAGAGATCAAGTTCTTGTCTATTCTACAACAGGTTCTGGTATCAACAGGTCTCCCACAGCCGTATATTTTAAAACTGGCAATTCTTGGCGTGCAACTACGGCATCGACTACCGCGGTCGATCCAGTTATTCCGGCAGGATCAGCAATCATCGTAAGAAAATACCAATCCGATGGTAACGACAGAGTAGTGATGAATAATCTGAATGTCTCACTCTGATAAAAGAATAAGAAACAGACAAAAACAAAAAACAAAAAAGGAAATAAACATGAAAAATAGAATTCAAATATTGGCCTTGCTGCTGATCGGTTCGATGTCTTGTATTCAAGCGTCGACGCTAATGCAATATGAGTTGGGGCAGATTACCTCTGGAGGTACTGCTATAAATGGTTCGCTCTTTTTTATCAGTAGTGGCACCAACGGTACTTTTGATTCTGGCTCATTCAGTGCAGGGGCTACGAGCTTAATCAACGCCGCAGATTCGTTGCTATTCGCAACAGCAATCTCAGGTGGCTCTGCTCAGGGGAACTGGTCGGAGCTTTACACAGCTCCAGTTGCAGTTGGCCAGAGCATCACTGCTCTTTTTGTTAAAAACTTAACAAGCAGCGATGTAAGTTACTCCACTGGGGCTTTACTCGGTGGTAAAAGTATAGGCCTGAGTGGTGGCACATCCTATGCTTTCGGTACCTACAGGAATTCCAGTGTTGAAACAATTGGCGGTAGTGTAGGTGATGCGATTGCTTGGGTTTTGCCTGCAAATGCAGGGGCAACTGCTTCGCTTATTGCTTATTCAGGCACTGGCGATTACACGGGTACTGATTTCAATGCAAATCTGGCCACTGCATCCAGTTTTAACATCATCCCCGAGCCCTCTTCGGCTTCTCTCTTGGCCCTCGGTGTGGCTGGGTTGGTTGCCTTGCGTGTTCGTCGGAAAAGTTAAGTCGGCTAGTTAACCTTTCTTGTTGGCAAAGGGCGGATCCTTCGGGATCCGCCCTTTGTTTTTTGATTTCATTCTATCCCCCAACCCACCAATCATAAAAACTCGCGACTCATACCGGTAGTCGGAAAACGAAAACATAATTCTATGTTACAATTGTAACATAGAATTATAGCCCTCTCGTTTTTCAAAGATTTCATACGGAGCCCAAGGGATGGCTCACCGGTTGTTAAGCTGAAAGTTGCAGCCTTGAGCCGGCGCATCAGGGATGATGCGCCCTACCGCTGAGAACTATCTTAACCCCTTAATCCCCTCTTATCTTATATTCTCAAAACCCTTGCCGTCTTTACCCCGACCCGGTCGGGGCCCGCGTCGGGGCTTGGCGTGAGACTAGCCCCCTCAAAACAGAATTGATTCTTTAGAGAATAAGAGAAGCATCAGTCGATGGCTCTGGATCGGATCCTCTTTCGTGCGGGGGCTACGCTGCGTGTGGTGAAGGGGAAAGGCGCACCCATTCCCCAAAAAAACCTTCTCGCGATTACGATCAAGGAGATCCGTGTCGATCCTCGCACTTTTATTTCACGGGATCTCGGTCCGAATCGGGAAGGTGTCATCGAACTGACCATGTCCGGTCAGTCGACCGTCATCCCCTTCAGTGGGGTAGGTCCTGTGAATGAGAAATATTTGCGGCGGGTTGCTTATCTCGGCCGTAACCCTGGCGGTCTTGGGATCTCCGTCGGGGTGACCGAGTCGGACGAGGAGTCGCGTCGTGCCCTCGACAAAGCGGCGGGCGTCGCAGAAGCACTCTCTGGAGCAATCCCTGGTTCTGGAACGGCATGGGGTTTGTTACTGGGGCCAGTCGCACCCGCGTTCGGGTTTGTGGCGGCTATCCTCAAGTTTCTTCGAGGAGGGGTGGACGATGATGAGGAGGGCCGATTTTTTGGAGTGATCAAAAAGGGTCTTTCCCATGGAGATCGAATCGTTGTGGAGTTGAAGAGAAAAGGGAAAGAGGTGTTTGCGGTGGAGTTGGAGGCGGAGGATCTAGGCGAACCCACAAATCAGGCAGGAGGATATAGTGTGCGGATTTCTCAGCCTGAAATTATTTTGGAGGATGTTGAGATCGGTGTTCGGAAGGGATCTGTCCGTGGAAAGAAGGCTGGCTGGATGAGCCGACCCGATGCGGGCCTGAGCCCGGTTCGTTCGGGAGAGTATCTGAAGAGATTGAAGTGGTTCGGGTGTGAGGCAGCGAGCGGGATTGGGAGATTTCGTTATGAGACAAAGGTGGCGGATTCGGCCCAGGTGCTGACGTGGGACGATGCGGAGCTTTTTTTGGCGGCGGCCCCAAAGTTGAAATCGGATCGGCATACGTTGCCAATGACTCTGTCGTTTTCTATCTACTCGGATCGGTTGGAGCTGGGTGGGTTAACGGGGGTGGCATCGGCAGGGGTGGAGCTGGTGGAGGGGTTGTTGGAGGGAGGGGACGACAAAGAGGGGAAGAAGTTGATTGCGGATGTGGCTCCCTATTTGAGGAAGGCGGCGCCATCGGTCAGTGCCCTTCTGGCGGAGATATCGGAGGGAAGGTTCTCTCTGTTCTCGATGGAGGGATTCCTAGTTCTTCTTCCTAAGGGGCAAAAGGGGGGTGGGGAGGGGGAGGGGCCTAGGATACTTCTGGAATGGCAAGAGAAGGAAGAGGTCTGGCGGGGTAGGATAAAAAGTAAACTAGAGTGGAGAGGGGTAAAGGTGGGCGAATTCAGCTTCGGGATTGAAGTGGCAGGTTTGTAAAAGTGCCCTTACCGACAGGAAAATCCCTCCTTTGAGGCCGCTTTTTTTAGAAGCGTGTCACCGCTTAAAAATGTTTGCTCCTTCGGTCGGTTGCCGCACGCCACCAGCGCTGCCGCGAGCTGAAAAGAGTCGGCCGTTCGCAAACCGTGGACACGGATCAGACGCCTAGCCATCTCACGAACCGATTCCGTCGGCTGAATCTCGATCCAAGATTGAGCCAGCGCGGCTAGGCGGGCTCGGGCGTGGCTTTCGTTGAGCTCATCAATTTCCCCTTTTGCTAAACGCCGAAAAAGTGCCGATTCAATCTCCACCGCTGTAGCCCACCAGACGACGAGGATGGGATCGTTCTTTAACTCCTTCGAGCGAGTGGTGGAGTCCTGCTCGTCCCACAAAAGCGGGGCAAGGGCGGAGGTGTCCCAGAACTTCACCTGCCTTGTTGCCGCTCTTCCAGGATGGCGGCGGTTAAGCTTGTGCCTTGTGCCTTGGGCAACCGCTCGAAGGCTGCCACATCCAGCTGGGCGAGAGGCGTCTTGGCTTGGCCGAGATTCATTGCTCGCCTGATCTCCTCTGGCCATTGGGCCGACTCGACCGGCTCTAGGACTGCGACAACTTTACGGTGATCGGTGATTTGAACGCTTTGTCCGGCCTTCACCTTCTCCAAATAGTGGCTCAAACTATTTTTAATCGTAGAAACGCTAGCTTGTATCATATGGCCATAATAGCCATATATAGTGCAAGGTCAAGCTTAGCCGTCTTCTAACTGGACTTGGCTGCAAAACCAGATTTCACACTTAAATCATTATCAAACAAGCTTTTAAAGCAAAAAACGCAGGCTTTGGCGGCCTGCGTTTCTTGACGAACACCCATAGAGATACTCGTAGTACAAATGATGTAGACAGATAAGTTGTTAAAACGTTCAAAAAATATTTGTTGACGGGGTCTGCGGGTTTGATATGTTAAACAGGTTCACAAGGCGCTTTGGCCAACAATCACGGTGTCGTGTGAACATAACAAACAAACACAAACCAAAGGAGATACTAAATAAAATGATCAAGAATATTACAGCACTTCTTGGCGTGCTTGCGGCCGTGGCCAGCTTGTCCCTCGCGGACAGCGCCCCGGAAGCTTCCGCTCAAGATACGAAAAAGATGGTTCAAAATAACTTCGTTGAGACCGCCCAGAAGGGCATCAAGCTCAGCGGATACGTCGATGCCGGTTACAGCTACAACTTCACAGGCGCCGCCAACGGCACCTCTGACGTTTCGGGCCGTTTCGGTTCCGACACCGCCGCAAAAGGCGACTTCAACTTGTACGCGGTCAAGATCGCCCTCGAAAAGGCGCTGACCTCGGAAAACAAGGCTCAGGCTGGGTTCCGCACCGATGTGATGATCGGTGAAGACGCGAACTACTTCATTAACCGTAACACCGATAGCGCACTTGAAAATGACCAACAAAATTCTAACGCCCTGTTCCTCGAACAGGCCTACGTTTCGATCCGCGCCCCTGTGGGTAACGGTTGGGACTTCAAGGTTGGAAAGTTCGTCTCCATTCTGGGCTACGAAGTTATGGAACGTCCGGCTAACATGAACACGACCTATGGGTTGCTGTTCAATGTCATGCCCCTCTACTACACTGGCGTGTTGTCGTCCTACAAGTTTGACGATTACCTCGATGCAAAATTGGGTGTCGTCAACGGCTCGAATACAGATAACAACACCACCACTGGAACTGCCGGTGACGGTTGTGCAGTCCTTGCGGCTTTGAACGTTACCGCCCCTGGCGGCAACGCAAACTGGAGCAACAACTTCCAGTACAGCAGCAACTCGGATAACAACACTGCACAGACCGAAGACTTCACTCAAAGTGGAGATTTGAGCCAGAACCCATCCCTTGCTTTGAATGGAAACAATGGTGCTGCATACTACATGTGCTACAACTCATGGGGAAATTGGGCACCGAAGTTTGCCAATGATAAGCTTCTGCTTGCCTTTAATACCCTCCTTCAGTTTACAGGTGGCTCTGGCGGTCCAGCCCAAGCTTCAGGATTTGCATATAATGATAATGCAAATTCAACAGAATGGGGTATTGGGGCCTATGCTAAGTACCAGTTCAATGACTGGTTTAGTTTGGCCAGCCGTGGTGAGTACCTCCAGGCCTACAACGCTCAAGGTGATGGGGATACAAATCTATGGGAATATACCATCACTGCCGGATTCAATGTGATCGACAATCTATTGATCCGTGCTGAATACCGTTTGGATTGGGGTAACAATTCAGTGAACAACTTTGAGACTGGTACAGCTGCCCGTTTTGATTCTGCATCTGGTCTAAGTGGCAGCTCCGGACCGGCTCACTATGCTGGTGCTGAAGTCGTCTACAGCTTCTAAAGAAATTTAGAGCAAGACTCTTAAACAAAACCCCTGGGACCAGTGATTGGGTCCCGGGGGTTTTTGTTTTTAGATTAGATCGGTCTCGACCTACTTTAGTTTTGAATTTGTAAACTTTGAATCAATGGTACGGACGCCTGTCCCAGCCGTCCGTGCCAAGGCACAAGCTTCCTGCTTTTCAGCCGGTAGGGCGGACCATCCCTGGTCTGCCGGTGCATAGCTTGTACATTGAAACTTCGAATCAATGGTACGGACGCCTGTCCCAGGCGTCCTAGGACGGCTCGGAGAGCCGTCCGTACCAACTTTGTGGCTAGAAGCAACCAAAGCCGAGATGGGAGACTGGAGGGGATAAAGTCATAAAGCTTACATAAAAGCCTAATCATTAGTATTATGCGAAAAACTCATTATGTTCCAACCAGTTGGCATGGATCGTGCTATTTAACTATCAGCTCAGTCCACAAACCAGTTTTGGACTAGCCGAAAGGGGAGAGAGATCTTGACGATTTCTTAACTTTCTAAAAAAAAGTCTGGTGAAATTGGAGTTAAGTCTTACAAAATAACGGCTTGGTTCCAGTTCAAACACAAACACAAACAGGAGATAGAAAATAAAATGATCAAGAATATTACAGCGATTCTTGGCGTGCTTGCGGCCGTGGCCAGCTTGTCCCTCGCGGACAGCGCCCCGGAAGCATCCGCTCAAGACACCAAAAAGATGGTTCAAAATAACTTCGTTGAGACCGCCCAAAAGGGCATCAAGCTCAGCGGATACGTTGATGCCGGTTATAGCTACAACTTTGCCGGTGCCTCCCAGAATGGAAGCGTCGTCAATAGCCGAGTGCAAAGTGATTCCGCGCAGCAGGGTGATTTCAACCTGTATGCGGTTAAACTTGCTCTCGAAAAGGCGATGACTTCCGAGAATAAAGCTCAGGCCGGATTCCGCGTTGATGTCATGATCGGTGAAGACGCCAAATACTTGGCGAATCCCGCTAATCCTCAGCCCACAGCAACTGGCACACAGTACAATGCTAGCCAAGATTCAAATTACCTGTTCCTCGAACAGGCTTATGTTCAACTCCGAGCCCCTGTGGGTAACGGTTGGGACTTCAAAGTCGGTAAGTTTGCCTCCATCCTCGGCTACGAGGTAATGGAACGTCCCGCTAACATGAACATCACCTATGGATTGCTCTATAACCAGTTCCCCTTCTGGTACACGGGTGTCCTCTCGTCCTACAAGTTCGACGAGTACCTCGACGGCAAGCTGGGTGTTGCTAACGGTGCTAACAGCGACAACAATACAACCACTTCGGGTGGAAGCGACGGAGTGGCTCTCTTGGCCGCCTTGAATGTAACTGCCCCCGGTGGCAACGCCAACTGGAGCAATAACTTCGAGTACAGCACTGCGAGCGAGAACAGTAGCGCAAATAGCACAACTCAGAATGCTTTGCCCTCGAATGTGGGCTCAACGCCTACGGCTGGTGGGGCTTGGACAATCATCTATAACTCTTGGGGTAACTGGGCTCCGAAGTTTGCTAATGATAAGCTCCTCCTCGCATTTGACAGCGTTCTGGGTAACACAGCAGGTGCAAATCAAGTGGGTGGTCCTCAAAACACGACTTGGTACGGTGCTTCTGCCTACGCAAAGTATCAGTTTAACGACTGGTTCTCGTTGATGAGCCGTGGTGAGTACTTCGGTGGTGACAATCTTAACAAGATCAGTAACGGTTTGGGTAATGCGAACCAAGATGCCGGTCTTAGCTGGTGGGAATACACGATCACGGCTGGTTTTAATGTGATCGACAACGTCCTGATCCGTGCGGAGTACCGCTTGGATTGGGGAAATAACATCGCCGGCACGAGCGTCGATGCCAACGCTGGCTCGCAAAACAGCAGCGGCCCGGCTCACTACGCTGGTGCTGAAGTTGTCTACAGCTTCTAAAGAATATTTAGAACATAGTTAGTTTAGAAACCCCTCGGACGAGAGTGATTGCTCGTCCGAGGGGTTTTCTTTTTCAGTGATCAACAATGGTACGGACGCCTGTCCCAGGCGTCCTAGGACGGCTCGGAGAGCCGTCCGTACCAAGGCATAAGCTTCCTGCTCATTCGCCGGCGCAGAGCTTGAACATTGAAACTTTAAATCAATAGTACGGGCGCTTGTCCTAGGCGTCCGTACCGCCCTGAGTGATTCACTTTTCCTAGACATGAGACTTTGTCTCATCTAATTTTCAAAATTGATGCCAACATTATCACTCTTTAAGCCCTCCAACCTTGCCAAAGATCTTCCTGCTGGATTGGTCGTTTTCCTTGTCGCGGTACCTCTCTGTCTTGGAATCTCCTTGGCTTCGAACGCCCCCCTTGCTGCTGGAATCATAGCCGGAATTGTGGGTGGTCTTGTGGTGGGTGCGTTAAGTGGTTCAAGTACCAGTGTGACCGGTCCAGCCGCTGGGTTAACCGCTGTGGTGGCGGCCCAAATAGCTGAACTAGGATCCTTTCAGGTATTCCTTGTGGCGGTCGTCGTGGCCGGGGCGTTGCAGATCGTGTTTGGAATCCTCAAGGGCGGATTTCTCTCATCCTTTTTCCCATCCAGTGTTGTAAAAGGACTGCTGGCTGCAATCGGGATCATCATCATTCTGAAACAGCTACCGCATTTGGTAGGTTATGATGCCGATCCGATGGGAGATACCAACTTCACTCAGCCGGATCAAAAAAACACCTTTACCGAGATTTCTGCTGCTTACCGGATGTTTCTGCCCGGCGCGGCAGGGATCGGTCTGCTCTCGGTCGGGCTTCTCATTTTCTGGGGAAAGGTATCCTGGCTCAAGAAATCTCCAGTTCCTGGGCCCCTGGTGGCGGTGTTGTTGGGCACCGGGCTGAATCTTCTTCTGACACAAATGGGTCATCCCTGGGCCATTGCGCCCACTCACTTGGTTCAAGTGCCAGTGGCCGATGGAGTCTCGGGTTTTCTGCAACTGTTTTGCTTTCCTGATTTTTCAGCCTTGGCAAAACCTGCGGTCTACGGAGCTGCAGTCACCCTAGCGGTGATTGCCAGCTTGGAGACTCTTTTGACGATCGAGGCGGTAGATAAAATCGATCCTCAGCAGCGGAAGAGTCCGGCGAATCGGGAACTATTGGCTCAGGGAGCAGGTAATATAGTGAGTGGTTTTCTGGGTGGTTTGCCGATGACGAGCGTGATCGTTCGCTCGGGAGCAAATTTGAATGCAGGAGCGCAAACAAAAATCTCCACTATTTTTCACGGGGTCTTGCTTCTCGGTTGTGTTGCACTGTTGCCCCGTTGGCTGAATCAGATTCCGCTGTCTGCCCTTGCGGCCATTCTGATTGTGACCGGCTACAAACTGGCCAGCCCCAAGATTATTGGTCAGATGTGGAAAGAGGGGAAATATCAGTTCCTGCCATTTGCCATCACGGTCATTGCAATTGTCTTCACCAATCTTTTAACCGGAATCCTGATTGGATTGGGGATGAGCCTTCTCTTCATTCTTTACAGCAACTTCCGCAGGCCGATTCACCAGGTTCTGGAAAAACATCTTTCAGGAAATGTGATGCGGATTGAGCTTCCGCCTCAGGTGAGCTTTCTGAATCGCGCCGCCATGCAAAAATCTCTCTTCGATGTCCCTGCTGGAGGGACCATCCTGATTGATGCGCGGAATTCCGATTATATCGACCCGGATATCCTTGACCTTCTTGCCGATTTCAAAAATGTGACGGCCAAGGCACACGGCGTTGAGTTCAAAACGGTGGGTCTAAAGGAGAAATACAGTCGATTTGATGAGCAGGTTGCCTTTGCTGACTATTCGAGTAGGGAATTGCAGAACTCGATCAAACCAGGGGAGGTTCTGGATATCTTAAAGGCCGGACATCAACGTTTTCTGGATGGGCGGCCTCTGGTTCGGGATTTGAGACGACAGGCGGGAGCGACCGCGGCCGGGCAATTTCCAATCGCAGCCGTTTTGGGGTGTATTGATAGCCGGGCTCCAGTGGAGCATATCTTCGACCTCGGGCTGGGAGAAGCGTTCGTCGCACGGATCGCCGGCAATGTGGCACGGGATAAGATGATCGGAAGCCTAGAGTTCGCT
>Ga0214917_10007389_pt1 | contig 11131 bp, 10 predicted proteins | sample LL_1208_BB_MetaG_FD_177983 | JGI IMG/M metagenome (GOLD analysis project Ga0214917, IMG submission 177983) | Freshwater microbial communities from Lake Lanier, Atlanta, Georgia, United States - LL_1208_BB | ecosystem: Environmental > Aquatic > Freshwater > Lake | place: USA: Georgia | collected...
ATATCCATGAGCCAGGATGCTGCTTTTCATCGATCGTTGTATTGCACGGCTTCGATGTGAGGTGTCCAAGTATGGAGTCGAACCTCCGCCCTCCACTGTTCGAGCACCAGCGCGGGAGTCGAACAACCGGGATTGCAAAGTTCAGTGTCCAAACATGGAGTCGAACTTTGAGCTTTTTCAGTTCGAGCCCCGGTTGTAGCGCCAAACATTTCACGTGCAAAATGACACCAACAAGTGCAAATCTGACCAAAACGCTGGAAAATTTGTAATTTACAAATTTTGGTCAATTACACGAAATATTACACGGCGGCTATTTTTGCACGTAAGTCGTTGATTTATATGTGTTTTTGACGAGCCTGGATTTCTGTTAATCCGTAGGTCCCTGGTTCGAGCCCAGGTCGAGGAGCCAAATAAAAAGCTCTTGCAGCAATGCAAGGGCTTTTTTTAAGTCACATATTTGCTTCAACTCATAGGAATAACATAGTCACAATGATCAATAATTTGAGATAAGGTCGTTAAGCGTTCTGCAACGTATCATCAAAAATTGCGACTGCTCTTGTCCAGCCTGCTGAAGCTCCACGAATTTTGTGGGGAAAACAGCTGATATAAAACCCACTGCTCGGCAGGGCTTCAAGGTTGTGCAGTTTTTCCAAATGGCAATAGCCAATGTCACGCCCGGCCTTGTGCCCTTCCCAAATCAAAGAAGGGTTGCCAGTGTCAGCGTATTTTTTCGCAGTATGAACAAAGGGCGCATCCCAACTCCATGCATCTGTGCCAGTTAAACGCACGCCACGCTCCAACAAATACATGGTGGCCTCATAGCCCATGCCACACCCACAAGACACATAGTCAGGTTGACCATATTGCATGCCCGCCCGGGTATTGACCACCACAATTTCCAAGGGCGACAAAGTATGACCGATGCGCTTGAGCTCCGCTTCCACCTCTGCAGCCGTCACCACATGACCGTCGGGTAAGTGCCGAAAATCCAGCTTCACGCCAGGTTGAAAGCACCATTCCAGCGGCACCTCGTCAATCGTGATGGCTGGTTTGGCTTCGCCATTCGCCTTGTCCATGGTCGAGTGGTAGTGATAAGGCGCGTCCAAATGCGTGCCATTGTGTGTGCACAGTTGGACGAATTCCACGGCCCAGCCTTCACCATCGGGCAGGTCTTCTTTTTTCAGACCTGGAAAAAATGGCTCGATTTGCGAAATGGTGTTTTGGTGATTGAGGTATTCAATTTTCGGCGCGTAAGCGGGCGGGTCACTGATCACATCGTTTTCTAAATAAATGGACAAATCAACAAATCGACGCGTCATGGTGAGCCCTTTCTTTATCTATGCAATGGCTTTCAGCGACCCTGAAATTGAGGCGCGCGCTTCTCACGAAAAGCATTAACAGCCTCTTGGTGATCGGCCGTTTTGCTTGACATCTCTTCATAAGCCAGCGATGTCTCCAACACAGTTTGCACCATTTGCTTGAGACCCATATTGACGGATGCCTTGGTCCAGCGGATGGATTTTCCGGCGCCTGCCGCCAATCGCTTGGCAAACTCTTCTACCTTGATATCCAAATCTGGTGCCGGGAGCGCGTGGTTAATCAGCCCGATGCGAGCAGCTTCAGTTGCACTCATCAAATCGCCTGTGAGCAAATATTCTTTGGCTCGCGCATAACCAATCAACTGAGGCCAAATGACAGCACCGCCGTCGCCTGCAACCAACCCGACACTGACATGCGGGTCGCCTATCTTGGCAGTTTCACTGGCAAAAATGACATCGCAAAAAAGCGCGATCGTGGCACCCAAGCCGGTGGCATGGCCATTGACTTTGGCGATGATGGGTTTTTGGCAATCCAACAGCGAGTAAATAATGCGTCTTCCCTCGCGAGCTGTTTTTTCAAAGGAATGGGGAATATCGATCATTTTTTGCATCCAATCGATATCACCTCCCGCAGAAAATGCCCGACCAGCGCCGGTCAAGACAATGATTTCACTGTCCGGGTCATTGGCCACATCAGAAAACACACAGGCCAACTCCCCATGCATTTGTTCATCCACAGCATTCAATTTGTCCGGACGATTCAAAGTCACTTGCAAGACTTTTCCTAGCCTGTCAAATTTAAGTGTTTGATATTGATCGAAATGCATATGTGCTTTGAATATCAGTGTTGCGGCTCAATGCGCGATTTCAAACAATCCAGCTGCACCCATGCCGCCACCCACACACATGGTCACCACCACATACTTGACACCACGGCGTTTGCCTTCAATCAGCGCGTGGCCGACCAAACGTGAACCCGTCATGCCGTAGGGGTGACCAACGGAGATACTGCCACCGTTCACGTTGTAAATATCTGGATTGATACCCAGTTGATCTCGGCAGTAAATGGCTTGACAAGCAAACGCTTCATTCAATTCCCACAAACCAATATCGTCCACTTTCAATCCGTGTTGCTTGAGCAATTTAGGTACTGCATAAATGGGACCGATGCCCATTTCTTCAGGAGCGCAGCCGGCGACAGACATGCCACGGTAAATACCCAAAGGCTGCAGACCACGGCGCTGGGCCAGACCCGCTTCCATCACTACGCATGCACTAGCGCCGTCAGACAACTGGCTGGCATTACCCGCTGTGATGACGCCGCCTTCAATCACCGGCTTCAATGAAGTCAATCCTTCCAATACCGTGTCAGGCCGGTTACTCTCATCTTTGTCTAACACCACATCTTTCAAACTGATGGCACCGGTTGCTTTGTCGGCAACCGCCATTTGAGTAGCAAAAGAGATGATTTCTTGGTTGAAACGACCCGCTTGTTGGGCTTGTGCCGTACGTTGCTGAGATTGCAAAGCATACAAGTCTTGCGCTTCACGGTTGATGCCGTATTTTTTTGCAACGAACTCTGCGGTCATCAGCATCGGCATGTAGACATGGGGAACACGCATTTCAAGTTGGGCGTCTTTACCGGCCATGGCGCTTTCAAAGTAGGCTTTTTGTTCTGCCGTGATATTTTCCTGACCACCTGCCACCACCACATCCATGCCATCGACCATGACTTGTTTGGCGGCTGTGGCAATGGCCATCAAGCCAGAAGCACATTGACGGTCCATGGTTTGACCGGGTGCGGTCACTGGCAAGCCTGCGGCCAAGGCGGCATTGCGTGCCAAATTCATGCCGGCGGTGCCGCTGGTCAACACCGTGCCCATGACCACATCTTCAACTTCCGCACCCTCGACGCCCGCGCGTTTTACGGCTTGGGCAATCACGTGGCCGAGCATGCTCGGGGATTTAGAGTGGTTCAATGAACCTTTGAAGGCACGGCCAATGCCAGTGCGTGCGGTAGATACGATGACGGCTTCTCTCATGGGGACTTCTCCAAAGTGGTTTTAAAAATTTCAATGACCGCTGCCCAAATAGGCGGCGATCACTGCGGGGTCGTTTTGTATGTCCAGAGGTTGTCCTTCGGCGATTTTTTGACCAAAGTCGAGCACCACAATCTTGTCAGACAAATCCATGACGACAGGAATATCGTGCTCCACGATCAAGAAGCTGATGCCTAAGGAGTGACGTACTTTTTGAATCAAAGCCGACATGGCTGCTTTTTCTGTGGTGCTCATCCCGGCCATGGGCTCATCGAGCAAAACCAACTCAGACTTTTGCATCAGGGCGCGGGCAAACTCCACTTGTTTTTGCCGGCCGTAGCTCAACTCAGTTGGCAGAGCATCAGCCATGTCTTCCATGCCTATGAATGACAACATTTCCATTGCAGCCTTTTGAGCCGCTTGTTCTTCTTTGCGCGCTTGGGGTGTGGTGAAAACACCTTGCAGCAATCCGGATGAACCCTTCAGGTAAGCACCTGTCATCAGGTTTTCAAGCACCGTGAGGCCACCGAACAAGGCCAGGTTTTGAAATGTGCGCGCAATGCCGCTGCGGGCTATTTGGTGGGCAGGCAATCCGGTGATGTCTTGGGTTTTGAAATGCACCTGCCCGGAGGAAGGTGTGTACATGCCTGTGATGCAATTGAACAAGGTGGTTTTGCCAGCGCCATTGGGGCCAATCAAGGCGGTGATGTCGCCTGCTGCCAAAGTAAATGACACATCGTTGAGCGCAGTGATGCCGCCAAAGCGCATGACCAATTGAGAGACAGTCAGCATAGGCTCTCTCATGCGGCACTCTTTCCTGCTTTGGCTTCACCCAAATAGGAGGCCTTCATTTCGGGACTGGCAGACACCTCTTGCGCAGTTCCAGACAAAACGACACGACCTTGCTGAAGCAAATAAGCCGAGTGCGCAAATGACAAAGCCAAATGGGCGTTTTGCTCGACGATCAACATCGCAGTACCCATCGTCTCGCCAATCACACGCAGTTGTTTGTAGATCTCAATCACGATGAGAGGCGCCAGGCCCAGCGACAATTCATCAACCAGTAAGAGCTTAGGCTTGGCAATCATGGCGCGACCCAACGCCAGCATTTGTTGCTCGCCGCCCGACATCCAGCCTGCGGCTTGATTTCGACGCTCCAGCAAGCGAGGAAACAATTGGTAAACCGCTTGCAGACCGGCTTTCACTTGGGCGCGCGGTAACACTGCCGCACCCACCAACAGGTTATCTTCCACGCTCAGGTGCTTGAACACCAAACGGCCTTCGGGGACTTGCCCCATGCCCATTCGCACCAAACGGTGTGCAGGCATGCCGGAGACAATTTTTCCCGACATGTGCACTCGACCATCGGTGATTTTTCCGTGATACAGATCCAGCAAGCCAGTGACAGCGCGAATCAAAGTGGATTTGCCCGCCCCATTGGCGCCCAGCAAGGCAACGATACCGCCTTGAGGTACTTGCAAGCTCACGTCCTCCAGTGCCAAACCCTTGCGGTTGTAAGCCACGCTCAGGTGTTGAATATCCAGCACAGTGTTCATGGTGTGTTTCTCCATGCCGTCCAGCGGTTTTTCAAACTGGTGCCCAACCCAGCCACGCCCCCCGGGGCAAAAATCAAGAACACAATGACCAATATGCTGAAAATCAGTTGCACCAACTGGGCTCGGTTTTCCACCAACAGTTTGCTTAAAAATGCATTTTCAGAACTGGCATCAGGCGACAAACCGCCGATGATGGACGGCAACAGCAACCAAATAGCAGCACCTACCAGCGATCCGGGCAAAGACCCCATGCCGCCGATGATGATCATGGCGATGAACTGAATGGCGAAGTTGATATTGAAGGCTTCTGAAGTCACATTGGACAAGTAGTAGGCAAACAAAGCACCTGCGACAGAGGCAATAGCCGAACTCAAACCAAAGGCCTTCAAGCGCAAGATACGCACATCCACACCCATGGCAGTGGCAGCCAATTCATGGTCGCGCATGGCCAACATGGCTCTGCCTTCTCGGCTTTTCAAGCTGGCTTTCAATCCCACATAAACCAATATCACCAAGGGCAGCAATAAGGCATACCAACGCACAGGCGTGTTGATTTCAATCGAACCAATGTGGGGCGTGGTATAAGGAATACCCACCACATCAAAGAACTTGAATTGGTACTCTAAAAAAATATAAGTGACCACATAGTGCACAGCCAAAGTGGACAGCACAAAATACAAACCGCGCACACGCAGGGATGGCAAACCCGCCAAGGTGCCCGCCAACGCACCCGCCAAGGCTGCAGCCAACAACACCAGTGGAAACGGCAAGCCCAGTTGGTTGTCAAAAATCGCAGCAGCCATGGCGCCGGTGGCAAAAAACGCAGCATGGCCTATAGAGATCAGACCGGCACAGCCCGTGAGGTAGTTCAAGGACAGCGCGCCCAGCATGGAGATAAGCATGAGATTGATTTGGGTCAGTCCCAGATTCAACAACTGGGTATTGGTCAAAGGAATGCCAAACAAAGCGCGCTCGGTCAGCAATGTTGGCAAGTACACCAAGATGGCAACCCAAAAAACGAACCACAGCCCATTGACTGGTTTATTGGAAGCTACAGCGGTTTGGTTCATTGCATCAAACCCTTCCGAGTTCACGTTGCCCAAACAAACCCCAGGGTCTTACCATGAGGATGAGCAACAGCAACACGTAAATCACGATATCACTTGACTTGGGTGAGATGTATGTTGAAGCCATTTGTTCAATGATGCCGACCAACAAGCCTCCCACAATCGCACCAGGAATGCTTTGCATGCCACCAATCACTACTGCGGGCAGTGCCAACAAGCCAATGCCTTCTAACTCCGTAGAGGCGATCTGCAACTGACCCAAAAACAAACCACCAACCGCCGCCAGTGTGGAGCCGATTGCCCAAGCTAACCGGTTCATGGTGTTTACATTGATACCCGAGACCACTGCAGCCTCATGGTTGTCAGCCGAGGCACGCATCAACAAGCCCACCGAGGTGAATCGGAAAAACAAACCGAATCCGGCCATGCACACCCAACTGACCGAGGCGGCTGTCAGATGCAAATACGAGATACGAATACTGCCCAACATCAACACCCCGGTTGGCAACGGTGTGGTGAGTGAGCGACCTTGCGGACCAAACACAATTTCTATGAACGAGCGCAATGCAATTGATAAAGCGATCGTCAACATGATGACCGACAACATGGGGCGACCCGACAAAGGTTGAATCAGTACCATGTGAATCAAGACCCCCAACAGGGCTGCCGCACCCACGATAAACACAATGGCCAATGGAAAAGGCAGTTGCAGTAGGGACATGGCAGTCACAGCCAAATAAGCACCACACACCACAAACATCCCTTGGGCGAAATTGAAAACATCCGTCGCTTTGAAAATCACGGCGAATCCCAAAGCCACCAGGCCATAAATGCTGCCTAAGGCCAGTCCGCTGAAGAACACTTGTTCAAACATGGTGAGCTCTCTGGGTTTCGCGTTTCATCAACGCGTGTATTTCTCGTAATCGGCAAAATCACCATAGGCTTTGAACTTGTTGATCGCAAAGTCGTAACCAAACAACTTGAACACCACAGGGCCTGTGTTGCTGGTAGGTGTGTACGCAAAAGGCGCAGTCAGACCCTTAGTATCGACCTTGAAGCCTTTGGACAGGCTTTCAATCAAACGCGCTCTTGTGGGGTTCTTGCCCAATTTGGTCAAGGCTTCAGCGGCCATTTGACCAGCGATCCAACCTGCCACATAGTTAATGTCTTGCTTCATATCATCACGACCAATCGTGTCAGCGTATTGCGACAACGCTTTGTTACCCGGGGTTTGATCTGCGCCACCGGGAGTGAAACAACTGATGAACTTGTAATTGGCTGCAGCTTCACCACCCATGCTTTGGAACATCTGAGGTGCGCCCAGATAGGTAATGCCAAAGGTAGGGATTTTCAAACCGTATTGCGCCAACCCCTTCATCGTCAGGATGGCTGTGTTGGAAACGCCATACACCGTGATGAAGTCGGGGTTGATTTTCATGATTTCCAAAATTTGGGGTGTCACATCTACCGCCGTGACTTTCACAGTCAAGTGAGTGGCACTGCCACCCAACTTGCTCACCGCTTCGGCCACATAGTCGTGGTATTCCTTGCCTCCGGCGGTTTCAATGGCCAATGTCACCACTTTGGGCGTTTTGAGTTTGAGTTTGTCCACGTGATAGCCCACACCGGCTTGTGCCATTTGTTTGTAGCCGCAAAAGCCGTTGTAGACCATGGGTGTCACAGGCTCAGACAAGGCTTTGGTGGCGGTATAGGTGCCCACGATTGGTACCTTGCCCGCTTTGATGGTCGAGGCCAGTGCCACTTGAGAGACAGAGTTGCCCATGCCTGAAATAGCAATCACCGGTGTTTGACTCACCAGCTTTTCAAAAGCAATTTTGTCAGTGGCAGGATTGAAGCGGTTGTCCTCCGCCAACACATTGATTTTTCTACCATTGATGCCACCGGCTTCGTTGATTTTGCGCATGTAGTCGCGAAAACCATTGACCCAAACCCCTTGCGAAGCCGAAGTAGGCCCGCTCATGTCCATCAACAATCCCCAGTCGATGCGGTCTTTGTAAACGCCGTCTTGTGGCGCATCTTGGCCCCAGGCACTGAGGCTGCAAAAAGCAGCGATCAACAGGATGCTGAACGGGCGGTATTGACGTGAGGGTTTACGGTTGTGATCAGTCATGTTGTCTCCTGAAATTGATTGTGATTCTGCGTTGGTGTGTATTGATTTCATCATTCGCCTGTCCACACCGGTGGGCGTTTTTCACTGAAGGCCAAAGCGCCTTCATGCGCATCTTTGGAATGAATAATGGTTTCAAGCAAAGCGTTTTGGCGGTGCCAACGTTCATGCACAGGCCAATGAAAAGCTTCAGCCACTACTTGTTTGCTGATTTGCACAGAAAGTGGTGCATTGGCCGCGATTTGGTGCGCCATTGCTTTGGCCGCAGCCAAGGCTTCACCCGGCGCGGTCAGTTGATTGACCAAACCCCATTGCCGCGCCTCAACCGCAGACATCATGTCTCCGGTGAGTGCATACTGCATGGCGATTTGACGGGGAATTCGCTCGGGCAAACGCATCAAACCACCGGATCCAGCCATCAATCCGCGTTTGACTTCGGGCAAACCGAACTGTGCATTCTCGGCAGCCACCAACAAGTCACATGCCAACGCTATTTCAAAACCACCCGCCAATGCATACCCTTCGACGGCGGCGATGACGGGTTTGCGCGGTGGTGTCTCGATGATGCCGGCCAAACCACGGCCGGGGAGTTCCACCCGCTCACCACGCAAAAAAGCCTTTAAATCCATCCCAGAACAAAAATGCGCACCGGCACCTGTGAGGATGCCCACTGTCAATTGCTTATCGCTGTCGAGTTCATCCATCGCATGCGCGATGGCCTCGGAGGTAGCGCGGTCGATGGCATTACGCACCTCAGGGCGACAAATGGTGATGACCAACACATGCCCATCTCTTTCAAGCTTGACGGTCTTCCTCATGGTTTCACATCCTGTTGCAAACGTGTTTTCAAGCCGCCGCGATCGCGGATGATGCGCCCCGAAGTCACCTGTGCGTCTTGCACCCGCAAGATGCCATTGACATTGAGCAACCAACTTTTATTTGAGGCTTCGATGCCAGCGAATCCGCCAAGGTACTGACCTGTTTGACGCGCATGAAATGCCACATCGTCACCGGAAGAAAACAATTCTGTTAACTCGACAGACTGCACCTTGAAATGAAGTGGCATACCTGTGATGTGTTCATCGTCGCATCGGATGGACTGATGGGTTTGAGGCCAAGACCGAGTGAGCCAGTGACGCACCAAGGCTTCGGCTGCAGGGTTTGGCCCCAAAGGCAGCGTGTCCCAAGGACTGACAGCAGGTGCTTCAACTGCATCGCAAATGCCGCTTTTGAGTTGACGTTGTCGCGTCATGTAATCTTCTTGAGCAATGCATCCCGTGAGATGCTGTCCGTTGCTGCGGTAAATTCCCACACCCGACCACACCGCCATGCGGCCCTTGGTAGCACCGTGCTCACTGAAGTACACCGCAACGCGATCATGTGCACTGACCACCTGATGGACTGTCATGCCGATGCCTGGAAAGGCTTGCATTTGTTGGTCTACGGCTGGCAACCATTGCTCGTCGCGTCCTGCAAATACATGGTCACCAATTTCCAAGGCGTAGGTGGGCAGCATGAATTCATGAGCCACCGAACGGTCATGGCTGTTGAAATAGTCCACCACCCAACGGCGCAATAACTGAACCGGGGTTTGATCTGGTATTGGTGCCTGGCTCATGTGAATTGCGCTCCATGGGACAGACGCAATTCGCGCTTAAGTAATTTTCCAGACGCATTGCGCGGCAAGGCATCTGCAAAAACCACAGAGGTGGGACATTTGTAGTGCGCTAACCGTTCACGCGTATAAGCCACAAGCTCGGCTTCACTGGCATTCGTCTCAGGACGCAACACCACCACAGCGCGTGGCGTTTCACCCCACTTTTCATGAGCTACGCCAATGACTGCCACTTGCAAAACAGCCGCATGCCCGTTGAGCACGTTTTCTATTTCGGCAGGGTAAATATTTTCACCGCCTGAAATGATCAAATCTTTGTAACGATCGAACAAATAAATATAACCTTCAGCATCCAGATAGGCTGCGTCGCCTGTGCGTAACCAACCGCCTGGTTGCATAGTTTCAGCGGTTTCCGAAGGCTTGCGCCAGTATCCGCTCATCAGCATCTCGGATTGAATCCAAATCTCACCCACTTCTCCCGTGGGTACATCTTGTTGATTGGCGGGGTCAACCACACGCAATTGCACCCAATCGATTGCACGTCCTACCGATTTGAGCAATTTGGCACGCGGTCCTTCAGGCACATGGTCTGCAGGTGGCAGTTGCACCACGGTTCCCGAAGTTTCTGTCATGCCGTAGGCTTGAATGAATTCGCAGCGAAGTGTGTCCATGGCACGACGCAACAACACGTCACCCATCGGCGCAGCGCCATACATCAACCACTTAAGGCTGGATAAATCGGCTAGTTCAATGTTTGGCACTTCCAACAACGCCTGCACCACAGTGGGAACCAAGAAAGTGTGTGTCACACGGTATTGCGAAATCAATTGAATGATGTGCGCGATGTTGACTTCGCGCATCAGTACCGTGTGACCACCGACGGTCATGGCGCTGGTGCCATAGCCACAACCACCGATATGAAACATGGGCATGGCCACCAAGTTGACTGAGTCAGATCCCATGCCCCATAACGCCCCCAACCGTGGCGTGTACGACATGCCTTGATTGGTCAACATCACACCTTTGGGTAAGCCTGTGGTGCCAGAGGTGTACAGCAACAAAGCGACTTCATCAGGCGCACCCTCATGGCCAGGGTCGGTGTCATCAGCTGACAAGCGCCACTGTTGGTAACGCTCGCCCAGTGTGATCAATTGGCGCACACCCACTTGCTGCTGTACGGCTGGTGTCAACAAGTGCGCTTCTTCTGGTGAAGTGATGATGACTCTCGGCATGGCATCAGCAACAATGCTTTGAATTTCAGCGGGTGACAAGCGCCAGTTCAAGCCGGTCAAAATCGCGCCAATTTTGTTGCAAGCAAACATGAGCTCGAAACATTCTGCACAGTTTTTGGTGAGCAAGGCCACTCTGTCTCCGACTTCCACACCAGCTGCTTGTAAAGCGCATGCG
>Ga0214917_10007390_pt1 | contig 11129 bp, 13 predicted proteins | sample LL_1208_BB_MetaG_FD_177983 | JGI IMG/M metagenome (GOLD analysis project Ga0214917, IMG submission 177983) | Freshwater microbial communities from Lake Lanier, Atlanta, Georgia, United States - LL_1208_BB | ecosystem: Environmental > Aquatic > Freshwater > Lake | place: USA: Georgia | collected...
TCCATTCAAAGTTATCATAATCATATTTTGGATATAAATATCTTAAACTTTTGGGAGGGATAAGTTTTATTTGAGCAATTCCTTGTGTCATTAAAAAATAATTTCGATAATTTATTTCATATCTTAGAGGAGTTGAAGAATCTTTTGAACCCATTAAAATATCGTAATAATAATTTGAAACCATATATGGTCTTATAAAATAATCATTGTATTGTATATTTTTTATTATACCAGTTTCTTGTAAAAAATCCATGTTATTTTCAGTAAAATATTCTGATTTTTGGTCTTCGTCTAATAATTTTATAGTTGTATGCAAAGGAATGGGTATATATAAATCTTCCTCATCTTTTTGTAAATATTTTCGTATTTTCATATCAAAAGAGTGATAATTTAAATGAATATATGTTTTATTTGTTGTTTCTATTATTTTTTGTGAATCAAATTCAAATAAAACGGGTTGTCTGATATCACATATTTCCTCTAATTTATCTTTAGAAGCGTTATCCAATTCATAAATTTCTAAATCATCACTTTGTTTTAAATGAAATTGTATATGTAAATAAAAAAATAAAACAAGACAAAATATAAATATAGAAAATACTATTTTCATTTTTTTAGTATCTCAAATAAATAAACTTAAATAAAAAATGTATTATTTTTATTTAAGTAAAACGCGTCTAAAAGATTAACCCATGATGTGTGTTTCTATTAAAGTATTCTATGCATCTTCTACTGTCGACTTAAAATCTTCGCTTTTTTCTACATTTAAATCGTTATTAGATTCGTCAGTTTGAGTATTTAGTTGTACTTGATTTTCAATTTGTGTTTGGGTATCTAGTTGTAAAGAATTCTCTGGTTGAGTTTGAGTATCTGATTCTATTTTTAATAATGATTCATGTTGAATTTTATTTTGACTTTCTATATGTAATTCTAATTTATTTTGCAATTCTACTTGTAATGTAGAATGAGAATCCAGTTTAGTTTTTAAAGAATCAGTTTTTTCATTTGTAATTGATAAATTTGATTCCATTTTTGATAAGGCGTTAGTATAATCTAATATACTTTTTTCACTTTTCATAGACAATGTGAGTAACATATCTTTTAAATCCCTTAATTCATTATTATATCTGGAAAAAGTATTGTCATATTCATTTACTTTTTGAGTTAATGTCTGAATCATTTCTTGTTGTGACTGTAAAAAAGATTGTTGAGTTTGTAATAATTTTTGTGTATTTTGTAAATCAACAACCATTTGGTTGTCTGGAATTTGGGTAGAAGATGTTGTATCAATATTGGAAGAAAAAGGAACTCCCTCTTCTTGAATTTGTTGAATATATTGTTCAACTCTTCCTAAACGTATAGTTACTAAAGCAAAAGCATCAGATATCGAAACTTGACCAACCGGACCATTCACTCCTGCCGTTTTAACAGGAATGGTTGGTTCTTGATATGGAGGTCGTTTCTGTTGTTGAGGTTGTTGAGGTTGTTGTTGTGGAATAGGATTTGCACCTTGACCTGATGGAACAAATCTTACATTTTTTGGGATTTGTTGACCTTGAGATTGAGATATTTTAGGATTAAATGCTGGTTGTGGTTGATTAGGTTTAGGTGCGTTATTTCCCGCACGACGATTAATGGCTGAAGCAATAGAACGTGAAGTGCTCATTAGAATATGTATTTTAAAGATTTTGTTTTTAAATGTTTTTAACGCATTTTTTTCAATATATATGAAAATATATATTGAATGTTTTAATAATTTATTGCTAGAAAAAGATAATTTAATTAGGAAGAGGATAAACTGCTTTGTCGCTAAAAACAACATGTACTTTTCTAATTGGGTTATTATCCACCACATTTATCTGAGCAACTCCTATAGAACCTAAAAAATTACCTGATCCTGAAACTACTGTTCCATAAGTAGAAGAATTTGGTTTAAAAAAACCTTGGGGCGTCATTGATTCTTTTAAATATTGACATTGAAAACTGCCTTCAGGAAGTACATATGTATGTATTGCTTGACCAGTATAATTTCCATTGGATTGTTTTTGTACTTGTGTATCAATAAAAAGATTTCCGATTTTATTATTTGTTCCAGAAGCAAAAATATCAGTTACTAATTTGTGTACAGTAATTAATTCAGTTTGTACATCTGTGTATTGCCATGCGTTAATTTTTAATTACTAGAAAAATAAATGTCAAAGGATGTAAATCAAAAGAAAAAATTGATTTTGAAATAATAAAACTATGAAAATTAAAATAAAATTCAAAAGAGTATAATAGAAAATGAAAGTTATTTCCATGGCACTACTTATCAATCATGCGTTACGTTATGTAATTGATACAAGTATTAAATTTAGTATTGATGAATCCCACGCATTGAAACACAGTTTAGAGGTTTTCAATTACGCTAAAGAAATTTATGATTATCAAATTGTGCAATATCCCTTTTTAGAAAAACAAAAAGAAGTCATTTTTGCATCGGCTATTTTACACGATATGTGCGATAAAAAATATATGGACCAGGAGAATGGTGTTGAGATGATCAAACATCATATGAAAAATTATTTGGATCAAGAACAATTAATGATGTTAGATAAAATTATCTCTACCATGTCTTATTCTACTGTTAAAAAAAATGGATTTCCCGATTTAAAAGAATATCAAATGGCATATCATATTGTAAGGGAAGCCGATTTATTAACAGCATATGATTTGGACCGTTGTCTTATATATTCGATTATGTGTGAAAAATTGGATTATAAAAATGCATTAAAACGTGTTGTCGAAATTACAAACAATCGTATTTTAAAATATCGAAGTGATAAATTATTTATAACAAATTATTCAAAAGTTGTTTCTTTACAACTTCATAAAAAAGCAGTAAAGAAAGTAAAAATGTTAGAGGATACAATAAAAACATTAGAAGATACAATAAAAAATTATTAATTTATAGTGTATAGTTTTTAAATCAATTCTTGAATCAATGGATAAATACTTGAAATAATTTCTGCACAAGCCAACGCCACTTGTCTATGTTCTTTTTGTGTTCCATTTCCACTTCTTAATTTTATATAATGTACCCAAGATCTCAATGTTCCATTCATATACATACGTGAAACCGTCATTCCTTCTGGTAAAACAGAACGGGCTTGTTCCTTGGCAATTCCCTTTTGTAAAGCCCAAGAATACGTATGTTCAGCCATTTCTTGTATTTCTTTTTGTTTTTTTTCCCATTCCACTACTAACTCCTGTGTTTCTTCGTTTTCACTATCATCCAATTCGATACTATTTTGCCGATTTTTTTTATCCTGTAATCTGGCTTCCCTTGATTCAAATCCTAAATCCGCCACAGCATAACGTTGTGAAAATTCTTGAAAAGAAAAAGAACGATGTCTTAAAATCTGCCTCGCAATATCTCTTGTAGTCTCTATTTCCAAACAGATACTTACCATTTCCAAAGGCGACCAATGTTCATTTTTCATTAAATATCGAATTAATTTTTCATTGGTTTCCGTATTCATTTGATTGGATGGATTGGAAACACGTGCACAATAAGCAACTAAATCTTGTAAAGATTTCAATACTGGTTCACTTGCGGAGTTATTAGGTTGTTGAGGTTGTGAATAACTAATTAATTTCACTTTCATTATACAATAAAATAGTATATTATGATTTATTTATATTCTTTATAAATTTTAATTTCTTTTTATAAATCATATGGAAAGTTTAGACGATGGTTCAAAATCAAAAAGTTTTATAAAACATGTTTTTAATTTTGACGATGAAGGTAAAAGTGAAATGCTCAATATCATTCAATATGCACTTTTAGCCATTATTCCGGTCATTATTTTAAACAAATCAATGCAAAAATTTGTCCCTGAGGCCGAAGATAACAAAAGTAGTTTAGAAATAAGTGCTGAAATTATTGTCCAAGTCATTGTCATTTTTATCGGACTTCTCTTTATTCATCGAATGATTACTTATGTACCCACTTATAGCGGAGTCAATTATCCTGATTTCAGTATTATTTTCATTATTTTAGCCGTATTAATGATCACGATGAGTCTTCAAACAAAGTTGGGAGAGAAGGTTAGTATTTTAGTAGAAAGATTGACGGATTTATGGGAAGGAACAAATAGTTCAGATAAGAAAAAGAAAAAGGGTGGAAAATCAGGTAATGTACGTGTTTCACAACCCATATCTGGTCAAATGACATCCTCTTCTTATACTGTCAATCAAACTGCTGGAAATTCTATGCTACCTACCTACACTGACGGAACATCTATTTCACAATTACCAAGCAATTATACACAACAACAAATGGCTCCTGAACAATCACCAAATTTTAATAATATGTATCAAAGAGATCCTACACCATTAATTGGTGCAGCAACGCCAGGAATCACAGAAAGTTTTGAGCCAATGGCTGCCAACGGAGTTTTAGGTGGAGGTGCGTTTGGTTCCTGGTAGGGGAACCTAGGTCTTCACTACGTTATGCCCTATGACCACTCCTCATAATTATTTTTCGTGTAATTTTCGTGTAAATAAAATTACACGAAAATGTAAAAAATATAAAACATATAAACCCATACTTAAGAAATCTTTAAGTGAGGAGGGTCCCTTAAAAAATAAATAAATGTTTAATCGTGAGGAGGGGGTAAGGGGGAACCTAGGTTCACCCTAGTGGTACCGATACATTAATAGGCTCAGTGCCAAACTATCCCCTCGTTTCATTCTAACAAAATTTTTTCTATTTTCTTTTTTCTCTTGTTGCCATACAATTTTAAATTCCGGAATACCATAAATACAAAGTTTAGTAAATAACGGAATTGCTAAAATACGAGGAATCCAATGACGAATATTAATAATATTTAAAGATTGGCTTTCCCTAGAATAATAATCATTTTTGAATTCATTATACCAAACATAATAACGAATATAATCAAAGAAATCATTTGTATTAGAAATAGGTAAAAGATAACAAAAGATCTCTCTAATTAAGACATCAGGTAAATCATCTATTTTTTTTTTCAAATTTTTAGATAAAGAGAATACATAATCATTATATTTATCATATACAGTTTGTTTATTTAGAAGAGACTTAATTTTAGAATCTTTCAAAGATTCTTGGTTAAAATGATTGATTTGTTCGTTCTCCAAAGATACTAATTTAATTCCGTGATAATTTTCCATAATTAAAAAGTAATTATTAATAATTGATAATTTATGATGAATGATTTAAGAATTTTTCTAACAAATAAATCAATTTTACAAGAAATATAAATATAAATCCAGTTATATTTATATACAATATCTTATAACAAAAATAATACATAAAACATAAAAACAATGGATATTGACAAATTATTAAATGCACTCGACAATGAAAAAAACGAAAAAATAATGAAATACACAACCAAAAAAATAAAACAAATGAATTATGATATTTTAAAAGAACTCCATTTGTCTAAAGATATTTTCAAAGAATATATGGATAAATTACGTGAATATGTATACGTTGACGAACTCAAAGATTTACGTGAAGGAACCTATATTCGATGGATTGATTTAAAAGATCCAGAACATTTAGAATTATCACGCGGTGCCATCTTCTGTGAAACAAAAATCACTGATTTTGGTGTTCAATTGGTTTGTAAAAACCATTATCATCGTCATTTTCAATTTAAAATGGACGAATGTCTCATTTTTCGTAAATTATTGGACCAAGAATTGGTTTTGATCCAAGCACTTGATGTATTGGATAAATAATTATTTTTATTATTTTGTATTGGTTTCAATATTTTTTTCTCGTTCCATTATTTCGGTTGTTTTTATTTTTACCCTTTTTCATTGATTTTGAAAATTTCGAAGATTTCGAAGATAAAGATGTTTTAGAATCTGGAGGCATTTGATCAAAAAATTCTTGTAAATGAATCAATATTTGTTTACTCACAATTTTATCAATATTATTTTCTTCTTTTGTTTTTTCAATGACCAAATATCCATATTGTTCAAATAGATGGTCCATATATTTTTCAAAATAATTCTTCATTTGCTTATTAATTTTATTTTCAGAAAAGATTTTCTCTCCAACACTTGAATTCCAAAAACGTTGAATCATTTCGTCAAATTTTAAATCATGTATATAAGGTTTTACATTTATATAATAAACATTGTCATTCGCCATTTCAGGATAATAATTATCATCCAAAAAACAAATCTGACTGTTCGACGGTATTTTTGTACATTTAACTAAATCATGAAAAGATTTATCATGGGTAGTTCGACAAAATTCAATGACCTCGCCATTGATTTTAAATGCATTAATAATTTGATCAAACAAGTTAAAATTTATTTTATTTTCAAAATAATGTATCAGTTGTTTACACCAATGATTCGGTCCCTGATTGTTCGTATAAATAAGCATCTTATGACAACATTTTGATTTTTTTTTATACATTAAATATTTTAAAAGGGTAATGATATTTGGACGTAAAAATTCAGGATATAAATTAAGCGTTGTATTAAAATCTTCTTGAGTTAAAGAATATTTTATTTGATGATTTGTAAAATATTGTTGTAAACAATCCCAAAATATACCAAATTCAACAAAATACCCCAATGTTTCATCTAAATCAAATACAACTACTTTCATATATTTAAAGATGTGAATTATTACAAATATACTATTATTTGATAATAATTTATCACAAAAAATAAATTATCTTTTTTATTATATAAGATATAAGATATAATAGATTATTATATCCCTTATGAAAAAAAATATTTCTACAAGTAAAAAAGATCTTACGATTCACGACTATAAAGATATACTAAAATTTTATAAATTACAAACAAATGGATCCTATGAAGATATTAAAAGAAAAGCGGAAAATATACTGTCCAGTAAATTGTGCCGATGTATTAAAAAGGTCGGTTCTTTAGCCATTTCAAAAAAAAGTGAGTCTCGCGCCATTGGTATATGTACAAAAAAAATTATCGATCGTAAAGGATTTACACGCGGTATATTCAAATGCAAAGGAAAAAAGAATATTACTTTGAAAAAGCGTTATTAGTGCCTTTTTTTCAGTAAAGCATAATTGTTTGGTGGTTATTTATCCATAACTAGATAAATACCAGTAAAAGTGAGGGCTATGCCTAAAATTTGTTTCCAAGTGTATTTTTCGCCAAACATAGCAACACCGATTACAATTAGAACAATAATAGATCCTGTTTTTAATAGAATATTATTTATTAATGGTGTATTATAATTTTTATCCAATTCATAAAGAAGTAAAGAAGAGGATACCAATAAAATAGAAATTATAAAAATACATCCAAATTGTGTGTATTCCAATTTTTTATAATTACAGATCATTTGTTCAATCGATTTTTCTGACTCAAATAATAGAAAAACAAGAATCATTAAAACAAAAACAAAAATCGTATTCAAATAAAAATACTCACGTGGATTCAATGTATTCAATATATGTTTTCTAAAATAAGGATTCATTGATTTTAAAAATGTTGTTCCAAGTAAATAACCATACATTCTTAATTATATGAAAAATAATGTAATATATAATTCGGAGAAATTATATATTCCTCTTCAAAAGTTTTTAGATTGATTTTTGTATGTGTATTTGTATGTGTATTTGTATTTATTTTTGATAAATTTTCAATGTACGTGCACTTGGATCTTTTGCATCTGTATATTTCGGCATCCAAAAATAAGGTAAAATCGATTCTTGATTTGAATAAAATTCATCAAAAATTTTCTTATAATAATATTTCTCTGTTTCAATATTTACCTCATATTTTGGTTTTATCATATTTTCTTTTAGATTTGATAAACTTTCATTTTCTTGATTTAACTTATCAGCAATTTTTTCTTGTAAAATTTCAAAAAGAGATCGTCCTTGGCAACTTACTCCATCACTGAATGCTTCTTTACGTCTCCATAAAATTTCATCTGGTAAAAGTTGATTACCGTTGATATTAGTAAAAATATCTCTTGAAAAACTTCGTCTTAATAAGTATTTTTCGCATTGATTATTCACTTTATGAAAACGATATTGCGGTGGTATTGATAAATAATAGTTTGTAAAACTTCGATCTAAAAATGGAGTTCTCGGTTCCAATCCATTAGACGAAATCGACCTATCACTACGTAACACATCAAAAAGATGAATATCTTTAAGAAGACGTCGTGTTTCACAATCAAATTCAATTACATCTGGACAATGATTCATATACAAATATCCTCCACATAATTCATCGGAACCATCTCCATTAAAAATCACTTTGGCATCACTATGTTTAGAAATATATTTACCTAATAAATAATTACCAATACTTGCACGAACGGTCGTGGTATCATAACTTTCAATGGTTTGAATTAATTCAGGTATTACTTCAAACATTTCTTGTTCAGTAACTATTATTTCCGTATGATTTGTCTTTAAATAGTCTGCTACTTTTCTTGCATAAAAAAGATCTACTGACCCTTCTAAACCAATACTATATGTTTCCAATGGCTTATCTGGAGTATTTTTCTTTTGAAATTCATTCACTAGTGCAGTAATTAAACTACTATCCAAACCACCAGATAAAAGACATGCCACTGGTCTTTCAGTAGTAATACAACGTTTGTTTACTGCCTCTACTAATTTTTTCTGTATTTCCACACAATAACTCATTTGGTTCACAATCGAATAAGATTCTGAATTTACATTAAAAATAGAACTTTGATTAGAAGTTTGGGTTATATTTAAATTTTCATATAGTTGAAAAGGAAAACATGGTATATGAAAAGCGATATTTGTTTTAATTGGCCTCCATTGTGATAATACTTTATTCGATAAAACAAACTCACTATACGTTCCAGGAGTAAATTGTTCAATCTTATATTTATTCCTTTTATTTTGGTTTGTTTGGTATTTGTCTTCATTTAATTCTGAAAATTTACTCAAACATTTTAATTCCGAAGAAAATCCATATAACATTATATTTTGTACAGAATCTTCTATTGGACTTAAATAATAAAGAGGTCTTACACCATAAGGATCTCTAGCAACATAAATTTTATTTACAAGATTACTGTTATCAATTGACGAATTACGATAATCACACAAAACAAAAGCAAAAACACCGTCCAACATAGTTAAAGTCTGTTCAATTCCATATTTTTTATATAAATGTAAAATAACTTCACAATCTGAATCTGTTTCTGGTGTTATATTCATCATCTTATATAATTGTTTGTAATTATATATTTCACCATTACATATTAGACAAATATTATCGATTTGAAAAGGTTGATTGGATTTATCATTCAATCCATTTATCGCCAAACGATGAAAACCAAATAATGTTTTAATAAATATGTGTTCCAGTTTAGAAGATTCAGGCCCACGACTTTTCCCTTTGATAAATTGTTGTTTTATAAAATCCTTTGAAAATAAATGTTCATTGTTGTTTAGAAGTGTAAATATACCACACATTTATTATTTTGATTCTTATTTATACTCTTTTAACTTTATGGTAATCTTTATATTGTTTTACCAACAACAAAGAAAAATTATATATTTTATAATTATATATAAAATATATATAGATAATGTCCGATATAAAAAATACACAAGTAATGAATGTTTCACCCAATGTAAATATCAATGTTCTTAACGCACAAGAAAAAGTGGAGTGTCCTTCTGAAATTCATAAACAAACCAATGAACGTATTTATAATCGTAATATTCCTTCCCAAATGTTACAACCGTATATTGATGTACGTCCTGTTATGACAAAATATTCTTATTTACCTATTGTAGATCCAAGAAAAGAAGTTAATACTCGTCTGATTCAAACACCTGTTTATAATGTTCATCAGGTTTTCAATCCAGGAAATACACAATCACCTTGGTCTGGTTTTGCTTCCAATGTAAACACAGAAAGTGTTTTAAGAAATCAAGTTTTTGCTTTACAGAAATGTAGTCAATCCGTTTATGTTCCAAATAGTAATAGTGATTTATATCACGTCGCCTTCCACCCCAAACCAGAGCCTTATCCAAATTCTTTACTTTTTCAAAAAGAAAAATTCTGTCCTTTTAATCCGAATCCAAACCCAAAAGAAATTGGGTATGAAATGTTTTATAATTCGACGCGTCTACAGGTTCGCAATATGACAGATCCTTCAGCATAAGCATAAGTTGAATTTATATATTTATAAAATATCAAATATATAAATGTCAGAATTAACAAGTGATAAAAAAAAGAAAAATAAAAAAAGGATTAAGATACAAGAATTAGAAATTCAAGAAAAAATAAAATCATTTGAAATATTTGAAGAAACAAAGAAAATAGAAAAACCAGAAGAAAAACAAAAGGTAATACAAGAGGTAAAACAAGAAGAAAAAATAGAACAAAACCAAGAAAAAAACCCAGAAAAATTCTATACAGATGATGATTTTATAAACCAATCAAATAAAATTTTACAAGATATTACTCTTGAATATATGGCAAATAGTAATTCATTAAACAAAATAAAATTATCATCTTTAAATAAATCAACTTCTCTAAAAAATAAAAAATTTTACAGGAAACGTATCGTTCAATTAACAAAGGATTTATTAACCGAAGAAATTGAAAATCCAGATTTATATCATCCAGATATTTACCGTTCTTTTTATAAATATATAAATACATGTATTGATTTTTTTCAAACAGTCGATCGAACGGATATTATTCAAGAAGATTACAAAGATTTAGAAGATTCAGTTTCTCAATTAGATGATCTTTTAGAAAAAGAAGAAGAAATGGACACAAATAATTCAATGGAAAAAGCCAATAAACATATAATGCGTCAAATAAATATAAAAAACGCCACATTGGACGGTTTAGTCAAACGTACAGTTATTAAAAAAGAAGAACCTATTTTACCTAAAAAAAAAAAAATCAATTTAAAAGATCCTGAATTAAAGAATAAAGGTGTTGTTAAAAAGAATAATCTCATGAATAATTAGGAAGAATTAGAATGAAAACACTGAAAAATAGAAATAAAAAAGGGAATGGTAATAAAAACAGAAATAAATATGGGAATAAGAACAAAAACAAAAATAACATTGCAAATC
>Ga0214917_10007391_pt1 | contig 11127 bp, 8 predicted proteins | sample LL_1208_BB_MetaG_FD_177983 | JGI IMG/M metagenome (GOLD analysis project Ga0214917, IMG submission 177983) | Freshwater microbial communities from Lake Lanier, Atlanta, Georgia, United States - LL_1208_BB | ecosystem: Environmental > Aquatic > Freshwater > Lake | place: USA: Georgia | collected...
AATCTGTCGAGATTGCGTCCAGCCAAATACCCAAGGAATTGCGCGAAGTGAGGAGAGATCCGCGCTGGCATCAGGACGACGTGACGGTCTCGAACCTAGAAATAGATTGCCAAGTTGTTCGACTGGGGTTGATTGATAGAAGTACGAGGGTAGGTCTGGATGCTCCACTAATCCCCGATAGCGAGCAAAAGATGCATCGCTAATTGCAGTCATGGATGCATTCCAACGTAACAAATCTTCTGGACTTTGACGCGCTGCTCGATTGAGAACTGTTGCTTCTAAAGCTGCGGCAAGGGTGAGTTCTACGTTCTCACGCGCAAGTGATGGCAGCGCATATTTGTCGGAGATAACTTCACCTTGTTCTGTCATTTTGATCTGACCATCAAGGGTTCCCCAAGGAAGCGCAATGATTGCGTCGTATGTAGGTCCGCCGCCGCGACCTACAGAACCGCCGCGGCCATGGAAGAGTCGCAATTTGATTCCATGCTTACGGGCAACATCACGCAATTTACGCTGTGCTTGGTGAATCTCCCACTGACTCGTTGCAATTCCCGCATCTTTATTTGAATCCGAGTAACCCAACATCACTTCTTGAATATTGCCACGGATTTCAACAATTTTTCGGTACGTAGAATTGGAGAGTAATCTTTCTAAGATTTCTCCAGCGGCGCGCAATTCGGCAACAGTTTCAAGTAGTGGTGCAACGTCAACCCGAGCAATTCCTCTGCTTACATCAATTAAGCCAGCTTCCTTTGCTAAGAAGGCAGCGGCGAGCACATCTTCTGGCCCTTTAGTCATCGAGACGATATAGGTCTCCACCACGGTCGGATCAAAATTATCTTGTAGTTCACGAATTGCAGAGAAGGTGCGTAACGTTTTCGAATTTAATTCATCGAGGTTGCTGATATCGCGTTTACCAGAAGTGAGCTCTTGAGTAAGAAGCTCACATTTTTCTTTAGAGCTTAAAGAGCCATATCTCTTATCTGGAAATAGCGCTTCAATCACACGTTGGTGCGCTCCAGAATGTTCGCGAACATCCATAGTTGCGTGGGTTACTCCAAAAGCTGCCACAGTGCGGATTGTTCGTTCGAGTAATCCGTGAGCTATCAATTCACCGCGATTAGCCAGCAGCGAGTTATACATCAACATCAAGTCGTCGAGGAGTTCACCGGTATTGGCATAGTCGCGACCTGGTTGGTGTGCCGTTCCATTTGAGTGGCGATCACGAGTGAGTAACAATCGGTGTCGAATAGCTGTGGCTTTTAAGCGATAAGGCTCTTCAACATTTATTCTCTTAAAACGGGGTTCGATTTCAGGAAGTAATTCGAGATCGCGCGCGACTGATTCCAATAAAGGTGCCGAGGTTCCAGCCAACTTTGTTGAGACCGATAAGGCTTGGCGTAGTTCATCAAGAGCTTCCAGAGTTACACGGATTGCGTGGCCCATCTGTAAAACAATGGCTTGCTTGGTAATTTCAGGAGTGATGTTGGGGTTGCCATCGCGGTCTCCGCCAATCCATGAACCAAATGTGAGGGGCGTTGCCGTCGGAGAGAGTTTGATCCCCAAGCGCGAAAGCTCACGGGAGAAATCGTCAAGTACTTCGGGAATCGTAAGACGGAATAAATCATCAAGATAATAGAGAGCGTTGATTGCTTCATCGAGAGGTTCAGGTCTACCGAGCCTTAATTCATCAGTCTGCCATAGCAAGTCCACAGCCTCTGCGAGCCTTCTTTCTCTCGTTGGGCTTTCAGGATCATCAAGGAGTTCAGAAATCGTAGATAACTTACTTAGTACCGAACGGCGAGCCGCTTCAGTGGGATGAGCTGTGAAGACTGGGCGAACTTCAAAGTTTTCTAACCACTTCTTTAAATCAGTATCTGAAATCTCATGTCCAGATTTCTTTGCATCAATAATGTGATCAACTGCTCGAGATAACCATGAACCGCCATTAATTCGTTCTTGTGCCAAAGTGCGAGAGCGATGCACTTGTTCTGCGACATTTGCAAGGTTGAAATAGACATTAAATGCGCGAACGAGCTTTACCGAATCTGCTGTTGAAATTGATTTAAGCAGATCTTCGCCACTACCTTCTCGAACTGATTTACGTACTAATTCAACGAGGTTAAGTAGCGCTTCGCCATCTTGTCTCGCGAGCGATTGACCAAGTAGATCACCAAGGCGGCGTACATCGCTTCGCAGCGCAGCGTTATCTTGCTGCGGAGAGATTTCGGACATGGGCTAATAATGGCACGCTAGTATTACGCCACGATTTCCAAAAGCCCCTTATCTTGTAAGCAGCCCCCTGCTTTTAAGAAAGGGGCTAATCGGCGTTGTTATAGCGCTTAATTCAGTAGAAAGGGGTAAGTCATGAAAGCCAAGTTACGCGGACTTATCTCGCTATCTGAAACAACTTTGCAGGTACTTGATTCGCCAAGTGATTCAATCATTACCAGTAGCGCCGCCATCCCATTTCTGATTGCTCATCAATCTACCCATCAGCCGATGGCAGTTGTTGCACATTCAAGTAAGCGAGCAACTCAATTAGTTACTGAAATTTCTGAGTTGGTTGATGGGGTTATGGAGTTTCCAGCTTGGGAAACTTTGCCTCATGAACGCTTAAGTCCCAATAGCGATACTGTGGCAAAGCGCATCGATACTCTGCTCAATATTTCGCAAGCCCGAGTTATTGTGACAACAGCTCGAGCTCTGGTCCAACCCATCGTCTCTTCAATAAATTCCATACCGCTTCTTAAACTCGAGATTGGAAAAGAATTTGAATTTGAGGGGCTCTTACGTGAATTAGCTTTACGCGCATATTCAAGGGTTGATTTAGTTGAACGTCGTGGAGATTTTGCAGTCCGTGGTGGAATCATTGATGTATTCCCACCTTTAGCTCAACATCCAGTTCGAATTGAATTCTTCGGTGACGAGATCGAAGAGATGAAATACTTCGAAATTAGCAATCAACGCACTTTTGCTCCAGTGATAGGAGCTCTAACGTTGATTCCATGTCGTGAGATTCTCATTACGAATGATGTCCGAGAACGTGCCAGCAATTTGAAATCGCAATACCTCGAATTTCGTGAAATGTGTTCCAAGATTGAGTCCGGAATTTACGTTGAAGGAATCGAGTCTCTCGCTGCAGTCCTTCATCCAGAGATGAAATCGCTTATTGATTTCCTCCCTGAAAGTTATTCGGTAGTGTTGCTGGAAAGTGAGCGAATCAAATCTCGCGTCATTGATCTCATTAATACCAACCAAGAATTTCTTGAAGCTGCATGGTCAAATGTGGCTCTCACGAGCGAGAAAGAAGATGCTCGGGTGCTAACGCCCTTGCGGGCCGAACTTCAGGCAGGTGCTTTCGCCAACCTAGAATCATTGCGAGAGGCTGCCGAACAGAAGAATATTTCATGGCGTGGATTTGAACTTTTTGGTTATGAAGATGATCCAGAGATAACACAGTTTAAGGAAGTCGAACCATTTAAGAACAATATCGAGAGATTTGTTGAGGAGATAAAGCGGAAACTCAAAGCAGGATTCTTAATAGTGGTTTCGTTAGAAGGACATGGACTCCTCGAGCGCTATCGAGATATTTTGAACGAAGCCGATATTCCGGCAATTGTGAAGGAAAGCCTTGATTCCCAACTAGTACGCGGTTCGGTGTATTTGATCTCCACTCAACTGCATCAAGGATTTGAAGACGAAACTTCAAAAGTACTCTTCATAACGGAATCTGAGATCACAGGCAACAAGGATGTGCGTGCTTCGACTTCTCGAATGCCATCAAGACGGAAGCGCACGATAGATCCACTTGAACTCAAAAGCGGAGATTATGTTGTTCATGAACAACATGGAGTAGGCCGTTATATTGAATTAGTTCAACGAAATGTAGCTGGCGCATCTCGTGAGTATCTTGTTATCGAATACGCAGCATCCAAGCGCGGCCAACCAGCTGATCGTATCTACGTCCCCACAGATTCACTCGAGCAGATAACGCGTTATGTGGGTGGAGAGACTCCACCATTGCATCGAATTGGAGGGGGAGATTGGATCAAAGCGAAGACTCGCGCAAAGAAAGCGGTCAAGGAGATTGCTGGCGAACTCATCAGACTCTACGCAGCGCGTACGAGTTCACCGGGATTTGCGTTCTCACCTGATACTACGTGGCAACGTGAGTTAGAAGATTCCTTTGCTTATGTTGAAACCCCAGACCAACTCGTCACAATAAATGAAGTGAAAACAGATATGGAACGTCCATATCCCATGGATCGAATTGTTTGCGGTGATGTCGGTTATGGAAAGACTGAGATAGCAATTCGGGCAGCTTTCAAAGCGGTGCAAGATGGTAAGCAGGTTGCGGTATTGGTGCCTACAACCCTTTTAGCCCAACAGCACTTTGCCACATTTTCTGAGCGCTACTCGGGCTTTCCCATCAAAGTTTCTTCGCTCTCACGCTTCAACTCCACAAAAGAAATCAACGAAACGCTTTCAGGATTAGCTGCTGGAACTACTGATGTTGTGATTGGAACTCACCGTCTACTTTCGGATGACATTAACTTCCGTGATTTGGGATTGATTATTGTTGATGAAGAGCAGAGATTTGGAGTTGAGCATAAAGAGAAACTAAAGAAATTAAGGGCGAGCGTCGATGTACTTGCTATGTCCGCAACTCCGATTCCGCGCACACTTGAAATGGCAATAACCGGAATTAGGGAAATGTCCACGATTGCCACCCCTCCAGAAGAGCGTCATCCAGTGCTTACTTATGTTGGAGCGTACGACGATAAACAAGTCACTGCTGCAATTCACCGTGAATTACTTCGAGATGGACAAGTCTTCTATATACACAACAGAGTTGAATCAATCGATGAAACTGCAGCGCGAATCCGACGTCTCGTTCCAGAAGCGCGGGTAGCGATAGCACACGGGCAGATGAATGAAAGCGCCCTTGAACAAGTTGTTATTGCCTTTTGGAATCGCGAGTTTGATGTATTGGTATGTACAACAATTGTTGAAAATGGAATCGATGTTGCAAATGCAAATACTTTAATTGTTGAGAGAGCTGATGTTTTTGGACTCTCCCAGCTCCACCAACTTCGAGGCAGAGTCGGTCGAAGTCGAGAACGCGCATATGCTTATTTTCTTTATCCGGCAGATAAACCTTTAAGTGAATTGGCACTTGATCGACTCACGACAATCGCAAAGAACTCAGAACTTGGAGCTGGAATGCAGGTCGCTCTTAAAGATTTGGAAATCCGTGGCGCAGGAAATCTTTTGGGAGGTGAGCAATCAGGACATATCGCAGATGTGGGCTTTGATCTATATATGCGCATGGTTGGAGATGCCGTTAATGAATATAAGCGCGGAATAATCGATGGTGTTGAAGAAATCTTGGAATGTAAGGTTGAACTACCAATAACTGCCCATCTTTCACCGGAGTATGTTCCTTCGGATCGGCTACGACTTGACCTATATCGCAGACTCGCAGACTCAAAAGAAGTGAGTGATGTTGATGCGATCCGTGAGGAATTAGTAGATCGATTTGGTCCACCACCAAGAGCTGCTGAACGTCTCATAAGAGTTGCCAAGCTTCGTATTTACTTAAAGTCTCATGGCATCACAGACTTTGCAGTACAGGGGAAATTTGTGAAGGTCGCACCATTGGCTCCCAGTGAATCAATGGAATTGAAGATACAAAGGCTATATCCAGGTTCAATTGTGAAATCAGTAACGAAAGTAGTGATGATTGCGCGCCCCCAGAGCGCGGCCTGGGAGTCTGTCTCGGGAGAACAAGAAGAAGAAATAGTGGATACTTCTCTTCTTGATTGGGCGATTGAGCTGGCCGAGACTCTTCTTGAACGCCCCTTACGAAAGTGAGTTGTAGTGAAGAAAGTTCTAGCTCTCATCCTTGCTCTTGCATCGTTTTTGCTTGCAGGTTGTTCCCAATCTAATTCAGCCGCCACGATCGGTGATCGAAAGATTGCTTTGAAAGAATTGCAGACTCAGGTTGACTTGATTCTTGCAGAACGCAATGGTGTTGATACTTCACAGATGCAACTTGAAACTGGTGAAGCTCTCACTCGTTCACAACTCTCTTATATGATTTCAAATATTATTATCGAAGAACTCGCTAAAGAACAGAAGATTGAAATAACACCCTCTGATCTTGAATCCTACAAAGCCCAAATCTTCGCCAATATTGGTGGCGAAGCAAATCTCCCCAACGTTCTGGTTAACGCTTCTATCCCATCATCTGCTCTTGAAGAGGTTTTACGAAGAGATCTCGTGCTTCGCAAGATTAGCGATAAAGAGAGCGCTGCTGGCGCTGATCAAGCATCGGTAAATGAGAAAATTCAATCTCTCGTAAGTGCGAAGGCTAGTACTTTGAAAATTACCGTCAACCCACGTTATGGAACATGGGATGTCAAAACTCTCACGGTAGTGGCAGCTGAACCTGCAGGTGATGCAGTAACTGATAAGTAATTCAAATGGCGTACGAGAATCTCATTCGCCTTGCTGAGGTGATGAATAAACTTCGTTCTCCAGGTGGCTGCCCGTGGGATGCCGAACAAACTCATGAATCACTTCTCAAGTTTCTCCTAGAGGAATCATATGAATTCATTGAGTCTGTCGAGTCTGGAAATCGCCAAGATATGCGAGAAGAACTCGGAGATATTCTGCTTCAGGTTTATTTTCATTCCAGAATTGCAGAAGAGAACGGCGAAGATCCTTTTACTGTTGACGATGTTGCCAAGGCAGTTACAGATAAATTAGTGTCACGTCACCCACATGTTTTCTCTGATGCGAAAGTAGATTCCAGCGCTGATGTCCTGGAAAATTGGGAGCGCATCAAACGTGAAGAAAAAGGTCGATCTTTTGCGCATGATGGCGTACCAACAGGGCAGCCCGCGTTGCCTCTTGCAACAAAACTGATTTATAGAGCACAAAAGAATCACCTCACTACGCCAAAGATTTCAAATCTTGAGATACCCACAAATGAAGAATCTCTGGGTCAAGAATTACTCTCACTCATTGCTTGGGCCGTTGAACATGGCCTAGATCCAGAAGTAGCGCTCCGTAAGGCGGCTTTAGAGTTTCGCCACGCAATGACTGAGGAAGAATCACGCTAGACTCCGCGCCCGTGACTAACTCAACTTCAATCAAATCAATTCACGCTCGAGAAATTCTTGATTCCCGCGGAAACCCAACCGTAGAGGTAGATGTAACTCTTCAGGATGGTTCCTTTGCACGCGCTGCAGTTCCAAGCGGAGCCTCAACTGGCGCTTTTGAAGCTGCTGAACTGCGCGATGGTGGCGCTCGCTATCTTGGTAAAGGTGTTGCGCATGCTGTCGATAATGTAATTGGGAAAATTGCTCCAGCTGTCCTTGGCCATGATGCACTTGAACAACGAGCTTTAGATCAAAAAATGATTGAGTTAGATGCCACAGTAAACAAATCTTCACTTGGAGCAAATGCGATTCTCGGCGTCTCTCTCGCTGTCGCAAAAGCCGCTGCACAATCGAAGAAACTTCCTTTCTATTCTTATATTGGAGGTGGTTCAGCCAACCTTCTTCCTGTTCCAATGATGAATATTCTCAATGGTGGAGCACATGCTGATACCAATGTAGATATCCAAGAATTTATGATTGCACCGATTGGCGCACCTTCTTTCAAAGAAGCGCTGCGTTGGGGTGCAGAGATTTATCACAATCTCAAATCAGTTCTAAAGAAGCGTGGTCTTGCAACCAGCATTGGAGATGAAGGTGGATTTGCCCCAAATCTAGAGAGCAATCGTGCAGCCCTCGACCTCATCATTGAGGCGATTGAAAAAGCTGGATTTAAAGTAGGAAATGAGATTGCCCTTGCCATGGATGTTGCAGCAACCGAGTTTTATAAAGATGGTGTCTATGATTTTGAAGGCTCATCTCTCTCTGCCGCGGAGATGATTGCTTACTACAAAGGCCTTGTCGATGCCTATCCACTCGTCTCTATAGAAGACCCACTCTCGGAAGATGATTGGGATGGATGGAAAGCAATCACCTCAGAACTCGGCGAGAAAGTGCAGCTCGTAGGCGATGATCTCTTTGTTACAAATCCAACTCGCTTAGCTCGTGGAATCGAATCAAAAACAGCTAACGCGCTCCTTGTAAAGGTAAACCAGATTGGCACTCTTACCGAGACCCTTGATGCTGTAGCGATGGCGCATAAGGCAGGCTATCGATCGATGATGAGCCACCGATCTGGAGAAACTGAAGATACGACTATTGCTGATCTCGCTGTTGCCGCGCTCTGTGGCCAGATTAAAACCGGTGCACCTGCTCGTAGCGAACGCGTTGCTAAGTACAATCAGTTGCTTAGGATCGAAGAAGAACTCGGTTCTCACGCAAAGTACGCGGGTCGCGAAGCTTTTCCTCGCTTCTCTGCTCGCTAACTAAATCTAAGGAGCAGAAATGAAGCGGAAGAAGATCTCGCTTCGAAGCGCTCTTGAAGGTTTTGCGGAAAAACGTGGAATCTCAACTCGTTTATTGATTCTCTTTATCGTGCTCTTTGCAGTCGCTGTCACTTTAGCGCCGCCTACCCAGCATTACTTTGCACAACGCGCCCAGATCAGCGCGCTTCAAGCTGATGTGGAATCAAACCGTAAGAAGCTAGAAGAAGCGCGCGCTGAATTACAACGTTGGCGTGATCCTGAATATGTAAAGTCACAAGCTCGTGAGCGACTTCATTTTGTGCTACCAGGAGAACGGCAATACATAATCTTGGGAGTGCAATCTGAGATTGATAAGAGCACCCAAACCGCCGCGCCTATTAATCAAGAGTTTCCAATCGGAGTTCCCTGGTATTCACGAGTTATCTCCTCAATTACCTCGGTAGGAGTTGGCGTAACTACGCCATAAATAGTTCTATGAGCGAAAAACCTAGTAAGGAGGATCTTGACGCGATTGAAGTGCAACTCGGTCGCACTCCGCGGGATGTTCACGCAATTGCTTACCGTTGTCCATGTGGAAATCCAGCGGTAGTTGAGACTCCGCCAAGACTCAATGATGGAACTCCATTTCCTACCTTCTACTATGCAACCTGCTCTAATCTCACATCTGAGATCTCAACTCTAGAGAATTATGAACTGATGTCTTCCATGAATGATCGACTCAACGTCGATGCGGAACTCTCTGGCGCATATCGAGCGGCCCACGATGACTATATTGCTGCTCGCGCTGTACTTGGAATTGATGTTCCCGAGATCGCTGATATTTCGGCAGGCGGAATGCCAGATCGAGTTAAGTGCCTTCATTCGTTAGTGGCACATTCACTTGCGGCAGGTGAAGGGGTCAACCCACTTGGTGATGAAGCTTTAGCAAAGTTACCGGAGTGGTGGCAGAACGGAAATTGTCTCGAGCGGCGTCAACAATGACGAGAGTTGCAGCGATTGATTGTGGAACAAACTCCATTCGACTTCTCATTGCCGATATTGACGGCGGAAATTTCCGGGAGCTACATCGGACGATGGAAATTGTCAGACTCGGTCAAGGTGTAGATAAAACTAAAGCTTTTCATCCCGACGCCCTTGATCGAACTTTGAAAGCAACGGCGCTTTTCTCAGAAGAGATTGCCCGACGAGGCGTGGAAAAAATTCGATTCTGTGCAACGAGCGCTACTCGAGATGCAGCAAATCGCAACCTTTTTATTGATGGAGTAAAGACGTTGCTTGGCATAGAGCCCGAGGTAATTACCGGAGAAGAAGAAGCCGCTCTCTCTTTTCAAGGAGCAACACGAGAACTAAGGGGAGCGGGCGCACCATATTTAGTTATTGATATTGGGGGTGGTTCTACCGAATTTGTCTTTGGTTCAGAAAAAGTAGAGTTCGCTAAGAGTCAGAATATTGGCTGCGTCCGTATGAGTGAACGTCATTTCACTTCGATTCCGCCAAAACAAGATGAAGTTATACGCGCTAGAGCCGATATTGATGAGGCTATACGGGGCGCCGCTGCATTGGTGCCCATCACAGAAGCCACGACACTGATTGCAGTTGCTGGAACAGCAACAACAGTGGCCGCTGCCGCTCTCGATCTTGATGTATATGACCGACATGCGATTCACCTATCGCGAATTTCTGCGGAGAAAACTCACAAGGTCAGCGAAATGTTTTTAACCTTAAATCGAGATGAGATTCCAGCTTTGGGCTATATGCATCCAGGTCGAGTAGATGTGATTGGCGCGGGATCGCTAGTCCTCTCAAGAATCATGACGTTAACCGGAGCGGAAGAATTTGTGGCTTCTGAGTCAGATATTCTCGATGGAATGGCTTGGTCTCTTGCCAACTAAACCTGCTCTTATTGCTCCCAAGATTCGCTCTCTCAAATTACTAGATAAAGAAGTAATTGGTTGTAACGCATGTAAACGCTTAGTGGATTGGCGCGAAGAGGTTGCAGTTACCAAGCGCCGTGCTTACCAAAATGAAATGTACTGGGGCAAACCAGTCTCTGGATTTGGAACTCAAGATGCCAAGTTATTAATTGTGGGACTTGCACCGGGTGCTCATGGTGCCAATCGCACTGGAAGAATTTTCACTGGAGATAGTTCAGGGGATTGGCTATATCGCTCGCTCTATCGAAATGGTTTAGCAACTATTGAAACCAGTACCTCGCGCGACGATGGCCAAGAACTTATTGATACCCGAATTGTCTGTGCAGTGCGTTGTGCTCCGCCTGGAAACAAACCACTTCCTCAGGAATCCATGACCTGTCAGCCATGGTTAATTCGAGAGTTCCAGTTACTTTTTCCCACAGTCCGCACGTATCTGGCGCTCGGTTCAATTGCGTGGAAAGCGACCCTCGATGTTCTAGGCGAGTTAGATGAAGATTTGCCGAGAAAGCGCCCAAAGTTCGGACACGGAGCGAATTTCAAGTTTCGCGGAAGCGACGGGAATATTAGATTAGTAATCGGGAGTTACCACCCGAGCCAACAGAATACTTTTACGGGAAAGCTAACGCGATCCCAACTGGATTCAGTGGTGAAAAAGGCAGGTAGATTTGCCCACGCAGGAAAGCCCCTGTAGCCCAATGGCAGAGGCAGACGACTTAAAATCGTCCAAGTGTGGGTTCGACCCCCACCGGGGGCACCAGCAAA
>Ga0214917_10007393_pt1 | contig 11122 bp, 10 predicted proteins | sample LL_1208_BB_MetaG_FD_177983 | JGI IMG/M metagenome (GOLD analysis project Ga0214917, IMG submission 177983) | Freshwater microbial communities from Lake Lanier, Atlanta, Georgia, United States - LL_1208_BB | ecosystem: Environmental > Aquatic > Freshwater > Lake | place: USA: Georgia | collected...
CTCGGCGCAGTTATCGCACCTTTCGGTGTGAAGAAATACGGACGCCACGCCTGGATCCGTTATTCACTCCTTGCATCCGCAGTTTTGCCTATCGCTCTAGCTTTTGAACAGAATGAGTTTTTCTTAGTAGCAACTGGATTCTTTGCCGGAATGGCTGGACAGGGAGTAAAAGTTACTAACGATGCTTTAGTGCAATCCAAGATTGTTGATGAGTATCGCGGTCGAGTCTTTGCGGTTTATGACGTGATGGTTAATGCTGGAATTGTTTCTGGTGCAATCATCGCTGCTTTTGTATTGCCGCCGAACGGAGTCTCATCTCTATTGCCAGCGCTGATTGCAATCACTTACATATCTGTTGGGTTCTTTGCGCTACGAAAAAAGAAATTTAACTCAGACTTTTAATTTTTATTTGCGCTCCACCACTTATGAAGTTCTTCCGTAGCGCGCTCTTGTCCAAGCGGTCCGTGCTCGAGGCGTAGTTCAAGTAAAAATTCATATGCCTTACCAACAAGCGGGCCAGCTGGAATTCCCAGTAATTGCATGATCGCATGGCCATCAAGATCTGGTCTGATCTTTAATAACTCTTCTTCTTCCATCAACTGTGCGATGCGTGATTCCAGGCCGTCGTAATGAGAAGCTAAGTTATCTGCCTTCTTCTTATTTCGTGTTGTGCAATCGGCGCGCGTTAATACATGAAGGTGCGTGAGTAGTTCTCCGGCATCACGGACATATCGGCGGACCGCAGAATCGGTCCACGCGCCATCGCCATAACCGTGGAAACGTAGATGGAGAAAGACAAGCTGGGATACATCCTCTACAACATGGTGATCAAAGCGGAGCTTTTTTAAACGCTCTTTTGTCATGCGGGCACCAACTACTTCATGGTGATGAAATGAAACACCGCCACCAGAGATAAGTGCGCGAGTCTTTGGCTTTCCAATGTCATGCATGAGCGCTGCTAGGCGCGCTACCAGGTTTGGTCCGCCGAGTCGTTCTTCTAGCGCCATCGATTGTTCAACAACAGTAAGTGTGTGTTCGTAAACATCTTTATGGTGATGGTGTTCATCGATCTCTAACCGAAGTTTTGGAATCTCAGGTAAGAATTTTTCGCATAACCCGGTATCAACCAGAATAGTTATTCCAGCACGTGGATTATCAGACATTAAAGTCTTAATAAACTCATCGCGGATTCGTTCTGCAGAGATAATGGAAAGGCGATCTGCCATCGCTTTCATAGCGCTTAAGACTGATTCTTCGATTGTGAAACCTAATTGGGCTGCAAAACGTGCAGCGCGGAGCATGCGTAACGGATCATCAGAGAACGAGAGTTCGGGGGTGCTTGGCGTTCGCAGTGTTGTTTTTAGTAAATCGGTAACGCCATTGTGTGGGTCTATGAATTCTGGAGTTGGAGTAGTGAGCTCAATTGCCATTGCATTCACAGTAAAGTCACGACGGAGCAAATCACCTTCGATAGTGTCGCCAAAGTTTACTTCTGGTTTACGTGAATCACTTTCGTAAGAATCTGCGCGATATGTAGTAACTTCAAAAGTTATATCTGATTTCTTAGCGCCGATTGTTCCGAATTTAATTCCAACATCCCAGATATCTTCTGCCCATTTTTTTAGAATATTCTTTGAATCTTCAGGGCGAGCATCTGTTGTGAAATCTAAATCATTTCCTAAACGTCCTAAAAGTGAATCGCGAACTGGACCGCCAACTAATGCGAGACGAAAACCGGCAGCCTTAAATTGCGCCGCAAGATCAAAAGCGAGTGGCGCGCGTTCACGAAGCGTTGCGATTGCAATCTCGCTCGCTGCAGTTAGTGGTGTTTCCATATCAGCCTAAGGCTACAGATTGAGGCCACCCACTAGTCTTGGGCTATGACCCCGGCACCTGGTGCGGGCGGCGAAGAAGTTAAGAAGAAGCGGAAGCGTAGGCGCTCTCGTTCTAAATCTTCACAACGCTCACACCCAAAGAATTCGCAACCACAAAAAGATCGCCCTAAAAAGCCGTATGCCAAAAGAGTTGATGAGGTAAGCGCTGGCGGATTAGTAGTTGATAGCACAGGCACAAAAGGTTTACTTATTGGCCGAATCGATGCAAAGGATGTAAAGCGGGAACGTCTGTTGTGGTCGCTTCCTAAAGGACATATTGAAACGGGCGAAACTCCAGAACAAGCCGCGATTCGAGAAGTGAAAGAAGAAACTGGAATTGAGAGTCAGATAGATAAATCTTTAGGTGTTATTGACTTCTGGTTTATGGCGGGTGGAAAAAGAATTCATAAAACCGTGCATCACTTCTTATTTAAAGAGACTGGCGGAAAGATTGCGCCCCAGGTAAGTGAAGTTGATGATGTTCGATGGTTTCCGTTAGAGGAAATTGTTGAGAAGCTGGCTTATCCCGATGAGAAGAAACTCATCGCTCGCTCGAAAGAATTAATAAAATGAGGCGCGCTTGGGTTGCGGTTATCTTCTTTACCGCTTTTGTTTTAACGCCATTTGCGCCGGCGCGCGCAGAAACGCTTATCACTTTAAATAAACCTGCTTCGCAATTAGCTGATGGTCGATTCTTAAACAATGATCTAGCGCTATCAATTCAATCTGGTGGAGAGCTCGATAAAGTTTTGTCGGCTCGTTATCCACGAACAAGGAGTTGGTTGATTGACCCAGCGCTACTTGAAGAAGTTGCTGCACTCAGCGATGGATATGTGTATCTCGATGCTGAGGGTAACGACGTTGCGGTTGGGGAGTTTGCAGCCGCTACTGATTGGTTAAATCTACTTAGGTTTATTTCCCGTAATGATCGGGTTGTAACTCTTACTTATGGTTCACCGTCTATTTCCTACTTAAAGAGCGCTGCGCCTGGAGAATTAGCGCTCTATAACCAAATCTCGACGCTTCGGCTTGAAGAAATACTTGGTCGCCCCGTCATTGCTCCCGATACAGCTGTTACATCAAAAGCGCCGGCTCTTGTTGCTAAAAATTCTTACGCTCCGATGCGCAAGACGATGCGAGTAATTAACTCACTTGTTACTACTGCTGATGTCGAAAGCCTTCGACTTGGTCTTGCGAAAACCCTTAATCCAGAACTAAGTAAGGAGAATGCAGTTCTTATTACTCGCAGTTTTGAGAGTGAGGTTAAGAGATTTGAAGGTCGTATCCGAGTCTCAACTGGTAACTACACAATTACAACTTCAAATTATGAGCTGCCTGTGACAATCATCAACGACTTTGATCAGTTAGTGAGTGTTGACTTAAAAATCACCACCACAAATAGTCGTGTGCTCGTCTCACAAGTACCGCGTATTACCGTTGACGCACGTTCACAGATTCAAATTAAAGTTCCCATCGAAGTGATTGCTTCGGGCGATACTGCTCTACGTTTACAGCTACGTACTCCTAAGGGAAGTGATGTGGGGAAGATGGAGCGAATACCGCTGCGACTCGCGGTGATCTCGCCTATTACAACCTGGTTCACAACTGGAATGGCGATAATTCTTTTACTCGCAGCTGTGGTGCAGAGCGTCCGACGAGTGAAGCGGAGGAAGCAGCATGAATGACGATGATGCTCGCTTGATTCGTTCTTCCTCGTTTATGGGACTTGGGACAGTAATCTCGAGAATAACTGGATTGGTTCGAAATTTATTATTGGTTGCAGTTCTTGGAACTGGAATTTTGGGCGATGTATATAACGTTGCTAATACCACTCCTAACATTCTTTACAACTTACTCATTGGTGGAGCTTTATCCGCTGTTTTTGTGCCACAGATTGTTAAATCGTTTCGAGATAACGACGGTGGAAGCGCTTATGTAAGTCGTTTGGTTTCCTTACTTGCTAGCGCTCTACTTGTGATAACTATCTTCGCAATGCTTCTAGCGCCACTATTTATATCTATTTATGCACCGTCGTTTTCAGGGCGTTCCCGTGATGTAACTATTGCATTTGCGCTGTATTGCCTCCCTCAGATTCTTTTCTATGGACTGTTTGGAGTTCTCGGCCAAGTTACAAACGCGAAAGAAAAGTTTGGTCCGATGATGTGGGCGCCTATCGCCAATAATCTCGTTGTTATTGCGCTCTTTACCTACTTCTTAACGGTTGTGGATGAAATCTCTTTGCAGACAATCACAGGTTCTCAAATTATGACGCTTGGTATTGGAACGACGCTTGGTATTGCGATTCAGGCTTTAGTTTTGATCCCAACGCTGAAATCATCCGGTTTGAAATTACGTTTTAGGACTGATTGGCACGGGGTAGGGCTCGATAAAGCGCTACGGTTGGCAAGTTGGATGTTCCTCTTTGTTTTGATTTCACAACTTGGTTTTCTTGTGACTGTAAATCTGGCAACTCGTGCTGGAGTAGCAGCAGAAGCTGCAGGTATTTCTTATGGTGTTGGTTATACGCCATATGCAAATGCTTACTTGATTCTCTTATTACCGCATTCAATTGTTGCAATTTCTATTGTCACCGCTTTATTGCCTCGACTTTCAACTTTTGTGTTGGATAAGAAGATTGATGAAGTAAAGAGTGCGCTTATAACGGCAGTGCGGTATATCGGAATTATCACCGTACCGGCAGCGCTCTTTTTTTTACTCTTTGGAGAGCGCGTTGCACAAGCGCTCTTCTTTGGAATTTCAGAGGAGAGTGCGATCTATATTGGGCGCCTGTTATCTGCGATGGCGCTGGGGTTAATCCCACTATCAATAAACTTAGTTTTGATTCGTGGACTTAATGCATTTGAAAACACAAAGTATCAAGTCCTCTCAAATCTCATTATAAATAGCGTTGCAGTTACGCTCTCACTCATCGCATATGCAAATATGGAACCACGTTCGGTCACTCTTGGTCTGGCGCTAGCTTTCACCGCTAGTTATTGGTCCGGGATTGTTGTTACCTATTTCTTGTTACGTAAATACACTGGGCCTTTAGCGCTCGGGAGAACTTTTCTTTTCTACCTGAAATTAATCCTTGCTTCATCTATCTCGGTCATCGCAGTTGCCTATCTTGCGGAAAGACTAGATCTCGATGGGAATATAGCTGCGTTGGTTGGTGTTCTCTCTGCTGCCTCGCTCATCTATCTCCTTGTGGCCCGTGTCATGAGAATTGAGGAAGTGGGCCAGACAATCAAAGTTCTATTACGAAGGTAGGGTGCGCTTGTGAGCATTGATTACTCCAAGGTGCATGAACTTGTCATTGTTGGATCCGGACCTGCTGGATATACCGCAGGTGTTTATGCCGCACGTGCGCAATTAAGTCCTGTTTTGTATGAAGGATCTGTTACTGCGGGCGGCGCTTTGATGAATACCACCGAGGTAGAAAATTTTCCTGGCTTTGAGCACGGGATTATGGGTCCAGATTTAATGGACCAGATGCGTAAACAAGCGCTCCGGTTTGGCGCTCAATTAGTTACTGATGACATTACCGAGATGAAGCTTGATGACGATATAAAAACTTTAGTTGATGGTTCTGGAAATACTTTAAAAGCGCGTGCTGTCATTCTTGCAATGGGTTCTGCATATAAAGAAATTGGTTTAACAAATGAGAAGCGTTTATCTGGCCGTGGAGTTTCTTGGTGTGCAACATGTGATGGATTCTTCTTTAGAGATCAAGTAATTGCTGTTGTTGGTGGTGGTGATTCAGCAATGGAGGAAGCTAATTTCTTAACTAAATTTGCAAGTAAAGTTGTGTTAATTCATCGCCGTGATGAATTGCGTGCCTCAAAAATTATGGCAGAACGCGCGAAAGCAAATCCAAAGATTGAATTTTTATTTAATACCGAAGTGATTGATGTGTTGGGTGAAGATAAAGTTTCAGCTCTTAAATTGCGTAATACTGTTAATGGCGAGGAATCGACCCGTGACTTCACTGGGTTATTTGTTGCCATCGGACATCTTCCTCGAAGCGAACTCGTTCGCGGACAGGTCACCACTAACGGTGAGGGGTATGTAGAAGTAGAAGGCCGCTCCACGCGCACCAATATCTCTGGGGTATTTGCTTGTGGGGATTTGGTGGACCACACCTACCGTCAAGCTATTACCGCTGCGGGATCTGGCTGCCAAGCTGCTCTTGATGCCGAGAGATTCTTGCAAGGTCACTAAAGTTCACCATAGAAAAAAATAAGGAGAAGAGATGGCAACCGAAAAAGTAACTGCAGCAAACTTTGCAGATGTGGTTTTGAAGAGTTCAACACCTGTATTGGTGGATTTCTGGGCAGAATGGTGCGGACCTTGCCGCGCAGTCGGCCCAATCTTGGAAGAGATTTCCAATGAACATGGCGCAAAGATCAAGATTGTGAAGCTCAATACCGATGAAGAAGGTTCCATTGCAATGAAGTATGGAATCAACTCGATTCCTACAATGAACGTCTTTGTTGGCGGCCAGGTAGTCAAGAGCATCGTCGGTGCTCGTCCAAAACCTGCGCTACTCAAAGAGCTCTCTGAGTACATCAACTAGATATCACTTACTAGTTACTGTTTGAATTAACCATGATTAAACCCGGCGATCGCGGGGATGTTGTAACAGTTGTTACCAACACCTTGCATCGCCTTGGTTTGATTTCAAGCCCCACAGATACTTTTACTCCAGAAGTTTCCCAAGCCGTTCGCGCATTTCAACAAGAACGTGGCTTAAAAGTTACAGGCGAAATTGATCTTGGAACTCATGCTGCAATCGAAGAGGCTCGTTGGAAATTAGGGGATCGCTCGCTCAAGGTTGAGGCGCCGCAAATGCGTGGTGATGATGTCGCAACACTGCAGAGTCGACTCATAGATATGGGATTTAATCCCGGTCGTGTTGATGGAATCTATGGTCCAACAACTGAGATCGCAGTAAAGGAATTTCAGAAATCTGTTGGCGTAAAAATAGATGGCATTTGTGGGCCAGGAACTGTCATTGCCTTGATGCGCTTAATGCGTACTGTTACTGGTGGCGCTCCGACACAATTACGCGATCAAGCAATTCGAGAGAAACGTGGTCCAGCGCTCGCTGACAAAGTAATTGTTTTAGATCCAAGTTCTCGTAGTGATATCTCTGATATAACTTTTGATCTTGCTCAGAAAATTGAAGGGCGTCTCATTGCACTAGGAGTTTCAGTCTTCTTATCTCGCAGCGCATCAACGGCGCCTTCCGAATCTGAGCGAATAACTCTTGCTAATAGCACCGATGCTGATCTAGTTATCTCTCTTAGCGTTGATCAATACAAAAATGAAAAAGCTGAAGGGCTCTCTACCTATTTCTATGGAAGCGAACTTCATGGGATTCACTCGGTTGTTGGTGAAAAATTTGCAACGATTGTGCAACGCGAATTAGTGGCGCGAACTGATTTACTTAATGCTCGCACACAGGCAAAAACTTGGAATTTGTTACGTTTGACTAAAGCGCCGACAGTTTTATTAGAGTTGGGGTATCGCACTAATCCAAAGGATGCATCAAGACTTTCGGATCCTCACTTCAGAGATGTGATTGCTGAAGGACTCGTAGTTGCAATTCAACGTCTCTATTTATCTGCTGAAGAAGATGCGAAGACGGGAACATTACGTATTGAAGATCTCCGCAAGGCTGGAATCCGTCGCTAAAAACCTGCGCCGTCTTTGATATTTCATATGGCAGAATTCCCTAATGACTTCTGATGATGTAGAGCGTTTCCGCACTCACGCGCCAGAAAATCTCACGGAGCGTTATGCGCATCGCGCCGCTCATATGAAACCTAGTGAAATTCGTTCACTCTTTGCAGTTGCATCGCGCCCTGAAATTGTTTCACTCGCTGGTGGGATGCCAAATTTAACGGCGTTGCCGATGGATATGATGGCTGGAATTGTTGAAAAGCTAATTCGCGATCATGGTCAAGAAGCGCTCCAATATGGAAGTGGGCAAGGACATCCACATCTTCGCGAGCAGATTTGTGATGTGATGGCGCTAGAAGGAATACGTGCCAACCCCAACGATATTTTGGTTACAACCGGATCCCAACAAGCACTTGATTTAATCTCTCGAATCTTTATTGATCCAGGTGATGTGGTTCTCGTTGAAGCGCCATCGTATGTCGGTGCACTTGGAACATTTTCCCAATACGAAGCAAGTGTGGTTCATGTTGAAATGGATGAGAATGGTCTGATCCCTGATGCTTTGCGTAATGCCATCAAAACTCTTCGGTACCAGGGGCGGAAGATTAAATTCTTATATTTGATTCCTAATTACCAGAATCCAGCAGGCGTCTTACTCCCCGCAGATCGCCGCACAGAGATTCTTAATATTTGTCGTGATGAGAAAATCTTTATTGTTGAAGATAATCCCTACGGCCTCCTTGGTTTTGATCGCCCTTCACCCAATGCAATGCGCGCTCAAGATTCAGAAAATGTCATCTATTTGGGGTCGTTTTCAAAGACGATCGTCCCTGGATTTCGTATTGGTTGGGCCTTGGTTCCCCAAGCGCTCCGCGAGAAGTTGGTGATCGCCTCAGAATCTTCAATTTTGTGCCCATCAAACTTCTCCCAGATGGCGATCTCTAGTTATTTGGCTAATCAACCATGGCGCGATCAGATCGCTTCATTCTGCAAGCTTTATAAAGAGCGGCGCGATGCGATGCTCGAATCCCTCGATGCGCATTTTCCAAAGGCTGCAACATGGACGAAGCCACAAGGTGGATTTTATGTATGGGTGACCTTGCCGCCTGAAATTGATACTAAAGCGATGATGCCGCGCGCAATCGTGGCGAAGGTTGCTTATGTTCCAGGTACCGCTTTCTATGCAGATGGGTTTGGAAGTTGGTCTATGCGCCTTTCATATTGCTACCCAACACCTGAGCGAATTCGGGAAGGAATTGCTTCGCTCGGAAAAGTCGTGGAACAAGAGATGGAGCGACGCGGAATTCCGCAGATTAACTAATTACTCCAACAATTCGTTGGAGATCTTGACCATCAGCATATTCAATAACAATCTTTCCGCCGACTTTGCCAGCGCCACCACCAGATTGAATATGTACTCGAGTATCAAGCGCATCTTCTAAGCGTTCAACTAGTTCTTGGTACTTTCCCGAACTCTTTGGTTTGGATGACTTCTTGGAAACTTTTGCACCTGCGCTACCAAGTGCAATCAGCTCTTCAGTGGCGCGAACACTTAAACCCTCACTAACTATCTTGTTTGCAAGGCGCTCTATTTCATCGGGGTTTGCTAAACCAAGAAGTGCGCGCGCATGACCCGCACTTAAAGTTCCGGCAGCTAGCCTTTTTTGAACAGATGGTGGGAGGTTAAGAAGCCTCAGAGTGTTGGTGATGACGGGACGGGACTTACCAAGTTTGCTCGCTAATTCATCATGAGTAAATCCAAAATCAGTAAGCATCTGATTGTAAGCGGCAGCTTCTTCAAGTGAGTTGAGGTTGCTGCGATGAATATTCTCAATGAGCGCCTCACGGAGTAATTCATTATCAGTTGTTTCACGGATGATCACAGGAATAGTTGTGAGGCCAGCGAGTTTTGCAGCGCGATATCGCCGCTCTCCCATGATTAATTCGTATTTACCATCGCTGATTTTTCGCACCACCGGAGGTTGAAGAATCCCAATCTCTTTGATTGATGCTGCCAATTCATTGAGCGCTTCGCTATCAAAGACAGAGCGTGGTTGTTTTGGATTTGGTGAGATAGATGAAAGTGGAACTTCGCCACGGTCGGCGATTGGTTGTGAGGTGCCTGAAAGTTTAATTGGTGTCGGAATAAGTGAATCAAGATTTCTTCCTAAGCCGCCTTTTTTAGTTGACATTACCCAGCGCTCACTTCACTTGTGTTGTTCATTGTTAAATTAATTGTTGGCGCACCACGGCGAGCAATTTCGCGAGCGACAAGACCATATGCCTCCGCGCCATTGGAACTTGGATCATATGTCATAACGGTCTGACCATACGATGGCGCTTCAGAAACACGCACTGCTCGTGGAATTGGAATATCAATAAGTTGTTCTGGGTAGTGTTTACGCACTTCATCTGCAACGTCATTAGCAAGTTTGGTGCGACCGTCAAACATTGTTAAAACAATTGTTGATAATTTAATATTTTGGTTTAAATGTTCTTGAATTAAAGAGACTGTATGAAGTAAAAGTGTTAAACCCTCTAAAGAATAATATTCGCATTGAATTGGAATAAGTAGTTCGTCTGCTGCAACAAGTGCATTGATTGTTAATAAACCTAAACTTGGTGGACAATCAATAATGACATAATCAATTCTTTCGCCGCGTTGTACCGCATCATTTAAATAATTTGTGAGCGCTTTCTTTAAACGAAGTTCGCGCGCAACCATTGGAACTAATTCAACTTCCGCATTGGCAAGTGATTGTGTTGCAGGAACAACTTCTAAATGCGGATAGCCAGGAACTTTGAGTGATGCTTCAACAATCGGAAGATCTTTAGTGATTACTTCATACATCCCATTAACTTCATCGCGAGAGATTCCAAAAGCGGTACTTGCATTCCCTTGCGGATCTAGGTCGATGATGAGGGTGCGAAGGCCCCCCATAGCTAGGGCTGCCCCAATATTGACCGCGGAGGTGGTCTTTCCTACCCCACCTTTCTGGTTAGCCACAGTGAAGATTCGGGTGGAGATGGGTTTAGGCATGGCTTCGCGGAAACGTTTAGTGCCAACGATGCGACGGGGCGCGGCGCCTTGGGGTGAATTTGTTTCACGTGAATCACTCACGCGGGATAGTTAACCAGCCTTAGTTATCGTTACTACGCGCGCATGCGGCAAGTCATCAAGATTTATTTCTTTTAGTTGAAGTTGTGCGTCTTTTGGAAGGGTTAAACCCGCGATCTCCCCTTCAACTGAGGCGCCTTTCATCGCAAGAATTGATCCGCCTTTGGCAACAAGGTGCCAGGTTGTTTCAATAAGGCGAGGAAGTGGAGCTACAGCGCGAGCAACCACATAGTGGTAAGAGCCTTTAATTGACTCTGATTTGGCACGTATGACCACCACATTCTTAAGGCCAAGGGAGTCAATTACTTCATGGAGGAACTCGACCCTCCGTTGAAGGGGTTCAACAAGGGTCACTTTAAGCTCAGGTCTTGCTAAGGCAATCACTATTCCAGGCAGCCCTGCTCCAGAACCAATATCGGCAACGCTCGCATTGCCATCAGGCAGG
>Ga0214917_10007395_pt1 | contig 11121 bp, 15 predicted proteins | sample LL_1208_BB_MetaG_FD_177983 | JGI IMG/M metagenome (GOLD analysis project Ga0214917, IMG submission 177983) | Freshwater microbial communities from Lake Lanier, Atlanta, Georgia, United States - LL_1208_BB | ecosystem: Environmental > Aquatic > Freshwater > Lake | place: USA: Georgia | collected...
AAGGGATCTTCTACTTGTTCCAAAAGCCATTTAAAAATGGCTTTGTATGATTGGAACAAAGAAAAAAATTGGAACAATAAAAATTGCTTTATTTATTCTTTGGAAAACAAAGGATATTTGTTCTACTCTTTTACCACCAAAGAACCCAGACACTGTACCATCAGACATTTTTTTGTATTGGAAGAATACAGAGGACAAGGCATTGGAACAAAAATAATTGAAATGCTAAAAACACACATGAGAATGAGAAGCATAAAAAGATTTAGATTTTTTTGCAACAAACCTGCCATTGATTTTTATACAAAGTTGGGATTTAAATATCTAGGAGAAAGCAAACAAGGTTTGCCCTTTGTTTACTGTGATAGAGACACACTAAAATCTATAAAAGATAAAAAACAATTGGCTAAACTATTTAAACAGTATTAATTAACATTCCCAGGAGCTTTGTAGCCTTTTAAAGGCTCATCTTTTATTGCTTCAAACATGTCTAACAATTTCTTTGTATCAACTTTATGCTCAGGATATTTAGAATTATAAATTTCAGCAAAATTAGATAAAACTTTTGGGTCATAATTTCGCATCCAAGCATAGTAGTCAACAAAGAATTCATAAGGATCTATTTTATTTTTTATCATTTCTTCCTTATACCCAGGTCCAAATGTTCTGCGAAAATAATCAACTACTTTGCTAGTATTAGAATCTTCAGCATTCTCTTCTTTTTGACCTTCACGGGGATCCTGTTTAATCAAGTCATGCATGTATTTGTGAGTATAAGGCAATTCTTTGGATGGTTTTTTAATTTGCAGGGGGCCCTTGTAAATATGTTGTTTCAATGTATTAAAATCCTTAGTTGGCATCTCTGCATTTTCTGCAGGTGCTTGTCTATATAAGTTTCTCAATTCATCTTCTGGTAATCCAGAATTTCTCAATTGGTTAATCAATTGTTTGGCCTCTTCTGACTGCTGTGGATTCACATGGCCTCCTGCTTTTTTTACAGCTGTAAAAATTTTAATTAGTTGATCTTTTAATTCTGGTATTTTACTCTCATCAGGCAACCCATATTTTACCATTCTCATGATATTTGCACCAATTTCTTTCTTTGTTTTAGAAAGATTGTCCATGTAAGATTCAAATATTAATCCACAGTCATTATTCATGTAAAATTATTTATGTAATTGCATTGAATTTTTAGCATTTGCAACCCCTATAATTACAAAATCTTTGAGCTGCTTTGGCTGTATGATTGCCTTTGTTCTTCTGTTTAGCTTTTAATGCTCTGGCCTTTGAACAAGTCATTTTACCTTTGGTCTGGCGTTTCAGTATGCCAGGTCTAACAGGATCGTGTATGCCTTTTTCTAAAATATATTCTTTAAACGTTTTCATGTTTTGTCTTTTTTGAGTAAAAATCCAAATACTTTTTGAAATACATTTATTGCGTTGTCATAGCTGCTCTTCTTTTCATCCATGCTATTGTCTGTATATTGCCAGTTAAAAGAGAGAGCATCAGGCACATTAAAACCAAAAAATTCAAATACTTGTTTCTCGGTTTTAACAACATTAGCACCATTCCAATTCTGACCTATGGCCACAATGCCTGCATCTTTGCCTGCAATGATGCTTTTTTCGCCCAGTGTAGTATGGCGATTCTCTATCCAGTCCAATCTTTCAATGAGCTTTTGATAAATGTGATTGGTCTGACCCCAGCGCACACTCACAAAAAATACTATGGCATCTGCTTCTAGAATGGCATTGGCTACTTTGTACAATTCATCCTTCTCATTTAAAGATTGCCAACAGCGTATAAGACCAGAGGGATTCTTTTTTTTATCTTTTACCAATGCATCTTTAACGCCACACCTGTTGCCTTCCATTAAACTCACATTGCCTGTGCAAGGCAGTATATTAAGTGCTGGTACTTCTATGATCTTAACATTTTTATCTGCTAATTTCTCTCTGATATGATATGCCAGTTGTGTACTCTTGGGCTTTTCTGGTGCACCTTCATACCGGTTGCTGGTGGTAAGTAATAGAATATTTTCTTTTTTCTCTAAATATTTGATAGCTCTGGATACTTTATCTTTGTAAAAAAAAGAACTGTTCTCTATTTTCTCTAATACAAGATTTGTATAAGTTTCTAGCAGACTCATTATAATTTATTTAATAAAAATTTAATGATAATAGAGAAACAATGTTTTTATAAAACTATTTAATAAATTATAAAAAATTAGAAATTATAATGAAACCCTTTGAATTGCTCATGCAAATGGCCTAATATTTGCTTACTATCATCCTTTACTGGCTCAATCTTAGGACGAATGGTGTGCAGATCTGTAAAACCATGTTCGGCATCATTTTCTTTGGTATATTGTGGCACATTATTGAAATCATGATCATATGCAGGTTTCTCCAGAAAGTCGTAAATACTTTTAATGCAGCGTTTGGGTGTTGCTGTCAATTCATCAAAATCTATGAAATGGATTTTATCTCTATGACCTCTCATTGCTGCATCTCTGAGACCGTTGAATGTCCCACCAACTAATCCTTCAGGGGAGGACCATGTATTAACTCTGCCTTCTAGAGTTGCCATGGCAGGGCTTATCTCCATGGGACTGTCAATGTTCTTAATTTCTTTGCGATACAATTTTTCCAAAGAAGCCAAAATGCCTGTAATTTTCCTAGTTGTAGCAAGCATTTTAATAGGGCGGTTCAAGGCATTTTCTACCAGTTCAATAATACTAGCCCACCCTCTGCTCTTGTTAAAAACAACAGGACGTGAAGTATCACTGTGATAGCTTTGAAAAAGATCGTTGATAATTTGCAGTTGTTTTTGATTTGTTTCTGATGCCTTAATAACCGGGCTTTGACGCCAAAATTGATGAATGCCTCTGACTAATTCGCTCAGCCCGCTGGTTGGAGTGACATGAAAATCTGGATTTTGTGCTAAAATGTTGCAAAGCAGAGTACTGCCTGAACGAGGCATGCCATTAATAAAAAATATTTCTTTCACTCTGTTAATTTAACTAAAAAAATAAAAATTTCTACTATTTTATTTTATAGGTTTAACATACCCAATCTTGTTAAACTTGACCCCCAGAATTTCTTTGTGTGCTTGAATCTTGGCTTTAACTTTCATCTTGGTGCCTATTTGATCTGTAGGAAACTTGTATGTGATAAATTTGTTGCCTTGTGCATCTTTTAATTTGTAAACACTATAACCACCTTGCTCTGGGGTGCCAGGGACCACCTTTACATTATAAAGCTCCAATTCACCTTCATAGCGATCACCCGGCTTGCCTACATATTGTACTGTAGAAGTTTCTTGATTCTTTTTAGTCACATCATCATAATACATCTGAGCAAAAGCTTGTATGGCTTGAGCAGTGTCCGTGTGAGCGTACTTGGGGTCAGCATTCTTGGCAAGGAATGCAAAGTACCCAGGATCTTCCAGATACACATCAGGAAATGATTTGCCTCTGTACTTACCAAAAGTAAAGTTTGGTGTAGCTTTGCTCCTGCCTATCAAGTGCTCTCTGGTTTCATCACTATGCAACTCTACCCTTACATTCTTAACTACTGGCTTAGATATAGCTTTTTCAACTGATGTGACAATGTCTGTGGAGAGGTTTCCAAAATAAATAGGATTTTTAATATAATTACGTATAGTAGCAGGAATGTCTCTGAATCTCCAGAAAGTATAATAGACTTGATGCTTTCCAGTCACATCAATGAAATAAAGATTTTTTTCACCATCTTTGGGATTGATCACTGCATCATTGTGCTTTTTTAACATTTCATATGCTTTATCTTTCTCTTCTTGGGGTACCTGTTTCCAAGGCAAAATACCACCCGTAGTAGGCATAGTATTCTCTAAAATATTGTTAACTAATGCATCAAATTTCACTTTAATTATTTATATATTAACGGAATTTTATTGTTTTGTCAATAAAAAAAGTTGATGTTTGCATGTTTTGATATATAAATATATTTGCTAGTACACATAGTGGCTAGCATTGGACCCAAAAGGCCAAATAACAATGAGAGGAGGTAAAAAACATGGGAAATAATGGTGACCTGCCTGTGGAGAGCGGTAGAGCTTATACAGGCCGTGTAGTTCCAAGCTTTAATGCTTGGCCATCGCTTAGAGATGAATTCCTCACACCCTTTGACAGGGTATTTGACAAATTGACCAATGACTTGTTCCCTAGCTTGTCTAAGGAATTTGGTGTTGGACTGTTTGAAAAGGAATCTTATCCCAAAGTGGACATTGTGGATCACAAAGACCGTGTCTCTATTGAAGCAGAGATTCCTGGTCTGAAGAAGAATCAAATCACAGTGGACGTCAAGGATGGTGTGTTAACTATTGCTGGTCAAAAACAAGACAAAAAAGAAGAGACAGAAGAAGGTACTTACGTTCGCAGAGAACTGAAACGTAGCTCATTCCGTCGTTCTTTTGCTCTTGGTGAAAACTTAGATCACGATGGTGTTAAAGCACAATTCCAAGATGGAATCCTGGTCATTGACGTTGCCAAAGTCAAGCCAGTGGAAACTAAAGCCAAGATCATTGATATCAAATAAGATATTCATGGTTGGCTACAGAACCCGCTAGTATGTCCTGGCGGGTTCTTTTTTAGTCATATACGTATTAGAAATACTAATAACTTATATTAGAAGCTTGCTTTAAGTATAATTACTATTATAAGTATGTGCATAGAAACAAATTAAAAAATATGAAAAATATTTCTAATGTTTTTGAGTCTCGTCTGTCTAATATGGTATGAATGCAAGGAACACAGCTCTGCATGAAACATTCAGCACAACAGCTGAACGTTTAGAACAAGCCGCAAATGATGCGGCTTTTTTAATGGTCAATTTATGAAAAAACTAATAACAACAATACTATCAATACTAGCAATCAACATTACCGCACATGCAGGTACCATATTAATAGACTTTGGTACTACAGGGGCAGGGTGGTATGGTGGAGCTTCTGTAGTAGGAGCTGATGCCAGAGGAAATTACTGGAACAGCGTAACCTCTGGCACATACTACCCCAACCTTGTTGATACCACAGGAGCTGTAACTTCTGTTGGAGGATTTGGGTTCTTGACAGGCATGACATTTAGTAGTTACAACGGGCCTGCAGGGGCCACTTCCACACCTTTGACGCAAGCACAATTAGATGCTACTGTGTTCACTGCTGATGCAGGAATATTTGGTGTGAAGGAAGTATTAGTTGATTATATTAAAACTGCCACAAGTATACCCAAAGTTCAATGGGTTGTAAATGGGTTAGATGCTTCATCATTATACAATATAAAATTTTATGGTTCAGCAAAGTATCAAAATGATTATGCCACAAGAATGAATGTTTACAGTGATAATACATTTGCTACTAGTAGCTTGTTAGCTACAACTGTGGCCAACTTCCAGAGCCCCACACAATCTTGGGTAATTAATACCACAGACATTGGTGTGTTAAGAAATTTGCCTACAACTGGTTCATTGTATTTTGAAATACAAGGTGCCAATGGAGGTACAGGTTTAATAAACGCCATGAGCATTGAAACTGTGGTTATTCCTGAACCTAATACATATGGCTTGTTAATGCTTGGATTTTTATTAATATGGATTATGAAAACCATAAACAAAACTAAAGCTGGAGTACTGGTTGCATTGATTGCCATTTGCAGTTTAGCTCATGCACATGCTCAACTTTTAATTAATTGGGATCTACCGACCAGCTCAACAAACAGAAGTGTTGTTTCTAATTTTAATGAAACAGGTCTATCTTCTAGCACCATTGAAATGGCATCAGGAATCACGCCATCAAGTATTTCAAATGCTTGGGGAGGAATAAGCTGGACCTCTGGTGGTACTGATCCTTTTAATAATGCTACAACTAACAATGATTATTTCGCTTTTAGCATAACAGCTAATTCTGGATACCAAGTAACAATAAACGGTGTTTCCAATCTTGGCATACAAGTAAGCGCTTCAGGACCAAGATATTGGCATTTGCTTTACAGTACAACTAATGATAATGGTGCATTTATTAATCCTCTTAGGAATTATGGCCCCTTTGAAGTATCAATACCAACTACTTCTACTTTAATCACAGACATTACAAATGCATTGAATGCTTCATTTGCTGCAAATCCTATCACTATTTCTGAAGCAACAGGGTATTTTCGTTTGGTTGGTTATGGAGGCGCTGTAAGTTCTGGAAGTGGGAGAATTGCAGCTGCAGGAACTAATGATTTTGGATTGGTAGGATCTGTATACACAATACCAGAGCCTTCAATTGTTAGCCTTGCTCTTGTGGGACTTCTTGCTCTAAGAAAGAAAATTTATGAAAACAACAAACAAAACTAAAGCTGGTTTGCTTGCTGCATTGCTGGCCATCTTTAGTCTAAACACCATTAATGCAGAAGTTATATTCACAGAAGACTTTGAAGATGGTGCATGGACTGGCTTCAGTTCTTACCCTTCAGCAAATACTGCTGTGCTCAACTCTGGTGATACTATATATGGTGCACCTGCCACTGGTGCCCCGGGGACCTACATTGTAGCCCCTGGTGGTTCCAAACTGGGTAAAATGTGGCCATTATACTGGTCACCAGGCAATGTGACCACATCCACATTTGTTCTGTATAATGACTACTATGCAACACCTGAAACTGGATGGGTGCCTTATTTGCAAGGCAAACAAGTAAAACTATCCATGGATGTGTACATATCCAGTTATGATCCCATGCAAGCCAGCACTGATGTGAACATATTTGCCAAGTTCTTTAACCAGGACTATTCATACTACTATGATTGGGCATCAGTAATTACTTCTGTCAAAGATACCCTGCTAGACACATGGGTAACCAGAGAAATAACTGTAACTGTGCCCAATGATGTTTCCATCATACAGTTTGGATTGGAAATGACTCAACAAAATTATAGCTCTGGAGCTGTTAATGTTGATAACATGGCAATTCAAATAGTACCAGAACCTTCAGCAGGTGCTTTGATAGTAGCTGGTACTGGTTGTTTGGTAGCCCTCAGAAGGTTCAGAAAATAAATGATAAGAGTTGCACTCTGCATTCTGCTATTTCTGCATGCTAGCATGGTGCAGAGTGCAACCTATCAACTGGTGTGGCAAGATGAATTCAATCAATTCACCAGTGGCACTTACAACAGATGGGACGTTGATAGAAATGCATGGAATGTGGAAGTTGTTGATAATCCTAATAACAATGAAATTCAGCAGTACAGAGATAACAGAGACAATGTAAGAATAGAAGTAGATACTTCCAACACTTCTGATGGTATTCTTGTGTTAGAGGCCAGGAGACAGAACTTCTCTCAAAACCTGGGAGCATGGACTTCAGGCAGAATCAATACCAAGAACAAGATGGAAATAACTTATGGCAAGGTTGAAGTTTCTGCTAAATTGCCTTCCTTGCCAGGTAGCTGGCCAGCCATATGGATGCTGGGCAGCAATTATGGCAGTGCAGGATGGCCTGCCAGTGGTGAAATTGATATCATGGAAATGGGACGCAACACAGGGTGGAACTATATCAACAGCACTGTGCACTGGGAGTATAATGGCCATGCATCATATGGCACTGGAAACAATCAGTCAGGTTCTCCTTTGCTTTTAAATGCAGCATCCACTTCTTTTCATGTTTATGGCTTAGAATGGGCACCAGATTTTATAAAAACATATGTGGATGGAAATTTGTTATGGGCCATAAGCATGCCAGTACCTGGCATAGATCCTTTTGACAATCCTTTCTTTCTTATTCTCAACAATGCCATGGGGGGCGATATTGGTGGAACAGTAGATTCTACAAGCAACATATCTCGTATGGAAGTGGATTATGTAAAAGTATATCAGTCTGCAGATTATGCCAACACACTTTCTGTTCCTGAACCTAGTACTAACAGTTTATTAATGGCATTTTTAACGACTGGTTTTATTATTAAAAGGAGATTATGAATGAGCTTTCAAAGCTTATACAGAAAGCTAGTGTTCTTAATGACCCTGGTGATGCGTATTTTAATAGTTTCCTTTCTCGCTATAAAATGTATCGTAAGGCAAAAGTCAGAAAACAACAAATCTTGGTGGCTGTTGCGGCCCTAACAGTTGCATGTTTATGCTACACATCTATAAATAATAATGAGCTGGACATACCAACAGCTTCTGGGGTAGACATGACAAATCATTATTTACAACATGGCAAGACAGTGGTTTTTGAAGGTACCGTGATTGATGTTACTAATTTTATCAAAGAACAGGTTCAACAAAAAACAGAGACATTGAGTTTAAGGGAATATTTTAATGGTGATGATGTGTGGGGTGTATATGTGCCTGGAGAAGAAAAATTCAGATATTATTATCATTGCTTGGGCATGGGAAAATATGAGGTATTTGTTATAAATGAATAGTATTTGATTTTTTTAAAAAAATATTTATAATTAAATAATGAAAAAACATTTTTTTGCCATTTTGGTTTTGCCAAGCCTTGTTTGGGCACAGACTATCTCCAGTGATAGCAAAGAACCAATGGTTTTAAATTTTGTAAAAAACGATTCAGGAGAAATAGTCTTAAAGCTCAAGGGGCACAAACAGTCCATTGAAATTCAAATCAATGGAGTAAAAATTGCTTCTTTATATGAGCAAGATGAAGCTGCCAATTTAACTCAAGCAGGGTTTGAATCAGCAATGCTTGCTCTGGATACCAAGAGTGGATCGTCAGGTTCTAAAATTGATGCTCAACCCACAGTGTCTCCTGTGGCCCCTGCAGTTTTTTCCAACCCTTTTGCCGCTACTCCTTATTAATAGCTGTCAATATCTGCAGGTAAAAATTCCCAATCATCCACAACAAAGCATTTGATTATTTTAATTCCATATGTATCTTCTGCCCAATTTTTAAGTCTTGCATCATATTTGTTTTTATTTCCAGCAACTCCTACATACATGGTACCATAATTCATATCATAAGCCCATAATTTATTTTTGTATTCAAATATGCAAATAGCATGACCAAAGACTGTGGCAGTTGTTTTGCCATAAATTTTTATATCATCATTATAATTATAAGTATATCCAAAAATGGATGCATAAATTTTGGGCGTTGTCTCAGATTTTAATGCCAAGCTGGCTCGGGAAGAGTAAATTAAAGACTCAATAAAACATGAATTGGGAAGTTTTGTATAATCATATGTTATATAAGATCCATTTTTACCTATTTTAAAGCCAGTGAGCAATGAAGCATACATGGAGGCTAAAAACAAACCCATTATAGCACAATACTTTAAAATGCGTAAAAGCTTCGTATAATTATTTAGCTTGTATTGTTTTGTTTTTCCTGTATATTTTATACATGCAATTGTCTCTATGTTGTCAAAGTAATTTGCTACATGAAGGAGGGATCAAGTTCCGTACCATGACTGTAACACAATTCAAAAAAAAGCCTCTGCATGAGTCTCTCAATGTTTTATGTTCCAGAATCATTACAAATTTTCATACCTTGGAAAAGACAGTAAAACTATGCAAAACCATGGGATTGGCAGGCATGCGCATTGGTAGTGATTTAATTCCAGTGATAAATCATCCTGATTTAAATCTAGATTTTTATAAACTGCCCATGCAAGATGAAATAATGCATGCCATTAATAATGCTAAATGCATGATGCAACAATCAGGATTGCGCTTCTCTGCCCATCCTTCTGAGTTTATTAGTTTAACTTCTGAAAATCCCAGAGTAATTGCCAACAGCATAAGAGATTTAATTGCTCATGCCTTGGTATTTGAATTGTTGGGGCTGCCAGAATCTTATGAAGCTCCTCTGAACATTCATATTCGCAAAGATGGAGACCCTGAAATTATTTTTAATGCAGTAAAAAAATCATTATCTCAATGCCCTGCATGTGTTACCAAAAGGCTTGTATTTGAAAATAATGATAACAAATCAGGTGTATGGAGCATTAAAAACTTGGTACATTATTTTCATAATAGATTGGGCATACCCATTACCTATGATAACTTGCACCATGAAATGCTTTCAGATGGTTTGTCTCATCAACAAGCTTTTGATACAGCTTATGATACTTGGGGCAGCTATATGCCCATATTTCATTACTCAGAAGGCATCAAGGGCACCAGAAAGCATGCAGATTATGCTAAATCTTTGCCTGTTGACCATGGTCGACCAGTCATCTGGGAAGTAGAATTAAAAGCCAAAGACAAAGCCATCAAGCGTATGATCAAGGAATATGAAGTATCTCATCATTGATGCTACTAATTTGCTGTACCGCACATGGCATGTCACCCAGCAAGCCCCAGCTGATATTTTAATTCTCACCTATCTCAGAAGCATCAGAAAATATTTAAATGAATTTAAACCTGATGCATGTTACTCAGTTTCTGATAAAAGATTGATACATGGTGTGAAGAATTATCGTAGACAAGATGCAGAGTATAAGCAAAACCGAGACAAAAGTTTGTGGCAGAGTGTGCATGAATCAGAAGATACCATAGAACAATTAACTGCACACTTGGGCATTATCAACATGTTTCCAGGCATTTTAGAAGCAGATGATGTGATTGCATACTTGTGCAATGCATTGCAAGGCCACAAAACTGTAGTATCAACTGACAATGATATGGCTCAGTTGGTAAGTGAAGATACACAATTGTATTCACCGGTAAAAAAAATATTGGTTACATTGGAAAATTTTGAGCAACATTATGCAGTTAGCAAAAATAGATTCCTGCTTTACAAGAGCATCATAGGAGATGCAGCTGATAATATCAAAGGCATACCTGGCTATGGCAAAGTTAAAGCCAAAAAGTTAACTGAACATTTTGAACAAGAACATCATAAATTAACTGAAGAACATAAAAAAACTTTGAAGTACAATTTAGAAATGGTGGATTTAAAACATGGTTTGAAAGTGCACCCAGAAGAAGAAGCAGTTTATAAAGAGCAATTGGATAGCAAAGTTCCAAATGCTAATTTTGAAGCCTTTTTAAACTTGTGCAAAGAGCTTAAGATGCAGTCCATTGTTTCTGATGCATCATCTTGGAGCCATTTATTATCCAGTTGAAATTTGCATAGCTTAATA
>Ga0214917_10007396_pt1 | contig 11118 bp, 8 predicted proteins | sample LL_1208_BB_MetaG_FD_177983 | JGI IMG/M metagenome (GOLD analysis project Ga0214917, IMG submission 177983) | Freshwater microbial communities from Lake Lanier, Atlanta, Georgia, United States - LL_1208_BB | ecosystem: Environmental > Aquatic > Freshwater > Lake | place: USA: Georgia | collected...
GACATTGACGGTCAGCTACACGGGTCTGGTGGCGGGCGAGACGGCCATCACGCCGGCGCCTACGGTCACCACGTCGGCCGGCTTGAATTCCCTGCCCGGCACCTACCCGATCACGGTGACCGAATCGACCCATGCCAACTACGTGATCACTTTTGAGGGAGGCACGCTGACGATCCGGGACGGGGACAAGGACAACGACGGCGTGGGCGATTCGGCCGAGGTGGCGGCAGGAACCGATCCGAACGATCCTGCGGATCGACCGACGGTTCTTTCCGCCGGGTGGAATCATACCCTTTACCTTCCGGTGGCCGGCCAGTATGCCCTGGCCTGGGGGCTCAACGGGGACGGGCGCTGCGGCTTGGGTCATACGAACAGTCCCGTGACCAGCGGGCAAAAATGTGTTTATCGGTCTTCCTCCGGAACCAACGAGGTTCTGCAGGGACTCATTGCCGTGGCGGCGGGCGGAAACCACAGCTTGGTCCTGCAGAAAGACGGATCGACGAACAAAATCTGGGCGGCGGGAGCCAATGCCTCCGGCCAGCTGGGGCGTCCGGCCGCGGCTGTTTCCTACTCGGAGATTTTCCTGAATGTCCCGGGTGGTTTGCCGGCCCAGCCGGTGGCCATCGCGACGGGAGTTCGTCACAGCATGGCGCTGGGGGCGGATGGGCGGGTCTATACCTGGGGGGACAACAGCCAAGGCCAGTTGGGGCTTGGCATCACCGCGGCCACCAAGGATGCACCCACGCTGGTGCCGGGCCTCATCAACGTGCAGGCGATTGCCGCCGGGGCGGATCATTCCCTGGCCCTGACCACGGACGGCAAGGTGTATGCGTGGGGTCGGGGCAATAGCGGCCAGCTGGGCTTCTACACCCTGAAGGGAACCAATGCTCCCCGTCTGATCACGGGGATTCCGGCGGCGGCGCAGATTGTGGCGGGCGACAAACACACCCTCATCCGCACCACCCTTGGCGAGGTCTACGCCTGCGGGGCCAACACGCTCGGACAGGCGGGGCTGCCCGCCGCCACCACTTTGGTTCGCGCACCGACCAAAATTTCCTTCCCGGGCGGAGACACCACCAAGATCAAAAAACTGGTGGCCGGACTGGACCGGGCGCATGCCGTTGCCCTGGACGGCAAGGTGTATGCGTGGGGCTATAATTACTTCGGGGAACTCGGCCTGGGCTACGCCACGACCACGGCGCCTTATGCCGTGTTTGAGCCCACGGAAGTGCCGGCCCTCTATGGATCCAAGGAAATCGCCAGTGGTGGATACCAGACGTTTGCCTTGGACAGTTCCGGGACGCTGGCCGGTTCCGGGCTGAACAACGGCGGCCAACTCGGGGTGGGAGGCACCAACAATGTGACCTCCGAGCCCCAGGCCACCAAGGAAGCCGGCAAGCTTGACCAGACCATCACTTTTGCCGTGCCCATGGGTCCCTTCTCCACGGCCACCTCCATCAGTCTGACGGCGGTTTCGAAAAACACGACCAATGCCGCCGACACCGGATTGACCCCGCTGTTCGCCTCCTCCGATCCCGCCGTGGCCGCGATTGAGAGCAACAACGTGGTCCGATTCTACTGGTGGGGTGGCACGAACACCAACAGCACGAACAGCATGCGTACGGTACGGATCACCGCCACCCAGCCCGGCAATACCAACTACAACGCGGCTTCGCCGGTGATCCGGGAATTGACAGTGATGCGTGACACCACCGTTCCCGAGGTCCGCCTTAACGGAAGCAACCCGATGGATCTGTATGTTGGGGACTCCTTCACCGATCCGGGCGCAGTGGCCCTGGATCCGGTGGAAGGCATCCTTACGGACAACATCCTTGTCACCGGGACCGTGAACACGGCTGCGGTCGGATCCTATATATTGACCTATCAAGTTCAGGACGCGGCTGGAAACCTGGGCCAAGCCACCCGCAGGGTGAATGTCGCCGAGCCCCCGTCGCTGACCCTCCAGCTGAGCGGTGCCGCCGGTGTGATGACGAACGTCGCCTCCGGGACCAACACCTTGGCGGTGGATGCCGGCCTGGAGATTCTCGGGCGTCCCGCGATCGAATTGACGGCGGCGACCGTGAAGATCGTCTCGGGTCGGCAGACGGGGGACATGCTGGCCTTCTCCGGATACACCGGTCCGTTGGCGGCCAGTTATAACTCGAACAGCGGCACGCTGCGTATTTCGGGCACCACTAATCTGGCCGGCTACCAGGAGGCGTTGCGCAGGGTGGTCTTGGTGACGACCAACAAGACGGTGACGAACCGGGTGATCACCATGGCCTTGGGATCCGGCGTGGCCTTCACCAACGGGCACGTGTACGAGTACGTTGGCACCACGGCGGTATGGACCAACGCTCGCTCTGGCGCAAAGATGCGGCAAATAAACGGGGAGCCCGGTTATTTGGCGAACTCCACTTCCGCGGAAGAGAACGACTTCCTACTTGGTCTTTTGCAGGAAGTGGGGAAGGACGCCTGGCTGGGGGGTTCGGATACGGCGGGAACCGGCTATCGCTGGTTTGATGGACCTGAGGCTGGCACCTTGTTTTGGAATGGAGTCGGCAACGGTGGATCGGCGGTCGCCGCGCAATACGCCAATTGGGGTGCAGGGGAGCCGAATGATTACGAATGGTTCATCGGCTACTGGGATACTTCCGGATTTTTACCCGTTTATCGAATCACCTATGCCTATGAAAGCTACGTTATGATAACCCACTCCACGAGTTTTGTGATCGGGGATCGGACCCGTAGCACCTCCCCCGGCAAGTGGAACGATGCCCCGCTGAAGACCAGCGCCAACTCCTCCTATCGGCTGGGTTATCTGGTGGAATACGGCGCCAGCGCCACGAATGGCCTCCTCTTTGCGAAGACACGGACGATCGAAATGGTGAGGGGTATGCCGACCATCACCGTGGCACCCACGGTCAGTCCGATCACGTACGGGCAAACCTTGGCGGATAGCACCCTGAGTGGAGGTTCGGCGAGTGTGGCGGGCAGCTTCGCGTTTACGACACCCACCATCGAACCGGAGGTGGGGATTTCCTCCCAGAGCGTGACCTTTACGCCGACCGATACGGCCAACTACAACCCGGTGACGACGACGGTGAGCGTGACGGTCAACAAAGCGAGGCCGACGATCAGCGCGGCACCGACGGCTTCCGCCATCACGGCAGGGCAGGCCTTGAGCGACGCCACCTTGAGCGGGGGAACCGCCAGCGTGCCGGGTAGCTTTGCGTGGACCACACCCTCCACCGTGCCCAGTGCCTCCGGGAGCTACGGCGTGACCTTCACACCGGCGGATGCCGCCAACTACGAAGTCGCCCTCCTGAACGTAAACGTGACGGTGAATCCCGCATCCACCGGCCTGCAGTTCGCGTCCTACTACAACGGCAGCTACCAGTTTTTCACCAGCGTACCCACGTTGAACATCATGGGTTCCGGGCTCGATCAGGCCACACAGGGCTTCACTCTGGTCAACACCACGCCGCAGATGGGGCAATTTAGCCTTCTCGTACAGAGCGTGACTTCCTTGCAGGTGACGCTGGGATTGCCCACCTCGATGGCTTCGGGCACCTACTATCTCATCTATGATTACATGGGCACGGAGGAATTCGTCCTGGGATACCTGAGTACGACAAGCTTCGGCAGTGGCGGAACAACATACACGGGTGGAGGAACCGGGGGCGGAGGCATGGGACCGGCCTCGGTACAGACAGCCGCAGTTTCAGCTCAGCCGAGCCTGACGACTTCCTCCGGGTCCGGCGGGATCCAGACGATGAGCCTGAGATCGTCCTCCTCGACCATGCTGTTCAGCTATAATCGGCCGGCGGGGGGAAGTTATCAGGCTGGGCAATATGTGGTGGGGGGTCTCCGGTACGAGGTGCAGCAGAGCTCGGTTTTGGGATCGTGGGCATCCGCGGATTCGCAGGAGGTGGGTTCCGTGCCTCTGGATAACGGGTGGGAACGCGTGACGGTGAGGGTTCCGGCTTTGGGAGACTGTGCATTCATGCGGGTGAAGGTGTCGAATTAAGAGCTTTTCCTGCTGGATCGGTAGTTTCCTTGGGCCTCCCCGGCCGGCGGCGAATCACCGGTGCGGAATCTTAAATTGGCAGGGCAGGGTCGATGACCCTGCCGGCCATGCAAAATTCCGGACTCCTTATTCCTTCGCTTTCGATTCCGCCGTGTCGGCCTTGAGCTGCTTATAATCCGACTTCATTTCCTCCAGTGCCTGCGTGACCTCATCCGCTGATTTTTTGGCGGCGTCGGTGAACTTGCTGGCGGCTTGGATGGAGGCGGCATTCAGCTCGGTGGTGAAGTAAGTCTGGACCTCTTGGAGCTTGTCGACGGCCTTGGTTAGTTTGGCGCCGATCGTGCGAACTTTCTTGTCGACGGACTCGTACTCTTTCTTGGCCTTGTCCATGCGTGTCTGGCTGATGCTTTTCAGGTCGCCCTGCATTTTGGCCAGATCAGCCTCCCAATCCTTGAAGCGGGCATCGGCCACGGAGCGGAAGCGGTCGATCCGCTCGGAAAGGGTGGCTTGGACATCCTTATAATCCTTCAGTTGATCGGTGAAATCCTCGAAGGCGTCGCGGGGCTTGTCCGACTCCGCGGCGATGCGGTTGAGCTGATCGACGGCTTCCCGGAGCTCCTTGATCGTCTTGTCGATCAGGCCCTCGATCTTTTCCAGGTTGGTGGTCATTTCCCGGGCCCGTTCGGCGGTTTCCGAGGCGGCCAGGGGGGAAGTGATAGCCAGCGTGAAGGCGAGAACTGGGAGAAAGAATTTGTGCATGGGATGGATATAGTTCACGGCTCGCAGGCGGGAAGCAAAAAGGATTAGGAGGTTGGGATTAAGATGAAGATGAAGGGGAGGTTCAGGCTGAAAGGTTGGATGTCCGGTAGGGGCAAGCAGCTGCACTGCTTGCCTGATGGAAAGATTCGGAATTCGGGGCTTGGGTGAACCATCGGGCGAGCAACAAGTTGCTCGCCCCTACCGTGGTTTGCGCCGCCAATCCGTGTATTTTCAAACCATGCCTTGGGCGCTTCTTCTTCTCGCTTCGGCGGTCATGGCCACCCCCGGCGAGAGGCTCGTGGAGGTCACCCCCGAAAATATTCCCGGTCTGGTGCTGGACCTGAGGTATGCGTCCACGAACAACATCACGGGAAAGGCGCTCTATCCGGAAGCCAGGGCCTATCTGAGGCCGGAGACGATCCAAAAACTCCGGAAAGTGGCCAAGAATCTGCAGGAGGAAGGATATCGGTTGGTGATTTGGGATGCGTGGAGAACGGCCTCAGCCCAAAAGGCGCTCTGGGCGGCCAAGCCGGATGGGCGATTTTTAACCCCCCCGAGTAAAATCAGCCGTCACACCAGAGGAACGAGCGTGGATGTAACCCTGGCGGACAGAAGCGGGAAAATCCTGGAGATGCCAAGTGATCACGACGAATTCAACACCAAGGCCGACGAAGATTTCTCCGATGTGCCGAAGGAGGCGGCGAGACGAGCAAGGATTCTGAGGAAAGCCATGTTTGAGGCCGGATTCTCCGGGGTTCCCGACGAGTGGTGGCATTACGACCTTAGAGATTGGGCGGATTATGAGGCGATTGAAGGAAGGTAGTTACGAGACAGCAGATCGGACGGGGGAGCTTTCGTGAATGTGAACGTTTGATGTGAATGTAAGCACCAAGATTTCAGCTTTCATTCACGTTCACGTCCACGAAAAACCGGATATTTGGAGTTTTTAGAAAAAAGTTTCAAAAGACCGCATCCTTTTCCGGTTTTCGTGGTCTTACTCCGTATGGGCTTGGGTTATCGGCGTTGGATCAGGGAAAACCTCCTGCGGGAGGAGCCGGGGCCCATTCTTTCGGAATCCGTCCTGCAACGGATCTGGTTTGAGCAGCTGATCCAAAACCCGCTCAGGACCTTGGCGGGCGAGTTGATCCGGATCCTGCATCCCGGCATCTGGAATCATCGTCCGGGACCTGATTTTCTGCGGGCCTCTTTTTCCTCGGCAGACGGCCGGGTTTTGACCGGGGATGTGGAGTTGCACCGATACTCCTCCGATTGGGGTGCCCACAAACATTCCAACAACCCGGCCTATGCAAATGTCCTTCTGCATGTCTTTTGGCAGACAGACCCCGGGCTGGCTGCATCCTTGCCGGCGGGAATCCGCCAAGTGGCCCTGGAGCAACAGCTTTCCGTCCCGCTCATGGAACTGATCTCCCTTTTTCGCTCCTCTCCCGCCGAAGTTCTTTCGGGAGAGAAGCCCGGCCAATGTCATCCGGCGCTGCTGGCCCTGCCGCCGGAGAAGTTGAAGGAGATCCTGGAGGAGGCCGGATGGCATCGTTTACGGCAACGGCGTTCCCTGGCACAGGCCCGGGTCGATTCGTTTGGATTGGACCAGGCGGTTTGGATCGCCTTGGCGGAGGGACTCGGCTTCTCCGAAAACCGGGAGCCTTTCGCCTCGCTGGCCCGGGCGGTTCCGATCCGGAAGCTTTTACAGATTCCCGATCCCCTGGAGCGAAAGGCGGTTCTTTTTGGGACGGCCGGTCTTTTGCCGGATCCCACCCGTTCCAAGGTTAGGGAACAAGCGTTGCCTCTGGTTAGGCAACTCTGGGCCTCCTGGTGGCGGCAGAGGGAAGATTGGATACCTTATATTCTTCCTGCCGGCGGCTGGCGATTGGGCGGAACCCGGCCGAACAACTCGCCTTATCGGCGTTTGGCAGCTCTGGCCTCCCTTTCTCATCCCGTTGTATGGCAGAGGTTTGTAGAATCAGTCAGGGTGGCCGAGGAGGATGTCTTTTTGAAAATTCTTGGGTCGGTCTCGGATCCTTTCTGGGATGACCACGCTGGCTGGGATGGGCGTATTCTATCTTCCTCCTCCCGGCTGATCGGGACGGACCGTGCCATAGCCCTTCTGTTTCAGGTGCTAGCCCCATTGGCGGAGTTGACCGAGAGGGAGTTGGGAGAGCGGATGGAAAGTTGGCCGGCAGGTGGCGATGCCGGGCTGCTTCGGTCCGCCTCGGTCCGGCTTTTGGGGGTACCGTTTCCTCCGGCTGATGTCCGGACCCATCTGGCAAGGGAGGGTTTGCTGCAGATCTACAAGGATTTCTGCCGGGCCAAGCCGTGTAGCGAATGTTCAATGGTCGAGTTTGTGAAGGGAAGGTGTTCGTGAACGTGAAGGTGAAAGTGAACGTAAATGAAAACGGGAATATGAACCGGAATGTCCCCCTTTATGTTCACCGTCACGAAAAACCCGGGACTCCCTTATTTTGGAAACACTTTCAAAAGGTTCGCACCCTTTTTCATTTTTTGTGGTTTCACTCTTGATGAAGACATTCGAAAACCTTGAGGCATGGCAGATGGCCAAGAAGTTGGCGGTTCAGGTTTATCAGACTTTCGGGAATTGCCGGGACTATGGATTCCGGGATCAGATCTGTCGGGCAGCCGTATCCGTGTCGAGTAACGTGGCCGAGGGGGTGGAAAGAAACTCACCTGCAGAGTTCAGAAACTTTTTGGGAATGGCCAAGGGATCTTCGGGGGAATTGCGCTCTCAACTCATTCTCGCGGAAGAGTTGGGCCTTATTTCCCGGACCAACTTCCATCAGCTCTTGGAACAGTCGGTCCGTGTTTCGCAACTACTGGGTGGCCTGATCCGTTTCATCCAGAATGGACGGACCTATCGGTTGGAGGACCGAATAAAATAGGGATCTTCATTCACATTCACGTTCACCTTCACGAAAAGGTTGGCGCCGAAAGTGCGCTTGTTCCCGCCTTGAAGCGTGTTATTCATTGATTATGAGGCTTTTCGGTTGGTTGCTTGGATTTCTGCTGGTTGGAACCGCGCTTGCCGTCCCCCCGTCCGATGAGCCGATCGTGAAGGCGGTGGAGAAGGTGCGCCCGGCGGTGGTGAACATTTACACGGAAGGGGTGGTGACCCAGGAGGTGCGGGATCCGCGCGACGTTTTCTTTGAGCGGTACTTCGGCGGAGGCATGTCCCGAGGCAACCGAATCCTGCAGACCCCGCTTCGGAATCTTGGTTCGGGCCTGATTGTGAGTCCCGATGGCTACATCGTCACGAACCAGCATGTGGCGAACCGTGAGGCGAATCCCAAGATCCGCGTCACCCTGGTGAACGGCAAGGATTACGAGGCGGTGCTGTTGCGGGACGATGATTTGCAGGATCTGGCCCTGATCAAGGTGGACGCGAAGGAACCACTGCCCTTTCTCAACTTGGAAAAACTTTCGCCGAATATGCTGGGTCAGACCGTTTTGGTTCTCGGGAATCCGGTCGGTTACGAGAACAGCGTGAGCGCCGGCATCCTCAGCGCCAAGGACCGGACCCTGACGATCGGGGATCTGACGATGGAAGGCCTTCTCCAGACGGATGCGGCGATCAATCCGGGCAACAGCGGCGGCCCTCTGGTGGACGGGGAGGGCAACCTCGTGGGCTTGAGTTCCGCCAAGATGTCCATCGCCCAAAATCTTCCCGTGGAAAGCATTGGTTTCGCCATTCCGGCGGAGCGGGTGAAACGCTGGGTGGAGGAGGCGATCGCGATTGTGGAAGGCAAGATCAAGGCCCCGCCTGAGCGGTCGGCCGCGGTGGTGTTAAAGGAAAGATTTGGCCTGGAACTCAAGGACTGCAGTCCGAACGACTCCCTGCAGTTGGGCTACCAGGGGAGAATCGGTTTGCTGGTGATGGGCGTGGAGAAGGGGAGCCCCGCCGCGGAGGCCGGTATCCAAAAGGGGATGTTGGTGGTGGGGTTGGGACAGGTTCCGGCCAGGACCTTGGAAGAGTTGCCCCGCAAAGTCCGCCAGCTGAAGGGCGGGGAACAAGTCGTGGTGACGGTATTGGGGGCGATGCGGCAGGGAAATTTTATCTCGTTGCGCAGCGGGACGGTGACGTTGAAGGCGCGCTAACGCGCCTTGGATAAGGATCAAGATTAAGGGGTGGTTGAGCTTTCGAAATTCGAGGCTTGGTGGGGACGAGTCGCCGACTCGTCCGCGTTGTGGGTTCATCGGTTTTGCATTCTTCGGACGTTTGGGCCAGGCGCCCCTACCCATGCTTATGGTGCTACTAGCCGAGACGACCTTCGGACAAACCAATGTGCCCACCGACCGAATCCCTTGGCAATTTCCAACGGAGAACCGGTATCTGCTGGAGCAGAAGCCGGAAAAGTTCTTCCAGCCCACGATCAGCCGGCGGCTGAAATCGGGCATGTTCGGTTTTGTCCGGACCTCCGACCCCGAGCCGGCACGGATCTTTGAGCGGTTCCACAAGGGGATCGATATCAAGCCGCTCCGGCGGGACGAAAAGGGAGAACCGCTTGACGTGGTCAGGGCCATCGCGGACGGAGTGGTGGTGCGGGTGAACGAGGATGAAAAAATTTCCGACTACGGACGTCAGGTGATCGTGAAACACCTTTGGGGGGAACAGCCGGCTTACTCTATTTATGGGCATCTGGCCTCGGCGGAAGCCAAGGTGGGACAAGCTGTGAAAGCGGGTGACCCGTTGGGCGTGATGGGTTGGACCGGGCCCGGGCTGGACCGATCCCGCGCCCATTTGCATCTGGAGATCACCTTTCAGATCAACCCGAAATTCGATGAATGGGTGAAAACAGCGAAACCGGGCCGCTTATGGGAGCCCAACCGGCATGGAGAGTGGAACGGGTTGAACCTGATGGGGATCGATCCGGCTCCGTTGCTGTTGGCGGCCCAGCAGGGAAAGCCCAAGAGTTGGAAAGAGGCTTTGGCGGTGCAGCCGGGAGGATTCATCGTGAAGGTGGCGGCTCCCAAAGCCCGGGTGAATTGGACCGATTGGGTCCAGGTGCAGGAGAACTGCACGGGATCGGAGTCTTGGGAAATTGAGATGACCCCGTGGGGGCTACCCTTGAAGGTCAGCGCCTCCACCCTCCCGGTGAATGGACCGGAGCTGGCGGCCAATCCCGGTCAGCCGAACGAGGGAAAATATTACTGCCGCGGTTTGGTCGAGCCGGACGGCAAGGGGGGCAAGCGGCTCAGTAAGTTTGGCCGGCAGTATGTGGAGATGATGATGTTTACGGGAACCGTTCCCGCCCCCTGATTCGTCGACCTAACGGTCGGGTTCGGGGGCGGAGGAGGAGGGAGCTTCTTGTTCCTCGTCGTCATCCTTGTTGGCTTCCAGAAATTGGCGGTTGGGAGCCAGTTGATGTTCCTCGATGTAATCCACCAGATAATTCCGGATCTCACGGGCGGTGCGCAGGGCGTCCTCCGGAAACGAGATGGCGGCTCCGGCCGCGGATCCGGCCACGGCCTCGGAAACGCCGGTTCCGGGAGTCACCAGGGAGCCGGCCAAGCCGGGCTCGGCGTTGGAGCCACCGGTGGTTTTCAGGGTGAGAAACTTGCGGGGAGATCCGCCGTCGAGTTCGGTGACCTCGACCTCGGTCTCCATTTTGGTGGCTCCCAGACCGAAACCCACCAGAACGCGTGCGGCTTTGGTTCCGTGGTTCACCCAGGTGAACTTTCCCTGGATGAGCCAGCCCTCGGTGGGAAGAGGTCCGCCCTTGTACTCCTCCACCGGAGCGATTTCCGGAAGCCGGTCCACCAGGCGGGTGTGAAGCAAGTTCACCACCTCCTGCTTGTACTCCTCCAGTTCCTTGCCCTGCTTGTCGATCTCCACCTTGGCGCCCTCCATGGAAAATTTCTCCACGTAGATTTTTTCCGGCATCTTGATCGGCGTGGTGGAGACCTCGTGCGCATCCTTGACGCTGACCGATGCGCAGCCCCAGCAGAGCAGGGTGACGAGGGGGCTGAGCTTCAGCCACCGGGGGCATAAGTTCATGCCAGAATCATCCTCAAGGCGGCCAGAAGTGCCATCACAATCAGAATCCATTCAAAGAGGCCTTGGGAAATCTTCTTGAGAAAAGAACGGCCGATCCAGAATCCCAGCAGGACGCCGGGAAAAAGAAGAAGATCGAGAAACAAGGTCGGTCCATTGAGCAGGCCGAGCTGCCAACTGAAAGGGAGTTTGGCGGCGTTGACGGTGAGGTAGAACCAGGCGCCGGTGCCGACCATGGTCATCTTGGGAAAACGCTGGGAGAGAAAATAGAAAGCGGTGATGGGTCCGGCCGCGTTGGCGATCATGG
>Ga0214917_10007397_pt1 | contig 11118 bp, 16 predicted proteins | sample LL_1208_BB_MetaG_FD_177983 | JGI IMG/M metagenome (GOLD analysis project Ga0214917, IMG submission 177983) | Freshwater microbial communities from Lake Lanier, Atlanta, Georgia, United States - LL_1208_BB | ecosystem: Environmental > Aquatic > Freshwater > Lake | place: USA: Georgia | collected...
CAGTTTATAGTTAAAAGTTTCATAGCAAAAAATTTGTGGTGAAAAAATTTCATAGCAAAAAATTTGTTGTGAAAAAATTCCCAAAAAATATTTTTGTTATGAAAATTTGTATTATTAAAAAGATTTAGAAAATAATTTTTGGGGGAAATAAAAATATCTAGTTTTTTCATCGCAGAAATTTTGTGGTGAGAATTTGTGGTGAGAATTTTTGGGGGAAATAAAAATATCTAGTTTTTTCATCGCAGAAATTTTGTGGTGAAAATTTGGTAAAATAAAAATATCTAGTTTTTTTATAAATCATAATATTTGTAAGTAAATAGAGAAAAATAATATAATAATTAATGGTCAGTTTATATGTTTTTAGCTTAATATATTATATTTAATATATGAAATGCAAATGATATATTTTTCACAACATGTTTTATGGTATGAAAAATAATGGTATAAATAATAAATGGGTTGATAACATATAATGATGTAAATGAAGATATAGTATAATAAATTCATAATATGAATCACACAATGCGGATATCATAATATGAATCACACAATGCGGATATCATAATATGAATCACACAATGCGGATATCATAATATGAATCACACAATGCGGATATCATAATATGAATCACATAATGCGGATATCATAATATGAATCACACAATGCTGATATCATAATATGAATCACACAATGCTGATATCATAATATGAATCACATAATGCTGATATCATAATATGAATCACACAATGCTGATATCATAATATGAATCACACAATGCTGATATCATAATATGAATCACACAATGCTGATAACATATAATGATGTAAATGAAGATATAGTATAATAAATTCATAATATGAATCACACAATGCTGATATCACCAGAGAATATATCATAATATGAATCACATAATTATCCATACAATGAACCATACAATGAACCATATAATGCCACATATGGATGCGAGCAAAGCGAGTATACATATCTTTTTATATGATTAATTTTATTATCATATAATGAACCACACCGTGCCAATATCACATAATTAATACTATTAGAACGAACCGTGCCAATATCACATAATTAATACTATTAGAACGAACCGTGCCAATATCACATAATGAACCACACAGTGCCAATATCACATAATGAACCACACAGTGCCAATTTTATAATTAATACTATTAGAACGAACCGTGCCAATATCACATAATTAATACTATTAGAACGAACCGTGCCAATATCACATAATGAACCACACAGTGCCAATTTTATAATTAATACTATTAGAACGAACCGTGCCAATATCACATAATTAATACTATTAGAACGAACCTTGATATGATTCTGTGGCGTGTTTAATATTTCTCATCTTTTTATAATTTCATTTATTAATGGTATTATTAAATGAAATTATTTTTTCCTTCGCCTTCGGCGCCATATAATGACTCATTTGAATGTTGAACGAAGCGATACATACATATCCTTTTTATATGGTTATTAAATTATGAATATTTATGATATCATATAATGGCTCATATGGATGTTGAGCGAAGCGAGACATACATATCCTTTTTTATACGGAATTAAATTATGAATATTTATGATATCATATAATGGCTCATATGGATGTTGAGCGAAGCGAGACATTCATATCCTTTTTTATACGGAATTAAATTATGAATATTTATGATATCATATAATGGCTCATATGGAAATTAAGAAATTAAGAAATTATATTCCACAATATGAAATATATAATGATTCATATGGATTTTGTTAAATTGTAAATAATATTATTAAATATAATAATAACACATTGAATAACTTAATGTCCATCTTTGTTATTATATTCATATTTAATTATATTATATCCATCTGCAATTAATAATATATTAATTGATTCTAATAAATAATTACGCAATCGTTTATCGTGTTTGTATACTTATAATCTTTGACTCTATAATTGATATGTAATAATTTATTTAATTGCTTGTTCATTTAATCTAACTAATCCTTATAATCAGGCGAAGATTGACGTAATATATTGGACCATGTAGGTATTACCAATGTATTAATTTTTATAAATTTATTTATAAATAATATTAATATGTATGTTATAATATTAATAATTATAATATTATTTACATTTTTAATAATATTTAGTTATATTAAAAATAAAAATAAATTTATAAATACACCAAATAAAAAAATTGCATTTTTATTTTTAATAACTGATATAATAAATAAAGAAGATTTATGGTATAATTTTTTTAAAGATATAGATACAAATAAATATTCAATTTATATACATTATAAGACTAGTGATAAATTAAAATATTTTAATGAATTTAAAATAAATAACATAATTCCAACCAAATGGGGTGATATTAGTTTAGTACAAGCGGAACAAATATTATTACAATACGCACTAAAAGATGAGACTAATTATAAATTTATATTTGTAAGTGGATCGTGTATACCAATAAAGAACTTTAATTATGTATATGATTTTTTAATAAATGATAATAATTCGTATTTTAATAATTTAATTAAAATTAATAAAAATAATATGATGATGTATAAAACATTTCAATGGTGTATATTAAACAAAGATCATGCTAAATTAATTGCATATGATACAGAGGAAATTAAAAAATATATCAATGTTTTTGCATCAGATGAATTATATATATTAACTACACTTAAAAAATATAATGATAAAAATATAGTGATAAACATGACACCAAATATATATACAACCTACGCAAACTGGGGAAATGGATGGTTATTATATAATGATGATTTTATAAATGATTATAAAAAATTTAATTCTTCGATTGAAAAGAAAAACATATTTTTTAATAAATATCCATATAATTATATTAAAGTTGATGATGCCGAATTAAAATATTTAGTTAATGATACTAAATGTTTATTTATGCGTAAAATAACAAAAGATTGTGTTTTAAATGAAAATTTATTACCATATTAAATGGATAGGTTGTATAAATATGGTAAAATGAATACTTTTATTGATATGCGTGAAAGTGGAATAATAAATGGGGAAATTAAAGATATTATAATTGATATATTAAATAGGAAATCTATAAAATATAACAATATAGAAATTAATAAAATAACAAGAATTATAGAAAATAATAATATGAAAGGACATATAGATCATTGTCAAGTTATTAAAATGAACAAACCACCTTTAGAAAACACTGAAAGATATATTCATCTGGATAATAAATATTATTTATACAAATCAAAGCATATAGATTATACGTTAGTTGTTTATGATAATGATGAATTTACTGGCGGTGATTTAGTATTTGCAGATGGTTATAAAATAAAAGCAATAAAAAATACATATATATTTTTTGATGCAAGAGAGTATCATATGGTTGAACAAGTAAATGGTAAAAGAATATCATCAGTTTACAGTATTATTCTTACGTAGCTCTGCACGGGCAGCCTTATCAACCATCGAAAAAAAGCTTATCATTTTCATCCTTCAGATATGACTTTAGATGTCCATCAATCTTCTCAAAGAAAATATTAGTATGAAGTAGCATCAATGAACGGAGAGCATCTCGTGGTGGGGTAAGTGGTTGGTCAAGAAATCTTTCCTTGTAAATCTTAATAACTGCCATACAATCGGTATAAACAGTTATGTTCTTATCATAAGGCATTTTATGCATCATCATAAGAACCGTTTCAATTTCAGCTTGGGTATTGCGTGTATGCTCCATATAGTGATAGTTCATAACATTATTATAAAGATAGCATCCAACGGCACGCTTGGTGATTGGGGAAAAACTAGCATCAACAAATACTCGCAACATTATAAATAAATAATAGAATTTATATGGTTATTTTTTCAATATTTTTATACAAGCCTAAATTGGAAACATATATTATTCCCGGTTCCACTTATTATCTATTGCTCCGCGATATAATAAGGAATAATTATAATTGTTAAATATTAAATTTATCAATATTTTTATTTAGTCCAAGCATGTTCAAATAATTAATATATTGTTTATATTTAAAATCATTTAGTTGAACGTGATGTAATATAATATTTCATTTTCATATATTTTTTAACAATCTGTGTCTTAGTATCAAACGGTATGAAATTATGTATTATTATACTATTTAAAATGATAGAAATATTAGCTGGATATTTATTTAGTATTCCACATATGTTATTTATGGTATTTTCGATATAATGAATCAACCGTATTAAATCACCATTACGATTTATAATAGTAAAACCTAACAGTATAAACATTAAATATAAATGAATTAAGCTATTATAAAATAAATTCAATATTTTCACGCCTCCTAACAATCACCAACTGGGTATCCTTATTAAGATTACATTTATATAAAACATTTAGAACCAACTTTTGAGGATGATTTTGGAAGAATACAATCTTTGAAATAAATTCCTTAACTGACTTTGAAGAAACATTAATATTCAAATAGCGAAACTTTTTTATCCAGTAAATTGTTTCAGTTGGTACATCATCAATTGTATTAAATATAGGAATATCATTATTGATAACCTTTGAAAGACACTTGTCTGTCTCCTTAATCTTTTCAACTGTATTGGTTAATCCGGTAATGAATGATGGATTCCATCTAGCAAGAACCGGGAAAACTTCATCGCGAAACTTCCCACGCTGAGACCAACTTGGTGTCGAATCAATAAAGAATGGAATATTTGCCTGCTTAGCAATATCATAAATAGTCTCCTTCCAGGTAGACAACAAAGGGCGCAAGAAATTGATATGCTTATCGCGGAATGATTGCGTGGAATATGATGTCATTCCATACAAATTATCCAGATTAGACGATGACGCAATGTTTGAGAAAATATTCTCAATACTATCATCCATATTATGTCCCAACATAACGTGAATATTATCGAGGTTATTTTCACTGGCAGTATTAAGATACGCACTATAACGGATCTGCTTGGTGTAATCCTCATAAGTATCGCGCATATTGTACTCCATACACTTGGGGCGATTAATCTCATCAATCTTGCGAATATGCAATGGGACATCTAGGAAACCACACCAATATCTGAGCATTGCTTCCTCGATATGGCACTCATCACGGTTGCTATAATTGATATGTAATGCGATGAACTTTTGCTTTAACATATGAAGAAGATAACAACATACCATAGAGTCAACACCACCACTAAGAGACAAAATGATAGTATCAGAATGCTTGATATTATGAAGTGCAAGATAATCCCGCATCGTGGAGATGTCGATAGTATTAATATGATTTGGTATATATTGATGACATCGCTTATCGAGAATCGTATGAATGATATCATCAAATGGTTCATATATCTGAATATATAATTGCTCGCTATCATTATTACACTTGATATAGCGCATATATGTTGCCTCCAAATACTTCTTAATCTGTGGGGACTTTGTTATTTCCAATCTTCTCCAAGCCATACGTGCCACGAACATTACATCATTATACTTGTGCGTATGACGGATGGGCATTAGGGAAAACATAAATTGGAAATCATCCATCTTATCCTCATACTCATTAAACTTGGCATAACACATTGGAATGAAATCATCTGGTGTCGTATATTGCTTCTTTGTATGACGATTCACATGACGAATAACTTGGTCGAATACCAATACATAGTCAATCCACTCCTCCAAATTGGTGGGAATAATTGGCTTGATAAGATGGCTTTCAAAAAGCGTTGTTATTTGTGCGTCAAATTCAGGTGAAGCATTGAATAGCTTATCCATATTATCCTTCATAAACTGGGAAATCATTAAAAATAATATATATAGGTAATATACATTATTTTTATCAATTTTTTTATAAATAGATTTTATTTATAAATAATTATAATGAATAGGCTTTCTAATTATAAAAATTTAGATATATATGTGTCTATAGTTGCAGCGGTTATTACTATAATGTATGCAATTATTCAAGTAATACATACCCATAATACGAAAGATGTAAAAGGAATATCAATACATTCTGTTGCAGTCGCGATGTTAGCTAATTTATTAATTATGATTCATGGTTGTTTTGTTGGGGATAATTTAATATTAATAGTTAGTGGAGCAACACTTTTATTAAATTGTTATAGAACATATCAATATTATTGTTTTAAAACTCATTCATCTACCAATACAAATGCATCTTCAACATCAACATGAGATTTAACCTCGCATATTACATCTTGCTCTTCAATTTTGGTTGATGTATTATTTTCAATTTGTTGAGGTATTTGGGTAATAGTTAAATCATTCATACTACTGATACGGTCAAGTTTCTTATTTAATTCGGCTATTTGATATTTTAATTCAAGCATTTCCTTATTCTCTTTTGGAGGTTCAGTTGTGCAAAATAAATATGACCCTAAACAATAGGTCCCATATATAGTATTCTTTACAACCCACCATGTGACACCCAATGTAATATCCATTGTTATGTTGGTTAGGGCAAATAAGACCATTATATAGAAATAGAAAATAATGTTTAAATGTGGTTTGAATTGTTAATTGGAACTTAAAATATTTATATTAAAAATACAGATAAATAATATATATTAAATTTTTAATATATATTATTTATAATGAGTGATATACCTGAAACACCTTCAAAGGTCCCCAAACCTTTTAAAGAAACATATACATTTGATGAAAGGAAAACTCATTCTTCTAACATTCGTGTCAAGTATCCAGACCGTTTACCTATCGTTATGCAACGTAGTATGAATGATAAAATTTTAGGTGAGATGGACAAAGTGAAATACTTGGTTCCCGGAGAATTAACTATAACTCAATTTATGGCTATTTTACGAAAGCGATTAAGTGTTAATCAATCTACATCAATATATCTATATAACCCAGACCACAAGATAATTATATCTGGGACCAATTCAATTGACCACCTTTATAATAAATATAAGAATGATGATGGGTTTTTATATATTGAATATTGCGGGGAAAATGTATTTGGTTAAATTTAATAAAAATTGATAGTGGGATAGGATTTTTGACAAAAATCCTATCATTTCCTATTAACCTTTATTAAACAATCTCTATAGAGATTGTTTGATAAAAATTGATAAAAAATATTATTGAAACATAATATTTTATATTAATGTCCTCTATTTTCGCTCTCGATGATACTAATGTATATGATGCAAATCGTATGGCACTTATTTGCCTAATGCACGACAAGGCTAATGGACTCGCCAAGGATGCCAAGCAAACAATTACAAATCATATCAAGACACTTGGTTATCAACCATTTAACCCAAATGATGTTGATACGGCGGTTTATAAGATGGCTATTAAACTGAAGATTCCAAGGGACCAAGTTAAAAGTACCCCCGAATGGCTTGCTGAAATGGGTGATACTAGGGCGCGGGAATTTGGTGCTATGAGACTGGACCAACTTCAGGAACATCTCAAGTACCCTAACCTGCTAAAGTTTTATACTTTCTTAACTTGGGGTGAATTGGCGCGACTTGGTTATACGCAATATTATTAACAAGTTTATTTATTTATAGTAAAAACTATAATAATTATTCTAATGTATATTCTATATCAATTAATTGATAATAATATTGAAAATGTGGGAACCTTTTCAACATTAAATAAAATAATAGAATATGAACGTAATGATTCAGACTGGCTTTATAATATGGAACCAGTTGAATTTATTCCATATGATGATTATATTAAAAATGCTGAATTTATATCATGGGATTATGCAAATAAGAATATTAAAACAAAATATGATAATTGTATTTATAAATTAAAAAAAATATGTGAATTGGGAGAAGGTAAAAATGTAAATGGTGATTGGGAATACATACCGATTATGAGTTGTTTTGATAATGGAGTTATTGTTAATATTTATGCTGAAATTGATTATTCACATAAAATATTTATTTAAAATTCGTTTAAAAATAATCTTTAGAAAATATATAAATTTTTTGTAAATTTATGAATTTTTAAAAGATTTTTATAGAAATCCATTTTCCTATGGGAACTTTGTCTGACTCCCCCCCTCAACTTTCAATAAAATCTGATTTTTTCAGGTATAAAAATCGCTACGAGATAAATATAAAAGTATTAAAAAGTTTATTTGAATAAAAATCATAATTGCAACAAATATGTTTAATGCCATTTTGCTCAAAAATCCTCAATTTTGCTCCAAATTGCTCAAAAATCCTCATTTTTGCTCATTTTTAAAATCATATTTTTTAAATTAATAATATATGTAAATTATGATATTAATTTAAAAAACATTTTATAATATGTACATTATAAATTACGAAAAACAATTAAAGATAAATATATAAGTATATGTAATGCAGAATACATATAGATGTTCTTTGTGTAAAAAATATTATAAAACTCAAATTACTCTTAACAAACATATTAAGCTTATTCATGAATCAAGAGTATGTGAAGATGATACATCTTTTTGTGAGTACTGTAAAAAAGAGTTTTTGTCTTCAAAAAATATGAAACGCCATTCTGATACTTGTAAAGTAAAAAAACAGATAATAACTAAATTGGCTGAGGAAAATGAAAAACTTAAAAATGATATGATTAAAAAAGAAGAAGAATTTAAACAGGATATGGCAGAATTAAAGAAAATGGTTACAGAATTATTAAATAAAAACTGTAAAATGCACTATAAAACATTGCAAAAAATAAATAACTCTGCTGGACGAGATTTAAATAATGGTGTAATAAATAACAATACCATAAATATAATGGCATTAGGACACGAGAATATTGATGAAGTTTTAACCAAGACCGATAAATTAACTATTTTAAATAAAAAAGAAAATGCTCTTCCCTATATGATTGAATTAGTACATTTCAATGATAAATTCCCGCAATTTAAAAATATAGCCATAACAAATATGCGCACTACATTTGCCCACGTATATGACCCAGATAATAAAGTATTTAAAATGGTCGATAAAGATGAACTAGTTGATGAATTAATTGATTACCGAGTTTGTGATATTGAAGATTACTATATGCAGTATAAGAATGAATTAGATAAACCAGTTCGTGATAAGATTGAAGAATTAATTGAACATCGTGGAGAAAATGAAGCAACAAAAGGTAAAATCAAATTGCTATTATTTAACAATCGCCACAAGATAGAAGTTTAAATTATAAAACATATTAATGGATAGATTTGATGAAATGTTAAAGATGTATGAACATATACGAAGTTATTTTAAGCCAGTATATAGTTGGTATGATTACATTAATCCTTTTTACACTAAACCAATAAAAGCACCATATATATTAACAGCTGATTTTCATCCTAACTATATTGATAGAACTAAAAATGATGAAATGATACAAGTATCAATGATGCACCGCATATATAATCAATATAATGTGATATATGGAAATTTATATATATTATATGAAAGAGATAAAATTCATACCTATGAAGAATTTAATACACAGTGTAAATTAATTGAAAAGTATTTTAAATCAGCTTGTAAATTGAACCGTTGGGAAATGAAAGTAGAACGAACGATAATACACGACGAAATTATACATAAAAATTATAAAGAGTATGATTTTTCCACATATAGATTTAAAATAAGTATAACTGAAAAAACTTAAAAATGCGGTGTTCTACAATTGTGTGCGTTGCAATTAATTCCGTGACGCTAATGAGAATATTTAATTACAACATTCCAAAGGAAATTTGTAATTAAATGTGGTGTATAATAATAAAATATAATATATAATATATAATATGAGTAAATTATATATATACACGCGTAAAGATGGATATATTAATGATGTGAAGCAGAACTATGATTTAATACCGAAATTATTTCATAATGAATTAATATATAAATTACGAGAATCACCAACAGATGAAGATGGATTACGATTATTAAATGAGATTTTAACTGATATTAAACAACAATTTAGAGAAGCGCACCCCAATCAAGAATTAAATAAATTAAATATATATAAATTTTTATTATTTAAATATGAATCAGAAATATTAAACAAAGTAAAATTTAGTTATATTAATGAAGATAATAAAAAATATATAATTAATCTTATGAATATGATGATTGAAAACCATTTATTAATAAATTCATCTGATGAATCGGAAATAAATCATTTTATTACACATTTACTTAGAGCTCATAAAAATATGGAATACGGTTTATATTTTTCTTTTAAACTTGCAGATAATGATGATGATTTCTATGCGAAAGCTCTGACAAAAGAAACACCCAATCGAGATTTAATTTATTTTACAGAATTTATTGATATCATTCAATTTGTTCTTAAGTGGAAGAAAATTTTTAAACTTGATTATACTTTTTCAATGAATGTATTATATGCAAATCAAGGATGGCAATATGGTGCTATTTCAGACGATTCAATTATATTAAATGAACTAGATGTAAATGATTTTATTTCCAAAATATTTCAAAACTTAAATCTTTTAGAAGTAGAACTAATATGTCAATTACCACTGCCATATAATTTATTTAGATATATGTATATTAGAAATTATATACCTTTTAGAAATAAATATTTAAAATATAAAAAGAAATATTTAGAATTAAAAAACAATTTAAAAAAATAATTACCATCAACATATTTGCGTCTTAAAAAATTGCTATAAAAAAATCCTACATTATAATAGTAGATGGGTTCCAAAGCCGATGAGCGAGAAATAGAGGAATCTTTTTTTAATTTAGCAGGATTCGTGCCATATAATGATGTTTTTCATAATTTACACTTATGGCATATAACAATTGATAGTATGATAAAACGGGGTGGTCAGATTGAATTAAATTTAAATGTGCCTTATGGTGAAATGGAAATTGAACAAACTGAAACTATGAATGATATTAATTTTTTTGGGAAATCAACATTAAGATTAAAAATACGTATTAATAAAAACAATATAAATTATTTATTTAGTAATAAAGTTAAAATTATATTCTATTGTGAATTAAAATATATATTTATTGACACACCCTATGTCTATCCTCATAATTGGTATTATATGTATAATCGTTCT
>Ga0214917_10007398_pt1 | contig 11117 bp, 9 predicted proteins | sample LL_1208_BB_MetaG_FD_177983 | JGI IMG/M metagenome (GOLD analysis project Ga0214917, IMG submission 177983) | Freshwater microbial communities from Lake Lanier, Atlanta, Georgia, United States - LL_1208_BB | ecosystem: Environmental > Aquatic > Freshwater > Lake | place: USA: Georgia | collected...
TAGAGCAGGTACTCGCGGCGAATGGATTTCCACAAGTCAGCCAAAAGGTGATCGATAATTCGACCTGGCAGGCGTTGGCGGGAACTTTGCCCTTCGTTCTTTTTGTTTTGATTATGTACTTTTTCTTCCGGCAGCAGATTCGAATGGCGGGGAAGTCGGCATTCAGCTTCGGCAAGAGCAAGGCACGGATTCTTTCGAAGGAGAAGAATAAGGTTACCTTTGCGGATGTGGCGGGGGTGGAGGAGGCGAAGGATGAGGTGAGTGAGATTGTGGAATTTTTGCGGGATCCGAAGAAGTTTCAGAAACTGGGTGGGCGGATCCCGAAGGGAATTCTGATGGTGGGGCCTCCGGGAACGGGGAAAACTCTTTTGGCGAAGGCGATTGCGGGGGAGGCGGACGTTCCGTTTTACGGGATCAGCGGTTCCGATTTCGTGGAGATGTTTGTGGGTGTCGGGGCTTCCCGAGTACGAGATATGTTTGAGCAGGGCAAGAAGACAGCACCTTGTTTGATTTTTATCGATGAGATCGATGCGGTGGGGCGGAGTCGGGGTCACGGAGTGGGTGGCGGGCATGATGAGCGAGAGCAGACTTTGAATGCCCTGCTGGTGGAGATGGATGGTATCGATACGGCGGAGGGGGTGATCATCATTGCGGCGACGAATCGCAAAGATGTTTTGGATCCTGCGCTCTTGAGACCCGGACGGTTTGATCGCGAGGTGCATATTAATCTTCCGGATGTGAAGGGTCGGGAGGAGATCTTGAAGGTGCATGCCAAGAAGGTGAAGGCGATGGAGAACGTTTCTTGGGCAACCTTGGCCCGGAGTACTCCGGGATTTTCGGGAGCAGAACTGGCCAATGTGATTAATGAGGCGGCTTTGATGGCGGCGCGGAGAGATGCGGAGGCCATTACTCAGGCGGATCTAGAGGAGGCGAGAGATAAGGTGCGATTTGGTCGGGAGAGACGTAGCTTGGCAATGAGTGACGAGCAGAAAAAGTTAACGGCGTATCATGAGGCGGGGCATGCGATGTTGAATTTGGCGTTGGAGCATACCGATCCGTTGCACAAGGTTTCGATTATACCGCGTGGGCCTGCGTTGGGGGTGACGATGATGCTACCGATTGAAGATCGGTACGGATATGGCAAGAAGAAGGTGTTGGATGATCTGTGTGTCGCGATGGGTGGGCGAGTGGCGGAGGAGATGTTTTTGGGGGATATCTCCAGCGGGGCCAGTGGGGATATTAAGATGGCGACTTGGTACGCAAAAAAGATGGTTTGTGAATGGGGAATGAGTGGCCGAATGGGAATGATCGAGTATGGGGATCATGAGGATTACGTGTTTTTGGGAAGGGATATCGGGCGATCGAGGGGATATAGCGAAAAGACGGCTCGGGAAATCGACGAAGAGGTGCATCAGATTGTGAATGGGGCCCACGAGAGAGCGAAAAAGATTTTGGAGGAAAATCGGGCTAAGGTGGAGTTGATTGCTTCGGCTTTATTGGAGTACGAGACGTTGGATGGGGCTCAGGTGGAAGATATTGTAAAGCATGGGCGGATGACGAATCCACCGCCCAAAGGCATTTCGGCACCCAGCGCACCGACACCGAGTGAGGCTTTGCCTGCGAATCGCCCGATCGAGAAGATCAAGGATAAGGGTGGGATGCTGCCTGGTTTAGAGGGTGCGCCCGCTGGGGCTTAATCTGTTTTTCCTACAAGTATGAGTTGTCCGACCGCGCAAGGGTGGCGGTGCGGGGATCGGCGGATTGAATTATATCCAGGCAAACCCTTTCTTCTGGGAATTTTAAATGTGACGCCGGATTCGTTTTCCGATGGAGGTCGATATTCGAGTGTCGGTGCGGGGGTGAAGCGAGGTTTAGAGCTTTGTGAGGAGGGGGATGGGGTGGATGTAGGTGGAGAATCGACCAGGCCGGGTGCGGAGCCGATTTCTGCCCAAGAGGAGAGGGCAAGGGTGATTCCAATTTTGCAGGAAATACGAAAAGAGAGGCCAGACGCTTTTTTATCGATCGATACTTATAAGGTAGAGGTGGCAAGAGCGGCTTTTGAGGTGGCGGGGGTGGATGTGGTGAATGATGTGGGTGGGGGAAGGTGGGATGAGGGGATGTGGGATTGGTTGGCTTCCACGAGGGTAGGTTATGTTTGTATGCATGCGGGGGGTCGACCCAAGGAAATGCAGAGTCAGATCAAGTATCGGGATGTGGTGCAAGATGTAGCTGAGTACTTCCAAGAAAGGTTGGAAGGGTTGAGAAGCGTGGGGATTGAGGAGGAGAGGGTGGTTTTGGATGTGGGAATCGGATTTGGGAAGTTGGCAGATCACAATATGGCTTTATTGGGGGGGGATTGGAGTAGATTCGGGCGACCTTTGATGTGGGGATTATCGAGAAAATCATTTCTTGGGGTGACAGAGAAAGAGAAGGGGCTCAAGAGTCGGGATGAGGCTTTGGACTGGTGGAATCGAGAGCTGTTGCGGCGCGGGAAACCGATGGTTTGGAGGGTTCATGAGCCTGGGAGAGTGAGAAAAGTTCTGTCGTGATTTATGGATTTTCTGGTGTGCGTTGGAAAAGACGGCGCTAGGTTTTCAAGATGAGTGAAGAGATCCAGTTAAAGCGAGAGGTGGAAGTCACTGCGATACCTGCAGGAACGAAAAAGAGGCTGGCGGCGGGAACAGCAGTGGTGGTGACGCAGGATTTGGGAGGAACGTTTACAATCCATGCGACCTCGGAGGGAGGGCTTTTTCGAATTGAGGGAAAGGATGCGGATGCCTTGGGCAGAAAAGTGGTGGAGGCTGGTGTGGTGGTGGCGGGGAAAGAGGTTGGGGAGGAGGAGATTTGGGGTGTACTGAAGACGTGTTACGATCCTGAAATTCCAGTCAATATCGTAGATCTAGGTTTGATTTACAGCATGGTGCTCAAGACGATGGAGGGTGGGGGAAAGCGTGCGGAGGTGAAAATGACCCTGACGGCTCAAGGATGTGGAATGGGTCCGTCCATCGCTGCGGATGCGCGGCAGAAGATTTTGAGCCTGCCTGGAGTTCAAGAGGCAGAGGTGGATGTTGTTTGGGAACCAGCTTGGGGACCACAGATGATCACACCGGATGGGCGAAAAAAGTTGGGGATGGATTAGTCGGATGTTTGTCATTCCATCGATCGATCTCATGGCTGGGGAGGTGGTGCGTCTGGCCCAAGGTAAAGCCACGGAGAAGAAGATTTACAGCAAGGATCCGATGGCCATGGCGAGGCGATGGGAGAAGGTGGATGGAAAAGTTTTGCATCTGGTTGATCTGGAAGGGGCCTTTGAAGGAGAGATGCGGAATCTGGAGATGATTGGGCAGATTGCTCGGTCGGTGAAGATGCCGTGCCAGGTGGGTGGGGGGATTCGGGATTTGGTTGTAGCTGAAAAAATACTCAAGGCAGGTGCAATGAGGGTGATTTTTGGAAGTGTGGCGTGCGATTCGCCTGAAACGATCGATGAGGCCGTACGAAAGTTTGGACCAGAAAAGGTTGTCGTGGGGATTGATGCGCGGGATGGGGTGGTGGAGACAAGGGGTTGGACGAAGCCGAGCGGCTGGAAGGCTGTGGACCTTGCAACTCGGATGGCGAAGGGTGGAGTGATTCGAATCATCTACACGGACGTAGTGCGGGACGGGATGATGACTGGGCCAAATATTCCAGCGGTGCAGGAGATGATCCGTGCTTTCCCTGGCAAGGTGATCTCATCGGGCGGAATCAGTGGCTTGAAAGATCTTCAGGCTCTCGATAAGGCGGGTGGAGTAGAAGGGGTGATTGTTGGACGAGCCCTTTACGAAGGGGCGATGGAGGATGAAGTGTGTCGGTTGAGTACATTTTAAGGGAGCCTACGAGATCGGGCGATGGGCCAACGATTGATTACGCCAAGGAGCTGAATGCGGAGCAGCTGGAGGCGGTCACAGCACCGCCGGGGCCAATGCTGGTCATTGCGGGTGCGGGAAGTGGAAAGACACGAACCTTAACATACCGGGTGGCTTGGCTGGTGGAGCATGGGGTAGCTCCTGAAAGTATTCTTTTACTTACCTTCACGAATAAGGCTTCCAAGGAGATGCTTTCTCGGGTGGCATCCCTGTTGCCCCACGATCTTTCCCGATTATGGGGGGGGACTTTTCATCATGTGGGGAACCGAATGCTACGGAGGCACGCGGAACGGGTCGGATACCCAAAGGACTTTACGATTTTAGACCGGGAAGATGCGGAAGATCTGATCTCGGCCAGCTTGGGAGAGGCTGGGGTGGACCCCAAAGATAAGCGGTTTCCGAAGCCCCAGGTACTGGCGGAAATCTTTAGCTTAGCGGCCAATCATCGCACCAATTGCGGCTCGATTCTCAAGAGCCAGTTTGGGTACTTCACCGAATTTGAGAGTTGGATTACGAAAGTGGGAGAGATTTATCTGCGAAGGAAGCGAGATAGCTCATCCATGGATTATGACGATCTGCTGACTCTGCCTCTGCGATTGCTGGAGCAGGAGGGGGAGTTGAGGGAGGGGTATCGGGCAAGATTTCAGCATGTGCTGGTGGATGAGTATCAGGATACCAATCGGTTGCAGTCCGACTTTGTCGATGCGATCGGGGGTGGGCATCACCAGATCATGGCGGTGGGGGATGATGCGCAGAGTATCTACTCGTGGCGCGGAGCTAAAGTGGAGCACATTCTAAGTTTCCCGCAGCGACATCCAGGAACCAAGATGGTGCGGCTGGAGACCAACTATCGGAGCATTCCGCAAATCTTAGATTTGGCGAATCACTCGATTTCCCACAATCCCAAGCAGTTCCCCAAGAATTTAAAAGCGGTGAGAGAGGCTGGGGTGAAGCCAGCGGTTGTCGCGTTGGAAGATGGGGGGCAGCAGGCTTCCTTTGTGGCCCAGCGTATTTTGGAACTGCATGAGGAGGGGGCGAATCTTTCCGATATTGCGATTCTGTATCGGGCGCACTTTCATGCGATGGAGATGCAGCTGGAGCTCACGCGACGGAATATTCCATACACGATCACATCGGGACTGCGTTTCTTTGAACAGGCTCACATCAAGGACGTGGCTGCACATTTGCGGCTGTCGTTAAATCCAAAAGATGAGGTGGCTTTTCATCGAATGGCAAAGTTGTTGCCTGGGGTGGGACCGAGGTCGGCTACGAAGATGTGGCAAGAGCTCCAAGGAGGGAAGGGATTGGGTCAACTGAAGGTGCCGGAGAAGGGGGCGAAGGGATGGAGTCAGATGGTGCAAACGTTGATGCAGTTGAGGGACAAAGAGCCCTCGGAGCAGGTGAAGATTGTGGTGGAGGGAAGCTACGGTGACTACGTGAAGTCGAAGTACGCCAATGCGGAAAACCGGTTGGATGATTTGAGGCAACTGGAGGATTATGCCGCTGGATATACAGATATTTCAGAGTTTTTGAGTCAGTTGGCATTGCTGGGGAATACGGAAACGGAGGTGGCGCAGCGTTCGAGGGATGATGGGGGGGAGGCGATTAAGCTGAGTACGATCCACCAAGCGAAGGGTTTGGAGTATGGAACCGTGTTTGTGATTATGCTGTGTGAAGGGATGTTTCCTTCGAGTCGCTCGATGGAAAGCCCTGAGGGGGAGGAGGAGGAGCGGAGGTTGTTTTATGTGGCGGCGACGAGGGCGAAGGATGAGCTGTATTTAACTCACCCGAGGTTGCGTATGGGTAAGGGGGGGGATGCTTGGCAGACACCATCCCGGTTTTTGAACGAGCTCTCCAAAGATTTGGTCAATGTGTGGCGGGTCAAAGGCGCGGCGGGCGCTGGGGACTGGAGTTAGATCTGGGAGTGATCTTTCTTCTTGGACCCACGGCAGCTGGCAAGTCGCGTTTGGCGATGACGTTGGCTCAACAGACAGGGGCTGAAATCGCTTCTGTAGATGCGTTTCAGATCTATCGAGGCTTGGATATTGGAACGGGAAAAGCGACTCTGGAGCAGCAGAGGCAAGTTCGACATCATCTGATCGACCTAGTGGAAGCGGAGGAGGATTTCTCATCGGCGGACTACGCCAAGGAGGCACAAAGAGTCTTTGCTGATGTTGAGAAACGGAAGGTTTCCTCAATTTGGGTCGGTGGAACTGGATTATACCACCGTGTGTTGACGCAAGGCTTATCAAAAGCTCCGGGAACCGATCGGATCGTGGCAGAGAATCTGGAGAAAAAGACGACGGAGGAGCTGGTTGCAGCGGTTCGCAGGGTAGATCCTGTCTGGGCTGAAAAAGCTGACTTAAAAAACCGAAGGAGGGTGGTGCGGGCTTTGGCGGTATGGGAGCAGACAGGAAGAAAGATGTCCGATTGGCAGAAGCAAGAAACGATGAAGGGTTTGATGAGCGAAGTGCAAACGTGGTGCCTGATGCCAGCTATCGATATTTTGGTGGAGGTGATTCGAAAGCGGGTCGAGGGAATGCTGAATGGGGGATGGTTGGAGGAGGTGAGGGGATTGATGCTGCGAGAGGGGTGGGTGACTTCTCCGGGATCACGTGCCATCGGTTATCGAGAGGTGGGCGAGTACGTTCAGGGCAAGATGGGCCGGGCTGAGACGTGTGACGAAATTGTGTCGGCGACGAGGGCCTATGCGAAGCGTCAATTGACCTGGTTTCGCAAAATTCCTAACCTACAAAGTATCGAGATCGATCCCCGAGAGCCCCTGTCAAAAGCTGGGGTGGAGAAGCTGGTGCGAGCGCTGGAAGCGGGAGCTATTTCCTCATGATGGTGAGTACAGGCCGTGATAAGGCGATGGAGAGGGCTTTCTTGGTGGGACTGGAGACTCAAAAGTCGGGTCGCTATGAGGTAGGGGAGTCGTTGGATGAGTTGGCGTTGCTGGTGCACAGTGCGGGTGGGGAGGTGGCCGATCGCGCGACCCAAAAACTGGATCACCCTGTTGCGCCGACCTATATCGGTAGTGGAAAGGCAGCGGAGCTTGCCTTGGCTGCGAAGGCAAAAAAAGCGGATACCATTATCTTTGATGACGAGTTGAGTCCTGCACAGGCGAGAAACTTGGAGGGAATCTTTTCCTGTAAAGTATTGGATCGAACCCAGCTGATTTTGGATATCTTTGCCCAGCGGGCAAAATCGAGGGAGGGAAAACTGCAAATTGAGTTAGCGCAGTTGGTTTATCTGTTGCCGAGGTTAACGGGAATGTGGACCCACTTATCGAGGCAGTCGGGGGGAATCGGTATGCGGGGGCCGGGAGAGACTCAGCTGGAGGTCGATCGGCGGCGGGTGCAGGAGCGAATTACCCGACTGGAGAGGGATTTGGCAGAGGTGAGAAAGCACCGGATGATTCAGCGGGAGGGGCGGATGAGGCAGCATTGGCCAGTAGCGGCCTTGGTGGGTTATACGAATGCTGGGAAGTCGACTTTGATGAATCGGCTGACCCATTCCGAAGTGGTGGCGGAGGATCGGTTATTTGCGACTTTGGATCCCACGATACGGCAGTTTCGTATGCCGAACGGAGTACGGGTTTTGCTGGGGGACACGGTAGGTTTTTTAAAGAAGTTGCCGACTCATCTTATCGAGTCATTTCAATCCACCTTGGAGGAGGTGGCTTTTGCGGATGTTTTGATTCACGTGGTGGATGCGAGTCATCCCCAGCGGGAAGAGCAGAGAAGAGCGGTGGATGAGGTGTTGCAAAAGATTGGTGCGGGGGAAAAGCACACGCTGACGGTGTGGAATAAGGCGGATCGGTTGGAAAACTGGACAACCTTGGAGTGGGAAGCAAGGAGTGCGCCCCACGGGGTGGTGATTTCAGCGAAGACAGGAGAGGGAATGCCGAATTTTCTATCGGAGTTAGCTTCCATGCTCACGGCATGGAGCATGAGGGTGCATTTAAAGGTGCCACAAAGTGAGGGGGCCCTGTTGGCTTTACTGACCAGGGCAGGAAGGATTTTAGAAAAGAGGTATGAGGGGAACGAAGTAGTGCTGGTGGCGCATATTCCTCCTTTCTTGAGGGGGAAGGTGGGGCCCTTTATGCTTCCTGAGAATGGCAAGGATCAGGGAATTACCATCGGGCGAGAGACCGAGGGAGCGGTTGATGAGTCAAGGTCCGGAGGCCTTGGGAGCGGCGGAGCTATTGGCGATCCTGTTGCGGACGGGGCTGCCGGGTAAATCGGCGGTGGAGTTAGCGGCGGAGATTTTGGGTTCGCGTGAAGGTTTGGGTGGATTGGCTAGGATCACACCGAAAAGTTTAAAGAAAGATTTTAAGGGGTTGGGGTTGGCCAAGGCGTGTCAGGTGGCAGCGGCGATTGAATTGGGCAGGCGGGTAGGGGTGGCGGAAGTTTCGGGAGGTTTGATGGATACGCCAGCTCGGGTGGAGGAGTTGATGGGGCCGGAATTGAGACGAAAAGATCGTGAGGAGGTGTGGGTGCTTTTATTAAACACGAAGCTGAGGCTTTTGAGGCGCGCACAGGTGAGTCGGGGTTCGGTGAATGAGACTGCGGTACAGCCACAGGAGATTTTGCGAGAAGCTTTGGGTTCGGAAGCTGTGTATGCCTTGGTTGTGGTACATAATCATCCTTCGGGAGACCCTGCACCAAGTCCTGCGGATTTAGATTTTACGCGGAGGTTACGGGATGGGGCAAAAACGGTGGGGGTGGTTTTGCAGGATCACGTAATTATCGGCGTCGCACGGGAGGGTCGTGCAGGGTACTATAGTTTTAAGGAGGCAGGATATCTGTGAGTGAAATTCATCCGACAGCGATTGTGGAGAAGGGGGCCAAGTTGGGGAAGGGGTGTGTGGTGGGGCCGGGTGCAATTTTAGGAGCAGAGGTGGAGTTGGGTGAGGGGTGCGTGGTGGGGCCGAAGGCGGTTCTGGAGGGAAGAGTGGTCATGGGGGCGAAGAATCGGATTGGGGTGGGCGCAGTCATAGGGGGAGAACCGCAGGATATGGCTTATCAAGGGGCGAAGTCGGGAGTAACGGTGGGTGATGGGAATATTTTTCGGGAGTATGTCACAATTCATCGCGGGACGAAGGAGGCAACGGACACCGTGATTGGAAGTGGTTGTTTTTTGATGGTGGGGGCCCATGTGGCGCACAACTGTCGCTTGGCGGACGGCGTTACTTTAGTGAACGGAGTTATGTTGGCGGGTTATGTGGAAGTGGAGGAGAGGGCATTTTTAGGTGGTGCTGTGGTAGTGCATCAGTTTGTCAGGATTGGAAAGTTGGCGATGGTTCGGGGTCAGAGTCGGATCGGAATGGATCTTCCGCCTTACTGTATGGGTGTGGCGACAAATGCGGTCTGTGGCTTGAATCTGGTGGGTATTCGGAGGTCGGGGGTGGGGGTTGAGGAGAGGAAGGGGTTGGAACGAGCCTACGAAGAGTTTTTCTTCGGGGGAAAGAACCGGGTTCAGGCGCTGGAGGCGATCCGTAGCGGAAAAGATATTACGGAGAAGGAGGTGAAGGAGTTTTGTGATTTTATTGAAAAGACGAAGAGAGGAATCTGCCACGGGTTACGGGCAGGGGATTTACGAGAAGAGGAGAACTAGAAGCGGGACTGGATGCCGACTTCGAGGGCGAAGTTGTAGCTGTTTTCAAAATCGTAGTTACCGATCCGGGGAGTGAAGACTCCGAGAAGTTTGAAGACACCATAGAAGTCGACTCCAGGTGTTACCGTGTAGTTGGCGCCCAACTGACCGTTGAATCCAAACTGGAACGCGCTTCGGCAGTAGTTGGCTTGGACGTCGGTGCCCGCGACATTGATGTTATTAACGTCGAGTTGCTGCCAAACAGCTCCAATACCTCCTCCGATAAATGGTTTAAATGCCGTCGCTCCTGGCCATCTTGCTATTGCACTAATTTGCACAGGAACTTGGATTAATTCACCATCGGCGGGACATGTTAGTGTGCCGGATCCAGATAGGGTAGCTCCTGGTTCAAGAGTAATGGTTCCGCTATAACTAAAACTGTAGTTCTGTAATGCATTATATATAACGCCCGACTCCAGTGAAACACCCAGCCAATCGTAAAAATTGTACCCGAATTGGGTATCAAATCGAAATCCAGGCTGAAAAGTAAAATTCTCTGCCGTAATACTACCTGTTGCTGGAAATCCCAAGAAGGATGTTGATCCTGTCAATGGATACGCCTGCATATTGTGACCATTGTAGACTCGGCGTGCTGTGAGCTGTCCCTGGATCGAACCACCGACGGATGCATTCATAAAGAAGTCGTCGTAGGTTCCTAAGTCGGCGGTAGTTCCTGCGTCGGAAAGAGGAGCGGGTTTACCCGATACGGTTTGCAAGGGAGTTGCGGAGGGCGTTGGTGACCCAGAAAGTGGATCAATAGGAGCGGAGCCAGCGGGGGCGGAACCTCCCATCGGGTCAATTGGATTAGCCATTGGAATTTGGATCGTACTATCGGCGGAAGATGGAAGTGGTACAGGAGCGGTCGCAGGGGTTGTGGCATCGCCGATTGGGGCGATGGAGAGATTTTTATTTGAGGAAGAGTTTTGGGTTGGGGTTGACTCTAGAAATGAGAGAGTGGGTGGGCCGCCGAAATCTTTTCCGTCATCCCAAGAGTTCAATGAGGAAAGTGGAACGACTCGTTTGGTTCCGTTCGGATAAGTTTTTAGAATTTGACCTTGTGCCTCGACAATGGGAGGAGTCGAAAGGTTCGGGGCAGGTGAGGGGCTAGGCGATTCTGGCAAAGTTAAACGCTGCGCTTTGGCAGTGATCGTAAAAAAGGTGCTCGCTACTAATAGAAGTACAAGGGGTGATGCCTTACTGTGAAGAGGTGTCTTCATTAATCTAATGTGGATACTGAGCACAATATGTAGTACCCGCAAAGAAAAGGACTCAACTTATAGTGAAGTTATTCACATAGTTGTAAAGAAGGGGTCAAGCCCCGGGGGCAGTTGAAGGGACAGGTTTAGTGCTAGGTGTAGGGTCGGATCCCTAAAAACGCCAGGCGAGGCCGATTTCGGCGGCGTGATTGAACATAGCGTGACTAGTGCCGAAGTCGGCAAAGTTTGGGCTAGGCATAGAGAGGCATTTGTAACCGATATCTAGGTCGAATCCTGGTTGAATGGTGTAAGTGAAACCGGTGGTGAACTGCCAAGCAAAGTTCCACTGGTACGACGTGTA
>Ga0214917_10007399_pt1 | contig 11117 bp, 20 predicted proteins | sample LL_1208_BB_MetaG_FD_177983 | JGI IMG/M metagenome (GOLD analysis project Ga0214917, IMG submission 177983) | Freshwater microbial communities from Lake Lanier, Atlanta, Georgia, United States - LL_1208_BB | ecosystem: Environmental > Aquatic > Freshwater > Lake | place: USA: Georgia | collected...
AGATGCAAATGGAAATTTGTCTATTACATTAGAATTAGGTGGAACAAATCCCCCACTAGTGTAACCACTAACAGTTGAAGATTGCCCTGCTACAGCATATCTACCTTGTGTCAAATCACCAACATCAGTAGCATTTGCATTGGTGGCAAATGGAAATTTGTCTATAACATTAGAACCTGGTCCTCCACTAGTATAACCACTGGCAGTTGATGATTGACCTGCTGGCCCATATCTAGCTTGTGTCAAATCACCAACATCAGTAGCATTAGCATTAGTTGCAAATGGAAATTTGTCGATGACATTAGAATTACCGGGGGACCATCCTCCACTAGTATAACCACTAACAGTTGAAGATTGTCCTGTTGGGCAACGTCTAGCTTGTGTCAAACCACCGACATTAGTAGCATTACCATCTGATGCAAATGGGAATTTGTCTATGATGTTTGTGGTTGGAGAACCACCACTAGAATATCCACTTACAGTTGATGATTGTCCTGCTGGGCCTGATCTACTTACCGTTAAATCACCAACGTCAGTGGCATTAGCATCAGAGGAAAATGGAAATTTGTCTATTATATTACTAGCACCGGCAACACATCCACCACTAGTATAACCACTAACGGTTGAAGATTGTCCTGCTAGGCCATATCTAGCTACTGTCAAATCACCGACATCTGTAGCATTAGCATCAGATGCAAATGGGAATTTGTCTATTACATTGGTAGAACCTGGATTATTTCCTCCACTAGTATATCCGAAGTTAGATCCTTGAAAACTATAAGATGGAACAGGGCTAAGACTAATTCCGCCAACTCTACTCATATTAACTAATTTTGAGTTTACTATTCTCATAAGTATTGTTGTCCCGCTGGGAATCGCCTAGCTACTGTCAAATCACCAACATCAGTAGCATTTGCATTGGTGGCAAATGGGAATTTGTCTATAACATTAGAAGCAGCTGGAGTACCTCCCCCACTAGTATATCCAAAGTTGGATCCTTGAAAACCAGGTGGAGAAGGCACAAAGGTACCTCCAATTTTAGTACCGCTTATTCTAGTACCAGATATTCTTGCCATTAATTTGTATATCCAAGTATTTCTTTCATCTTATGTAACCATTTAGAATCTACCATGTTTAGATCATCTAAGTGTTTATTGATATGATTTTTTCTTAGTAAATTTACATGGTGCATAAAATCACCAAATCCTTTATCTTCTTTTGGTATATAGTTATTAGCGTAATCTTCTAAATTTTTAGCACCTAATGCATTTTTTCTAACGTCTGCGAATTTCGCCATTTTAGTCTATAAAAAAGGTATAACTTTATTTCTATCCATATAAATTTTTTCACAGATTTTTTGGTATTCATCATCGAGAAATATACTTTTATACATACCCATTCCTTTTATTATTAATAGAGCGGATATTGTATCGGCTTCATATTGATAAAGCATTTTAGTTATGAATTCATCAGTATCTTCTGCAGCTTCCTTAAATTTTTGATCACTCGTCATATTCGCCGCTATCCCTTCTATATTCAATAATTCCGAAACATTGCTCAAGGTCAAGGTCAAGTTGCTCTTCGAGCTCTTTTAAAGTCATATTCCCGTATTCAAGACAATTATCTTCACCTCCCTCGTATATACCGCAAAAAGCAATTCCAGGTTCATTGTACATAGCATACACTAAATAACCTTCTTCCTCTAACTTTTCAAATACCTTAATAGGAGGACCCCAGGCAGTATCAAATTCAATAACAATATTATCATCGTCATCTTGAATTATATTTATTTCCTTGGTTAAGACATCCCATTTGGTGCCCCAATTTTCTACACTCCAAGCATATTCCCAACCTCCAGAGGGATTAGGTACCAGCGATTGAAAAAGACCAGCATCACTCTCAAGAATCTCCCTGATTCTTTTCATCTTCTCAGGGACATGATTTGAAATAGTTACATTATTAACACACCAATTTGGCATAATTTTTCCTTAGAATTCAATACGAACACTGCCTTTAATCAGTGTGCCATCATCTTTAAAATCTTTAACGAATCGACCACCATACTCATTTGCAAACTCTTCCATATAGGTAGAAAGCTCTGCTCCGATAATTTCAGTACGATGGTTAACAGAAATTACACCTAAAGTAAAAAATTGCTGAGACAAATCTGTGCGATAAAGCACTTGAGTTCCAGCAAATTTGTGCCAGGATAGAATACCGAAAACAATATTCTTATAAAGATTTTTTTCCATATACATAATAAAGTCCTTTCTCAAATTAAATAATTAGTTCTGTACTTCCCAAGGTAAATCTGCTTTTTGTACTACCGATACATTTCTTGATCTTTCTATATCTTCTTGTATTCTAGTATTCATCATTTCTAAGTTAGAAACTTCTTTGTTTTCTAACCAAGCCACTACTTGATCTTTACTAAGAGCCGCATAAGGAACGAAAGTACCAGGATCTACTTCGTTTAAACTAAATCTAGTTGAACCTGCAAAAGAACCAGAAATATTATCTACGTCATCAGTGCCAACTCGAACCCATCTTACTTGCGTAATAATTTCAGTAAGATTACCGTTACTAGCTGTTTTTTCAATGCCAAAAATATTCCAATTATAATTTACTGCCATATTGATCTCCTAGGTTATTTATTATTTATTTTACTTAGAAGCGTATCCATAAGTAAATTGAATTCTTTTTCTGGTACTTCGTTATCTTTGTTTTTAAACTTCATATTGTTTTTACCAAACTTATCTAAAATTTTATCTGCACAGTCTTCAACACTAGTTGCTTGAAATACAAAATCATCGTCCAAATAAACTAGATAGACATTATCTAGCGGCTTTTGGATTTCTATATTCAAATGCTTATATTCTTGAATTTTAAATACCGGACTGTCTTTTGACCTAATAGATATAATCTTCATACTAAGCCAGGCACATAAAACACCCACTATAATGTCTATTAACATAAAAATTTCCTTTTCTTTTATTATATATCATTGTGAATTTAACCTTGGATTAAAATTAGCAATTAAATCACGTTCAAGTTTGTGTGCTGCAGGTTTGCCTCGAACGACATCTAAAATAGTGTAGAAGAAAGACTCGGCACCAAATTGTCGAATTTCTTTGCACAAGGTCCAAGTCTTTGACTCAGCGAATGCCCTCTGAAAGTGCTTCAGCACTCGTACACGAAGATCTTTCTGCCGACTGCCCTGGGTTACCCCGATGTAAAAGTCACCAGTATGAACGTTCTGTAGCATATACACTATATGATTGCGATCAGAACGACGCTTGCGGATTGTCTTTTTTGTCACCATACCATAATTATATAGTAATATGGCTAGCATGTCAAGTAAATTTTGCCTAATAAAATCAATGGCTTACATTGCCAAGTACCCATACAAATTGCTCGGAAATAAAGTTGTTTAAAATCAATGGCTTACAAATATTTGACGACCTGTGCAAATCATAATATAATATGGTTATAGTGATAAACAGGAGCAAGAAAGTGCAAGTAGAAATCAAATTCAACAAATTCAAATCTCGTTTTGAGGGTTTCGTTGATGGTAAGATGGTTTCTCGTTCAAAGCATCGCTCGTATGTGGAGCGTCATATCAACAATCTGGGTCTTGTTGCAGCACCAGCAGTAGAACAGCAACCCAAAATTGATGAATTTGGCATCAATAAACGATTCGATTTCGTAGAACAAATGGTCAAGATGGTTGCCTCAAAGACCATTGCATCTGCTATTATAACAGGGCAAGGTGGTTTGGGTAAGACTCACACCGTTATCAAATCTCTCGTACAGAATGGCTACAGTGACGTTACAGATCTCGCTTCATTCGAGATTGGTACTCGTATCGTATCGCCAAAATCGTTCAGAGTGATCAAAGGCTTCAGCACAGCAAAAGGCCTGTACAGAACTCTGTTTGAAGGCAACGGTATGGTGCTCGTATTTGATGACTGCGACAGCGTCCTGAAGGATCCTGTAGCACTTAACTTGCTTAAGGGTGCTCTTGATTCATATGGTGATCGATACATTAACTGGAATGCGGATATTCGTGATGAAGATTTGCCGCGTTCGTTTAAATTCACCGGCACTATCGTATTCATCTCTAACATGGATATGGATCGTATTGACCAAGCAGTTCGTTCGCGAGCAATGTGCGTCGACTTAAGCATGTCTCAATCACAGAAACTCGAGCGCATGGAAGTAATAATGAAGGACCCGGAGTTTTTACCAGAATACAATTTTGAATACAAGGCAGAAGCTCTGTTTTTCATTGATTCACTCAAGGACAAGATACAGAACTTGAGTTTGCGTTCATTGATCGCAGCTATCAAGATTCGTGCTCAAGGTGGTGATTGGAAATCCCTTGCGAAGTATGTACTTACGCAAGGTGCGTAATATATATTACAGTATTACTACAAGGAGATTATGATGGATGAGGAAACAAAGATCAAGCATAGTAAACGTTTACAACAAAAAGAGAATCATATCAAAAAACAAATTGACATAGCAAAACAACATAATATGGGATTTTATAGTGAACTGATTCAACAACCTCATCGATTGGCAAAACATAATGCAATGGATTGTGGTAATCCAAAATGTCCTACATGTTCAAACCCAAGAAAACTCTACAATGAAAGAACAGTAAAGGAAAAGTCTTTTGACCAAACAAAAGCTTGGACTACTGACTAATCTTTTCCGCTAAACACTGCGCTGTAGCTGGCGCTAAAGTCCACCCCAAGTGTCCATGTCCAACATGGTAATAAATCTTGGGGTTTATTTTTGACTGTCCATAACGGGGCATCATGTCTGGGGTCATTGGACGCAAGCATGCCCATTGTTCATAATGCTCAGTTGATACGCCAGGAAAATTACTAGCTACCCATTTAAGTAATGGCGTAATTCTGGTGCGTGTCACATCTTGATTGTGCCCTACAATTTCTGCAGTACCGGCCACTCTCAGTCTATCACCTAAACGAGAACATACAATCTTTGCTTCATCATCAAGCAAAGATACGCTAGGTGAGCTTCTAGCACTTGGAATAGTTATGCTATACCCTTTAATAGGATATACACATACATCTCCGTCAACAACTAATCTGCAAGCATCTGATCCATTAGCAATCACAATCTTATCATAGTGATTCAATTCTGATATATTATCTACTGTATGACTGTAGTAAAATTTAACTCCATACCCTTCAAGAATTTTAGATAGTTTTGAACAGAACATGTGAATATCACCTACTGAATCAGATTCAGTCCACACTCCTCCAAGTAACCCTTGTCTGCTCATATAGTATAATCTGGGCTCAATGTCCATACATTGACTAGCTGTTTTTACTTCCCATTCACACCCATTACTTTCATAAATGTCTCGCATCTTTTGAGCAGCATCAAAGTATTTCTTATTCTTATATACATGAAGAATACCAGACATCTTCCAATCGTAACTTATCTTTTCAGTTTGTCTTAACGTATTGTATAGTCTTCTTGATCTAATGCCAAGTCTAATGGTTTCAATGGTTCGTTTGTCTGCATCATTATTAGCAGTTGCCCATAAGAACTTCCACAACCACTTTGCTTTATCCCAATCTAATGATGGTCTAATAAGTAGTGGAGCATCCTTCCTACCGATCCATTTCATAGCTTTACCAATATTAGACCATGATGTCCATACTTCAGAATTGCTAACAGATATTTGTCCGCCATTCGCATAAGAGCACTTCATAGCTGCGTATCTTTCTTTTTCGTATACAGATACTTCATGCCCTTTTTTCATAATGTAATAGGCAGCAGTCAATCCAGCTATTCCGGCACCAATAACCGCCACTCTCATAGTATCTCCTTAATATGTGTTCGATGTATTCTACATTGAATAGTACCGTTATAATATTCTTCAGACTCCAGTACTCTTCTATCCATTTGTTCTCTTGCTTCAAGATAATTGCACATGCCCTTATTAGAACAGATATGAAGTATCTCTCTAGTAAATAAATCCGCACCTAGTGTTTGTACATGCGATATAACTTCCTCAGATGACGACCAGTAATCTCGCCAATCAGATTCAACCTTAAGTCTTTTCTTTTTACCTTTTACTACTTTTGTTTTTCTAAACCAGAATAACTTCTTACCGATATACTTTTTACCGGTATAGTTATTAGTGATCAAATACACATAACCATAAGCGTTTTCTGGGATTTCTTCTAAGGGTTTGCCGTTATAAAACCACATACAAATACCAATTGTTCAAATTAGTATTTATACCTCTTCCCAATAATCTCCGTCTTGAACGAATTGTTTTGCGTCATCTATATCTGGAGGTAACAAAAAATATTCGTCCGGATTTATTGATATCTCGTCAAAATCTAATGAACTTTTATCTTTTGCATTCGCTCCGGCTAAACCAGCCTTGTGCAAAAGATGCATTTGTAATGCTCTTTTTGCTAAATGTTCCTCTGCTCTTTCACTTGCCATGTATTTGGTTTGAGCAATGGAAAATTTCTTTTTATGTTCATCAGTCCATTGTCTACTATTAGCACATGTCCTCGAGCAAAATTTACCTGGCTTTTTATGCGCAGTTCCACACTTAGGACAGGTCTTCGTCGTCGTAGTCATCCTGTTGATCCTCGTCCATCTCAGACCCACAAAATGGACAAAAACTTACGTTATAGTAATCATCATCTAAATCATAGTTTATTTTGAAGACAGCTTCGCACTCTACACATTCGAAATGTTTTTTTCTTTTCATCCAGCATTCCTTCTTCGTAATTCTGCTTCAAATACTCTTGTTCGCAGATCACTAGAACTAAAGTAATGGTCTCTTTTATTGAAGTAAATTTGAATACCGCGTTTTTCGCAGATATCTTTTCCGGTAAAATTTTTATCCTTATATTCTTCGCCTATTATTCTGACATCAATAGGCAAGGTCATAAGAATATCTTCTAGTTCTTTCTCAGTAGAATATACAATAATTTCATCAACAAAATCACATGCTGATACTTGAATTTGTCTTTCAATAATAGATTGTACTGGTTTATTCTTCACCCCTGGCCTATCAATTGTAGGATCAATCTGAATACCTACAATTAACCAATCACATTGCCTCTTAGCTTCTTCAAGCATAACCACATGCCCTGCATGAAACAGATCAAAAGTGGAGCAGGTAAAACCATATACCTTTTTATCCTTCATATTTGTTTGACCTCAATATTACATTTGTTTAAAAATTCTATTCCAGCATTTGATCTGTATTGATTTCTATAAAAAACTTTTTTAATTCCTGCAATATGTATAAGTTTAGCACACTCGAAACAGGGGGAATGGGTAATGTACATCATAGCATTTTCCCCAGATTCATTAGACCTAGCTAATTTAGCTATTGCGTTACTTTCCGCATGGATCACCTCTGGTTTAGTAACTAAACTAGTAGTAACCATTCCATGAGCCGGACCACCATTGTCTATAATATAGAAATCTTTTTTATCTATCTCATCCTCACAAGTATTATCCCAACCTACAGGCGTTCCGTTATATCCTATACTAATTACTCTATCTTCTTTAACTACGATAGCACCAACTTTCAATTTTTTTGCTTTTGATAGATTAGCATATGTTTCAGCTACCTTCATATGCGCATAATTAATATCCATTCATTCCTCTAATAACAAGTTCTGCAATTTTATCTAAGTCAGCATTAGTGAAATCCATAGAATAGCCATTTTCTATCTCGGATATTTTGTAATCGAAATCACAAAGTCGCATACACATATAAGAAGATTTTGGAATATCAGATTCCACTATTGTAAAGAAATCAGGATAAGTTACATTCACAGCATTTGTCCCACCAACTACGACCAATCCCCTTATATCAAAACATCTGGCGATGTGTTGACCGGAACTATCAATACCAAAAAAGAAATCACTATTAGCGATGATAGCTGCCCAATCCCTCATAGAACATTTGTCTATTTGCAGAATATCTTTTTTATCTATAAAAGGAATGTCTCTGTCATCAAATAACGCAATATTAATACCTGCTCTTTTAAATTTTTCAAACAAATATAAACATTGATGCATATCGAATGATCTAACACTTCCGTCTAGTACACAATCTTGTCTAATAGATGCAGAACTACCAAAGGGTTGGAATACTAATACTTTTCCTTGTTTTTGTCTTGATCGCATTCTGCCTATTTGCATTTCTAATTTACTTAAATAAATTTTAGGCGACGGCATCTTTTCGTTATCACCATTAATTTCTTCATTAAATGCATCTGCTAAGGAAATTCTACCATTAATATAATTTGTATTATAATATGGTTCTGGTTTTAAAATTTTACTATCCTTAATCATATTGAATAAGCCTTTTTGTTGAGTATCAAAAATCTTTTCGCTCAAAATAGGATTACCCCAAACAATAGGATTCCAGAAATGAGAAATTATAATTGTATCAGGATTGTTTTTAACGTATTTTTCTAAGGCAGGAATCGCAGTAATTTGTCTACCAAGACCACCATCAATAATAAAAGTTGTTTTCATATTATCTATTAACTATTCTAGCTAATCCTATTAAAGTAAATAATTGTAACCACATATATCCAACATCAAACTCCCACCACTTTTGACTTAGCTTAGGACTTGCTGGGTCGTCGTGATGGTTGTTGTGAAGTTCTTCTCCTCCGATGAGGAATCCAAATGGAATAATATTTCTAGAGCTATCCATAGTGTTATTATTCCTGTAACCGAACCAATGGCCAATGCCGTTAATAACTCCAGCTGCCCAAAACGGTATCCATGCCATTTGTATAAGCCATATAACAATACCCCAGCCGTTAAACATGAGGGTATTAAAAATAAGAAGTAGAAGAACCCCACCAACAGAAAATTTACTATAGACATTTTGTTCTAACCAATCATCAGGAGTTCCAACACCATATTGATTCACCATTTGCTTATCTTGTGTAGCAGTAGTATAAAGCAACACTCCACCAAACAGAACACGCCATATACCATAAATGCGTGGAGAATGAGGATCCATATATTCATCAACATATCTATGGTGTTTTCTATGTACTGCTACCCACTCTTTTGTAACCATACCAGTAGTCAGCCATAACCACAACCTCATAAAGTGGCTTAATACCGGATGAAAGATTATTGCTCTGTGTGCTTGCCCTCTGTGTAGGAAAAGGGTTACCGATATAATCGTAATATGAGTTGCGACTAATAGGTAAACTATTTCCCACATCAAGCTGCCTTGGCCCAGACATCTTCCCAATTACCTGTTAAAGAACCTTTAGCATAATCTGTTACTCTGTTCTCGAAGAAGTTAGTATGCGTCGGAGCATTAATCATTTCCTCGACCCAAGGTAAAGGATTCTTCTTAACTTTCATGATTCCTTTAAGACCCAGGCTAATAAGGCGACGGTCAGCAATATAGCGGATATACTGTTTAACGTCACGAGCGTCCAAGTCAGCCACGCGTACCATGCCAAATGCCAGGTCAATAAACTTATCCTCCAAATCAACCATCTTAGTCGCAATGGTATAAATTTTAGATTTAAGATCGTCATTCCATATTTCTCTATTCTCTTCTATATATGTTCTGAAGAGTTTAATCATACTTTCAGCATGCATCGTTTCATCGACAATAGACCAAGTAACGATTTGTCCCATCCCTTTCATTAGACCATGGCGTGGGAAATTAAGTAACATAATGAATGATGAGAATAGTTGCATACCTTCAGTAAAAGCACTGAAAGCTGCAATATGTTCCGCAATAGATTCTTTTGTGCTATTTCTAGAGCTTAGATCAAGCAAATAGTCATGCTTCTCTCTCATCTCTGCATATGCTAAAAATTCATTATAAGTGCTCTCTGGCATACCTAATGATTCAATCAGATGTGAGTATGCGGCAATATGCAAAGCTTCTCTTGCAGCAAATCCCGCAAGCATCATTCTTACTTCTGGTTGTGGGAAGTATGGTAGATAATTCTTGACATAGCCGCCAGCAACATCAACGTCACCTTGAGTAAAGAATCTAAAGATATGTGTTAAGAATTTCTTCTCATCATCATTTAATTTATTTTTCCAATCTTTTACATCTTCAAGCATCGGTACTTCTGTATGGAGCCAATGCGCTTGCTCGTGCTTCAACCATGCCTCGTATGCCCATGGATAGTTGAATGGTTTAAAATTATTTCTTTCTTCTAATAAATTCGTTTTTATTTTTTTAATCATTTGATATAAACTTTAAAAATTCTTTTTCCTTTAATACGCCTGTATGTCTTTTTACTTCGCCATTCTCATCAATTAGAATCATTGTTGGAACACTTGTTACTTTCCAACTTTTCACCAGATCAAATTTTTCGTCTATGTCTATTTCTAAATTATCTGTTCTTGATACAAAAGCATGCAGAGGCAATTTATCATATAGTGCGCCATAATTAGGCAGATATGCCTCGATTCTAAATGCTTGGCTACGTAAACTTTTTATGCTTACCCAAATACAAGATTCATACTCACCGTGTCCTTTTTCAAAATCATATAGAAATTCTTTTCTAATATAACAGTGTATAGGAGGTAAATTAGCGACAAGAAATGCCATGCTCAGCCTTCACAAGCTAAGCAGACTTCATCACTTTGTGCTAGTTGTTTCAAATCTAATTCTTCAATGACTTGTCTTTCTATTTTCTTAGAGACTTTATCAGCCTTCGAAATCTTCTCGCTGCGGCAGTAGTAAAGCGTTTTGAGTCCTTGCTTCCATGCCAGGAAGTGTACTGCATGAATGTATTTGACGCTTGAGTCTGGTCTGAAAAAGAGATTGACACTTTGCGCTTGGTCAATATAGGACTGGCGATTAGCGGCGTGCTGTATAATCCATCTTTGGTCAATTTCCATTGAGGTCTTAAATACATCACGAGTCCAGTCGTCGAGGAATTCGAGATGTTGAACGCTGCCATCGTTGGCGATAATAGACGACCAGATTTCGTTATAATTCATCTTAGAGTCGGCATCACATTTCTCCTTAATAATATTGTCTAACCATTTATTCTTGTTTAACCACGCTCCGCTAAGAGTGTCTTGCCTATATGCAT
>Ga0214917_10007400_pt1 | contig 11114 bp, 7 predicted proteins | sample LL_1208_BB_MetaG_FD_177983 | JGI IMG/M metagenome (GOLD analysis project Ga0214917, IMG submission 177983) | Freshwater microbial communities from Lake Lanier, Atlanta, Georgia, United States - LL_1208_BB | ecosystem: Environmental > Aquatic > Freshwater > Lake | place: USA: Georgia | collected...
AAGCCGGGATCGGCGGAAGCTCGAGGAGCGTTGGGCTATCCTGCCCACGCGACGAGACTTCTGCCGCCCCGCAGCCGGTCCGACACGACGAGGCGGAGGGGTCGGTCCGTCGGCGTCACCAGCCGCCCTGCACGGTGTTGCTCGACCAGTCCGAGGACGACGTGCCCGTCGGCCGATGCGAGACCGTCGGCCCCCGCATCGATCGCCAAGGGTCGGGGCCGCTGAACGTGCCCCCCGGCAACTGGATGACCCAGGGCCCGAAGCCCCGCGACATCCGGGCGAACGAATCTTCCAGCTGCCGCTGCTGGATCTGGGCCAGCCGCCGCCGACGCCGCCGTTCGGCCTCCGAGGTGGCTTCCGCGTACGCCTCCCGCGCCAGCCGTGCCGCCTCGGCCGAGTGCTTCAGCGAATCCTCGTACCGCTGCCGCGACAGGAGCGACTTGGCGTTCTCGAGCGCCGCCGCCGCGGGCTGCACGTCCGGCGACACGCCCTCGCCATACCAGGCGGCCACCCGGCGGACGAGTCCGTCGGACTCCTCGAGGTCCTCGAACGCCTGCCGCGCCAGCCGATCATCCTCGGCGGCGAGTTCCTCCCCCCGCGCGGCGGCGTTGTCGGCCGCTTCGATCACCTGCGACACCTGACGCAGGTCGGGCCGCCGCTCCTGGAAGCCGCGGTCCGCCACCTCGACGAGCCGGCCCGCCTCGCGGGCCCGTTCGTTGGCCCGCACGCGGTCGGTCCGCTGCCTCTCCAGCCCGTGGACGAGCTCGCTGACGCGGTTGCGCACCGCGACGTGCCGCTCGGGCAGGCTCGCCCGCAGGCCGTCGAGCTCGGCACGGCGGTCGCCGATCGCCGCGTAGAGCCCCTCGATCCAGTCTTCCTGACGGACCGCCTCCTCGACGAGCGCCACCGCGCGGAAGAAGTGCTGCCGGGCGGGGTCGGCCGCGACGCGGGCCTCGGACAAGAGCGTGCGGACGCGGGCCAGGCCGTCGTCGGCCTTGGCCACGTTCTCGCTCACGTCGATCCACGACGGCTCGGCGTACGTGCTCGCGAGCTGCTCGACGGACTGCTGCGACTGCCCCCGCCGCGCGGCGAGCGCCTCCAGCCTGGCCACGCAGTCGGGCAGCAGGTCGTCCACCTTCGCCTTCGCGGCGACGATACTGTCGAGGAGGGCGAGCGCCTCGGCGTTGGCCCGTTCGGCCCGCTCCACGTGGGCCAGTGCCCCGTCGGTCTCACCGGCGTCGAGCAGTTGGGCGGCCAGCGTCTGCTCCTGGGCGGCCACGGCCAACGGGTCGTCCGGGTTCGCCCCCGGCTCGGCCAGCAGCCACCCCTCGGCCCGCTTCGCCTGCACCCGCTGCGCGATGTCGCGGGCATGCGTCGCCGCCTTGTCACGCCGATCGTCGGTGGCCTCCACGTGCTCCAGCCGGGAGGCCGCCTGCTCCAGGGCGGCGGCCTGCTGCTCCAGTCGGCCCCGGGCCGCGACGGGATCCGCCTCCAGGTCACGCGTCGCGAGTGCGTGCCCGCGGGAGACCTCGGCCAGGGCCGCGCGGAACGGGGCGCTCGACCGTCCCCGCTGCGCCAGCGCTTCGAGGCGGTCGGTCGTCGAGGCGATCGTCGTCTCGACCGTCGCCGCCAGCGCCCGGGCGTGTTCGTGTGCCTGCTCCAGGCTGTCGAGCGGGGCGCTGCATTCGGCAGCCACGTCGGCCAGCGGGGGCCGGGCCTCCGCCGAATCGAGCAGCCGGATCGCCTCCTCGGCCGCGGCGGTGCCCAGGAAGGTCTCCCTGCCGATCCGCTCCTCCGCCCGCTCCCAGACGTCCATCAGGCCCAGCCACCGCTCGCGGTACCGCCGCAGGGCGGCCTGCACGTTGTCGTAGGCCGAACGCGTGAGCCCCTCCATGGGCGTCTTGAAGTCGGGGTCGCTGTGGGGCAGCATCCGATGCCGCTCCTGCTGCGCGTCGAGCAGGTCCGACAGCGCGACGACCTCGCTCTTGAACGCCGCGAGCCGTCGCCGGGCTTCGGCCAGCCGCCGCTCGTGCCTGGCCCAGCGGACCACCAGCGCGGTCAAGGCCCCGAGACCGAGCAGCGTGGCCAGCCCGATCGGGAGCGTGCGGGTGCGGAACGCGCGGGCCGCCTCGGCACTGGCCTGCTTGCGTTCGGCATGCTGCTTCACCCAGCGCTCCGTGGCGCCGACGAGTTCGGCGAGCCCCTCGTCGAACTGCCGGTCCTTGGCCCGGGGCACGAACACCTTGTCGATGAGTTCCGTCCTGACCGTGTCGGGATCGAGCCCGCTGGACACCATCATTCCCCAGGGGGGCCGCATGGCGATCTGCCGGTCCTTCACGTCGAGCACGATCGTCACGTCGCGGGAGGGATCGAAACTGCCGGGCCGCGTGCCGCCCGCGGCCGACTCCTCCGCCCACCGCTCGACCAGCCCGTCGAGCAGCGTCGTCGCGGCGTCGCTGCCGCTGCCCGCGTCGCCGACCACGATCACGCGGTAGTCGCGGCCGCTCTCGAGTTTCGCCTTCTCGACGGCCGCCCGGACCCGCGAAAACGAGTCCGTGACGCCCGACACGATCACCCGCTCGGCCGCGGCCGCGTCTGGGGAGACCTCGCCCCGCGCCCCGGCACCGCTCACGAGGCTGGCCGCGAGCACGGCACTCCCCACGACCACTCGCAACGGACGGCGATCGGCGTTGGGCATGAGCACTCCAGTGGGGCAATCGGCGAGATCGGAAACGGACCTGCGGCGATTCTAGGGGCAGCGTCCGACCGACTCAATTCGGCCCGCGATTCGCCGCACGGCACGCACGCCACGGAAGCATGCAGGGCCGGACGTCAGCGGCCGGAGACGTTTTCGCCGTTGATCCGCGGCACGCGCGGCGACGCGGACGATGACGGCGGTTGCGGCGGACGGACGCCCGGCCGTGGCGGAACGGGCTGCGTCGTCGGCACCGCACCCGTCCCCCGCGCGCCGATCGCCGCGCGGGGTGCCATGCCGCCGCGGGCCGCGGCCGGCGCGGTGGGCTGGCTCGGAGCCGCCTGCCCCGGCAGCGGCGGGCCGCGGAAGCCGCCCGCCGTTCCCGCCACGCTGCCGCGTGTCTGCGGGAAGCCGGCAGGCAGGCGGCCGGCGTTGAGGTCCGGCGGCGCGACACCGCCGCCATAGCCCGGACGGGCCGCCGTCGCCCCGGCCCGGGCCCCCCCGGAGATGACGCCCGGCCGACCCGTGGATCCCGCGGATGGCATGCCGGTTCCCGGCGGCCGCATGGGGCCGAGCGGCGGCCGGCCGGCCGGCGACGCCGCGCCATCGCCGCGGGCCTCGGCCATCGAACTGCCCGGGAGCCGCGGAGTCACCGCCGGGACCGCGGGTGCGAGCGCCGGCGCCCGCGTGCCGGGGATCGCAGACGTGGTGGCCGGCGGGGTCGGACGATCGGAAGGCGTCGCCCGCGGCCGTCCCCGATCGGCGGCCTCGGTCCGTGGCGGCAGCGGCCCGGCCCCCGTGCCGGGCACGAGGATCAGACCGTCGTCGTCACTCGGTGTGTCCCTCGCGTCGCCGGCCGCGGAGGAGGACGGGGCGAGGGGCGACGGCCTCCGGCCCGCGAGCGGATCGCGGGCGGGAGCAGTCAGGGCCTCCATGCGTGCCCTCCGCATGCGGCCGCGGGCGATCTCGGCCTCGCTCTCGGTCACCCGGCCGTCGCGGTCGAGATCCCACTGCCGCATCAGTTCCTCGCGCGTGGCCGACGGCACTTGCGCCGGACACGCCCAGGCACCGCACACCACCGCCACGCCGATCGCCACGCCGGCAGCGCGCCGGACGGCGGCCTCGCGTCTGCGGCTCGGGCGGCGGTCCAGCGTGGGGTTCTGGTTCAGGGTCGGGCACTGGGTCATCGGTGCGAACCTCCCGGCGGGAACCCGTGCGGCGGCGGGACCTCCCCGCGGCCTGCAGTGTATGCGGCCGTGCGGCGAGTCGCCCACCGCCGCCGCCGCGGGACGTTCAGGCCGGCGCGACGGCCCGCAGCGCGGCGGCGATGCGGGCCGCCGCCGCCGCCGCATCCCCCCCCGCCTCGTCCAGCGCGCGGGCGGCGACGTGGCAGTGCACCGCATGCCCCTCCACGGTGGCTGCGGGCGGATCCACCTCCCGGCAGACCCGTTCGGCGAGCGGACACCGCGGGTGGAAGCGGCACCCCCCCGGAGGCCGTGCCGGACTCGGCACGTCTCCCGGCAGCACGATCCGCTGCCGGCGTCGGTGCGGCTCGACGCTCGGCACCGCCGAGAACAGGGCGAGCGTGTAGGGATGGAGCGGCTGGGTATACAGCGCGGCGGCCGGTGCCCGCTCGACGATCCGCCCGAGGTACATCACCGCGACCTCGTCGGCGAGATGCTCCACGACCGAGAGGTCGTGCGAGATGAACAGGTAGGTGAGGCCGAGCTGCTCCCGCAGATCGACGAGCAGGTTCACCACCTGCGCCTGGATCGAGACGTCGAGCGCGGAGATCGGCTCGTCGAGCACGAGGAAGTCGGGCTCGATCACGATGGCACGGGCGATGGCGATCCGCTGCCGCTGTCCACCGGAGAACTCGTGCGGGTAGCGGTCGAGCGCCGCGGCGGTGAGCCCGGTGCGGGCGAGCGCACGCGTCATCCGCTCCAGCCGCTCGCCGGCCGTGCCGAGCCGGTGGATGACCAGTCCCTCCTCGAGGATCGATCGCACCTTCATCCGCGGGTTGAGCGACCCGTACGGATCCTGGAAGACGATCTGCATCCGCCGCCGCAGGCGGCGCAGCGCGGCACCCCCGGTCGCCAGCACGTCGTGGCCCGCGAAGCGGACGCCACCCCCCGTGGGCTCCACCAACCGCAGCAGGCTGCGGCCGACCGTCGTCTTGCCACAGCCGCTCTCGCCCACGAGCCCGAGCGTGCGGCCGCGGCCGATCGAGAAGCTCACGCCGTCGACGGCCCGCACCGCGCCCACCTGCCGCCGCAGGAGGCCGCGCCGCACGGGAAAGTGCGTCTGCAGGCCGACGACGTCGAGCAGCGGTTCGCTCATGACGCCTCCCGATCCGGTGTCGCGACGTCCCGCGGGGGGCCCAGCGCCTCGGCGTAGCCGCAGCGGACGAGGTGCCCCGCCGCCGCCGCGACCAGTTCCGGCGGACGGGCGGCGCACTCCGGCAGTCGCGCGTAGGCGCAGCGGGGATGAAAGCGGCAGCCGGAGGGGAAGTCCTGCGGGGCGGGGACCATGCCGGGGATCGTCCGCAGACGGCCTCCCGCGCGGCCGCGGGCCGCGGCCGCGGCCCGCTCGGGCCGGGCCGCCAGCAGGCCGATCGTGTAGGGATGCCGCGGTCGGGCGAAGAGCTCCTCGGCCGGCGCCTGCTCGACGATCCGGCCGGCGTACATCACCGCCACGTCGTCGCAGGTCTCCGCCACCACGCCGAGGTCGTGGGTGATCAGCAGGATCGCCGTGCCCAGCCGCCGCCGCAGGTCGGCCAGCAGGTCGAGGATCTGCGCCTGGATGGTGACGTCGAGCGCCGTGGTGGGCTCGTCCGCGATGACGAGGTCGGGTTCGCAGGCCAGCGCCATCGCGATGACGACCCGCTGCCGCATGCCCCCGGAGAGCTGGTGGGGATACTCGTCGAGCCGTCGCCGCGGATCGGCCATCCGCACCAGCGCGAGCATCTCGAGCGCCCGAGCGCGGGCCTCGGCCCGGGAGACGTCGCGGTGCAGCCGCACCGCCTCGGCGATCTGGTCGCCGATGGTGAACACCGGGTTGAGGCTGGTCATCGGCTCCTGGAAGATCATCCCGATCCGGCCGCCACGCACCTCCCGCAGCCGTGGCTCGGGGAGCGTGGCCAGGTCGATGGCGGCGCCGGCCGTGTCGCGGAGCAGGATCGAGCCCGACTCGATCCTGCCGGGCGCCGCCACCAGGCCGAGGATCGACATCGCCGTCACGCTCTTCCCGCAGCCGCTCTCGCCCACGAGCCCGAGGGTGCGGCCGCGTCCGATGGAGAGCGTCACCCCGTCCACGGCCGGCACGCGGCCCGCGGGCGTGTGGAAGGCCGTGACGAGGTCGTTGATCTCCAGCAACGGCCGCGGGTCGCCGTGGAGGATCGGCGGTCGGCTCATTTCCGCGCCTCGCGAAGCCGCGGGTCGGTGACTTCCTGCAGCCCCTCGCCGATCAGGTTGTAGGCCAGCACGGTGAGGAAGATCGCCAGACCGGGGAACAGCACCAGCCACCACATGGCGAGGTTGCTGCGGGCGTCGTTGAGGATCGCACCCCAGCTGGCGGCCGGCGGCGGCGGTCCGAAGCCCAGGAAGGACAGCGCGCTCTCGGTGAGGATCGCCGAGGCGATGCCGAACGTGATCGGCACCAGCACCGGCGCCAGCGCGTTGGGCAGGATGTGCCGCAGCATGATCCGCACCGGGCCGGCGCCCGCGGCCCGGGCGGCGGTGACGAATTCGGCCTGCCGGAGCCGGAGGAACTCCCCGCGTGTGAGCCGGGCGATGCCGGTCCAGCCCGTGGCCCCGATGATGGCCATCGTCTTCCAGATCGTCGGCTTGTCGACGATCGCGATCACCGCGAGGATGAGCACCAGGGTCGGCACGCACATCACCACCTCGGTGATCCGGCTGGTGAGCATGTCCACCCAGCCGCCGCAGTAGCCGCCCACGGCGCCGACGACGATCCCGATCGTGCCGGCCAGCCCCATCGACACCACGCCCACCAGCAGCGCGATCGTCGTGCCGTGGACCATCTTGGCGAACACGTCGACGCCGTACTGGTCGGTGCCGAACAGGTTGACGCGACTGGGACGCCCCTCGTCCTTCGCCGGGTTGGCGGGCCGGCCGGGCCACTCGTCGGCCCGTACCGCCCGGTAGGGATCCTGGAAGACGAGCGGCCAGATCGCCCAGCTCTCCGGGTCCTTCTCCCGCAGGTTCGCCGGATAGGTGCCGCGGAAGCGGTCCCTGGCGAACACGGTGGGCTCCAGCCGCCGGTCGAAATAGCCCAGACACGGCGCGTAGAGCCGCCCCTTGTAACGGCAGAGCACCGGCTTCGTGCCCGCGATCGCCGGCGCCAGCACCGCGACCGCCACCAGCAGCCCCACGTACGCGACCGCCGCCATCGCCAGCGGCTTGCGGCGGAAGCGGCCCCAGGCCTCGGCCCAGAAGCCGCGTGACGGGCCGCCGTTCATGCCGTGCATGGCGATCGCCCCCTCATGCCACGCTCACCCGCGGATCGACCAGGCAGTAGAGCAGGTCGGCCAGCAACTGCCCCAGCAGCGTGAGCACGCTGAACATCAGCGTCAGCCCCATGATCGTGGGGTAGTCGCGTTCGCGGATGCTCTCGAAGAACAGCCTCCCCATGCCGGGCCAGGTGAAGATCTGCTCGATGATCACCGAGCCGCCGATCAGCCCGGGCAGCGACAGCCCCAGCAGGGTGACCAGGGGGATGAGCGTGTTGCGGAAGGCATGGTGGAACAGGACCCGTCCGGGCCCCGCCCCCTTGGCCCGCGCCGTGCGGACGTAATCCTGGCGGACCGCCTCCTCCATGTTCGCCTTGATGAACCGGCTGTCGTAGGCGAGGCCGACGTACATCTGGCAGGTGACCGGCAGGATCGCGTGCCGGGCGATGTCGGCGGCCCGCGCCGCCCAGCCGGCGTCGGCGGGCAGGTCGCTCATGCCGAACAGCGGCAGTTCCCAGGGAGTGCCCCGCAGCCAGACCGCGAACACCACCTGCAGGAACAGCGCCGCCACGAACGTGGGGAACGAGTAGAGCACGTAGAGCAGCAGGCTGGTGGCCCGTTCGTCGGCCAGGCCGCTGCGGGCGGCGGCATACAGGCCCAGCGGGATCCCCACGAGCCAGCTGAGCACCAGCGCCGTGCCGGAGACGAGGAACGTCGGACCGATCCGCTCCCCGATGAGCGTCGTCACCGGCTGCTTGCGCGAGAAGGACCGGCCCAGATCGCCGCGGACCACGTTGCCCAGCCAGCGGAGGTAGCCCTCGTGCCACGGCCGGTCGAGCCCGTAGATCCGCATCATCCGCTGCTGGTCCTCGGGATTGAGCTTGCGGCTGGGGTCGCTCTCGCCCATCTGCACCGTCAGCGGCGTGCCGGGCATGTTGCGGGCGAGGCCGTAGACGATGCAGGTGATCGCGACGAGCGTCAGCAGGCCCAGGAGCAGGCGGCGCAGCAGGTAGGTGGCCATGGGATCACTCCTGCCGCGGCATCCACAGGCTGGCGAATCCGGGGGAGTAGTGGTACGGCCCCCGGGGGCTGAACACGTAGCCTCGCAGCGACTTGGAAAACCCGTAGAAGCTGTTCCGCCAGAACAGCCAGGTGTAGGGCTGGTCGTCGTAGAGGATCTCCTGGATGCGGGCGTACGTGGCGGCCCGCTTGGCACGGTCGAGTTCGCGCCGGCCCTCGGCGAACAGCCGGTCCACCTCGGGATTGGAGTAGCCCACGAAGTTGCGGCCGGCGCCGGTGGCCCAGATGTTCTCCGAGGAATCGGGGTCGGTGCCCGCCCCCCAGCCGCCGAAGTAGGCCTGGAACTTCTTCTTCTGCGTGAGGTCCTGGATGACGGTCGACTCGGTGGGCCGCACGTTCACCCGCACCCCCACCTGTTCGAGGCTCTCCTTGAGCAGCGTGCAGATGGCGATCCGCAGCGGCTGCTGATTGACGAGGATCGAGAACTCGAAGGGCACCAGCCGCCCGTCGATCTCCTTGTCACGGACACCGTCGTTGTCGCGGTCGATCCAGCCTGCCTCGTCGAGCAGCGCCTCCGCCTTGTCGAGGTCCTGCTTGTAGGGCTGCAGCTTCTTCCGCGGCGCCATCCACGAATCGTCGGGGAAGTTGCCCGCGGCCGGCCGGTAGAGGCCGTAGCAGAGCTTCTCCAGCATGCCGTCGTGGTCGAAGGCGTAGCTCATCGCCCGGCGCACGCGCCGGTCGGCGAAGAACGGGCTGTCGATGTTCCAGCCGAAGTGGAAGCTCACCCACTCCGAAGCGGTCACCTTCGTGTTGGTGGCGTAGAAGTCGTCGCCGGTCGTCTGCGTGGTCCATTGTTCCGGCGAGAGCGGCAGTTCGTCGATCTTTCCCGCCTTGAGCGCCAACAGCGAGGTGTTGGGATCCTCGATGATGCGGAAGCGGATCTCCTCGAAGAACGGCTCGTCCCGCACGTTCCGGCCGCCGACCCGCCACCAGTTCTCCCGGCGGCGCAGCACGATCTGCTGCCCGCGTTCCCGCTCCACGATCTCGTACGGTCCGCCCGACACCGGCGCCTGCTCCAGCCGCACGTGCTCCGGGCTCTCCTTGAGGGTCGGGTCGTCCTCCCAGGTCTTCTCGTAGACGTGCTTCGGCAGCACCGGGAAGTTGATGTTCCAGACGTTGGTGGCCAGCGGCTCCCTGTGGAAGAAGACGACGGTGCGATCGTCGTAGGCGTGCACCCAGCGCATCTGATCGGTGCCGCTGCGGACCGCCGGCACCGGCACGCGGCCGTCCATGATCACCTGGTAGGTGAAGGCGACGTCGTGCGCCGTGATCGGGGCCCCGTCGCTCCACACCAGGTCGTCGCGGAGCACCACCTTGTCGAGGAGGCCGTCGGCACTGGTCTGCCAGCTCACCACCGTCTCGGCGGAGGCGAAGGGCTCGAGGTCGCGGCCGAACGAGAACAGCCCGAAGCCGGTGAGGCCGAGGATGTCGAACTCCGCGGTCGTGCTGATCATGATCGGATTGGTGCTGCCGAGGTCGCCGGCGACGTGACGATCGATCCGGGCCGAGCGGTCCGCCGCGCCCTCCTCCGGCAGGCGGCCGAGCGTCGCCAGGATCTGGCGGTTGACCGCGGCGGAGGTGTTCCGCAGGGCGAGGGCGTCGGCGACCGAACCGGGGGCCGGCTCCCGCGACTGCTGCTCGCGCAGGAGCACCAGCCCGTCCCGCACGGGCCGGTCGATCCAGGCCGAGTCGGCGTCGAGCGTGGCCAGGGCGGGCGGGTCGAAGGGCTCGGGGGTCCGGTCCTCCGGGGCGGTGGCTCCCCGGACGGTGGCGGACGGCCCGTCAGCGGGAGCGGTGAGCACCTTGGCCGGCACGTCCTCGGCGCGGCGGCCGCAGCCCGGCAGGACCACCCAGACCGCGAGGAGGGACACGACGAGGGACAGGGGCGGGGCCTCGAGCAGGCCGCCCGCGGCGGGCACGACGCTCCCGGCGAGCCGGCCCGAATCGTTCCATCGACGCATGCGAGAGCTCCCTGAACCAGAACGGTCCGCAGTCCGCACCCGGACGCTTCCATAGCCCGACGCCTCGCGGCCGGACGTCCGCAGCGCGACGGTCCGGACCCCGAACGGCGATGCTACGGGCGGCGTCGCGGCCCGGTCAACGTCCGTCGGGAAACTGGTGGCCGAGTTTCTCGCGTTTCGTGGCCAGGTAGCGTTCGTTGAACTCGTGCACGGGAGGGAGGATCGGCACCTGATCGACGACCTCCAGGTCGAAGCCGCCGTAGATGAAGGCGTCGGTCTTCTTGGGGTTGTTCGTGAGCAGCCGCACCTGCCGCAGACCGAGGTCCTTGAGCAGCTGGATGCCGACCCCGTAGTCGCGGGAATCGGCCTTGAACCCGAGCGCGAGGTTGGCCTCGACCGTGTCGAGCCCCTTGTCCTGCAGCTCGTAGGCGCGGATCTTCTCCACCAGCCCGATGCCCCGGCCCTCCTGCGGCAGGTAGACGAGCACGCCGGCGCCCTCGCGGCCGATCATGTCGAGCGCCATGTGCAGCTGGTCGCCGCAGTCACACCGCAGGCTGTCGAGCAGGTCGCCCGTGAAGCACGACGAGTGGAGCCGCACCAGCGGCGCCGTCCGCGCCGCCACGTCGCCCATCACGAGCACCAGGGGCTGCTGGGATTCGTACTGCACGCCGTAGGCGATGAGCCGGAAGCGGCCCCATACCGTGGGGAGGTCGGCCTCGGCGATGCGGTGCACCAGTTTCTCACGCTGCCGCCGGTGCCTGATGAGCTGCTCGATGGAGATGATCTCCAGGCGGTGCTCCCGGGCCAGTGCGTGCAGCGTGTCGCGGTCGGCGCGGTTGCCGGCGTCGTCGAGGATCTCGCAGAGCACGCCGGCGGGCGCGAGGCCGGCCATGCGGGCCAGGTCGAC
>Ga0214917_10007401_pt1 | contig 11114 bp, 9 predicted proteins | sample LL_1208_BB_MetaG_FD_177983 | JGI IMG/M metagenome (GOLD analysis project Ga0214917, IMG submission 177983) | Freshwater microbial communities from Lake Lanier, Atlanta, Georgia, United States - LL_1208_BB | ecosystem: Environmental > Aquatic > Freshwater > Lake | place: USA: Georgia | collected...
GGCATCCAGGCAAATGACGATTTCCTTCGCAAACCGCCCGATCAGCTTTGCGTGGTCCTCCGTGAAGCCGGTTCCCAGGGGTGCCACCGTCTCGGTAAAACCGGCAGCCTGGGCCCTCAGCACATCCAACTGGCCCTCGCAGACGATCGCCCGGCCGGTTTCGGCCATGGCCCGCCGGGCCCGGTCAAAGCCGAACAGCACTTTTCCCTTTTTAAAAATCATCGTCTCGGGTGAGTTCACATATTTGGGCTCGTCCGGCGAGGCCCCCGTCAGGACCCGTCCGCTGAAGCCGATCACCCGTCCCCCCTCGTCGTGGATCGCGAACATCAGGCGGTTCCGGAACCGGTCATACACCCGCCCGGTCTGGGCCTTGAGGGCCACCCCGGAGGCGATCATTTCCTCCTCGGTGAAGCCGTTCTTTTTTCCCCACTCGAGCGTGGCCGTCCACGCCGCCGGGGCATAACCCAGGCCAAATCTTGGAATCCATTCGTGGGGAATCTCCCGCTCCTGCAGGTAAGCCCGGGCCGATTCGGCGGACGGGTCGTGCAACAGCAGATCGCGCCAGTGAATTGCCAAAGAAGCGTGAATTTGGCGAAGCCGCTCCCGCTCTGCCCCGCTGCCGCCGGAACCTCCGCCTCCCCCTCCGCGCTCCTCCTCCACCGGGACGCCGGCCCGCTCGGCCAGACGGCGAACAGCGGAGGGAAAATCCAGCCCCTCCATCATCATGACAAATCGAAAGACGTCTCCTCCCGTGCCCGAGCTGAAGCATTTGAAGAACTGCTTGTCCGGGTGGACGTAAAACGAGGGGGTCTTTTCTTTTTTAAAGGGGCTTAAGCCCCGGAAATTGACCCCCACCCGCCGGAGTTGCACGTAAGATCCGGCCACTTCCACGAGATCGCTGGCACGGCGGACCCTTTCGATGGTGTCAGCGGAGAATCCCATCCCCCTGTTTTCCAACCCCTTGCCGGGGAAACAACCCGTTTCCCCTTAGTTGCCCACGAACCCCCTTTCCCCCATCTTAATAACTTCGTGAAGCCCGCCTCCTTCTCCCCACCGTTTCTGTCCCGCTTTTCCTTCATCCCATATCCCGTTTTTTACATCCTACTCCTCGGCACCTCCCTCTTTGCCCAGGACTCTGGCTCGAAGTCCCGCGTCGCTTATCTCGAAAACCCCAACCTGCTCAACAATTACGACCCCAAGCCTGAGCCGGTCAAAAAGGCCGTGGCCTCCCTGCTCACCACCCTCACCGGCAAGGACAAGCCCGCCGATGCCTGGAAGGATCTGGGAGTATCCCCCGGCGACACGGTTGCCGTGAAAATCGCCGCCCTCGGCGACACCCGTACCAGCACCGCCCAGGAGGTGGTCAACGCGGTGACCGCCAGTCTCGTCGATGCCGGCGTGCAACCGGACAGCATCATTGTCTGGGACAAGCTGGAAAGGGATCTCACCCGCTCCGGCTTTCCGGTCGCCACTCCGAAGGACAAGGTCCAGACACGGGCGGTGATCGCCGGAGCCACGTCGGACACTCCGGGGCTTGGTTGGGATCCCGATACCGCCCCGTACTTCAACCCCACCATGGGGGAACTCATGTACGGGGATCTTAAATTCCAACCCGCCCTGATGGACGGACTTCCCTCTCCCAAGTCCGGCGGCGCCGCCGACCGCACCCCTTACTGGTCTTACTACACCAAGTTGGTCACGCGAAAGGACGTGAAGATCGTGAATCTCGGCACCATGACCAGCGATCCGGATCTGGGGATCTACGGTTGCTGCGCCTCCTTGGCCCTCGGCAGCGTCGACAACACCCGGCGCCTGATGAAGGCCAACGCCGACCAGGACACCTCCATCGGGGAAATCCTGATCAGTGATCCCCTCAAACCCAAGACCGTCCTCCACATATCCGACGGGCTGATCGTGAAGTTTGCCGGCAGCCGGTCCTTTGATGCCAACTACGCCACAGCGCCGGGGATTCTCCTCGCTTCCACGGATCCCGTGGCCCTTGATGCGATGGCGCTGGACCGCTTCGAAAAGCTTCGCGCAAATCCGGGACCCGGCGTTCCCCCCATTCCCCGGATCGGCAACGTCCCCCACGTGGCGGGGGCAACCCTGGTGGGTGCCGGGAATGCCGACCCGGCCAAGATTGAAATTATCAATGTGAAGTAGCCTACGAGCTACCTCAGCACCACCCCACGCTCCGACGACTGGAGAAACTCCAACAACTCGGCGACCTCCGCCGTCTTCGGCCCCTTCTCCTTGAGGTACTCCCGCGCCTGGGAAAGATTATATTTCGGGTTGAGCAACACCTTCAGGGCGTCTTTCAAACCCCGGATGGCTTCCTCGGAAAACCCCTTGCGCTGCAGGCCCGTCAGATTGACCGACCGGACGACCGCGGGGTTGCCGTCGGCGATCATGTAGGGCGGCACATCCTGCACCACCTTGGTGCAACCGCCCAACATCGCATGCCGCCCGATCCGGCAGAATTGGTGCACCGCGGAAAGGCCGCCGATCACCGCAAAGTCCCCCACGGTCACGTGGCCCGCCAGGGTCCCGTTGTTGGAAAAGATACAGTCGTTGCCGACGATGCAGTTGTGGGCCACGTGCGCATAGGCCAGAAAGTGGTTCCGGCTGCCGATGACCGTCTTCTCCTCCGGGCTCGTCCCCCGGTTCACCGTGACGAACTCGCGAAAATTGTTCTCCTCTCCCACCTCGAGGTAGGTGGGTTCCCCCTTGTACTTCAAGTCCTGGGTTCTGCCCCCGATCGAACAGAAAGGATGAAAAAGGTTCCTTTTTCCAAAACGGCTCGGTCCCTCGAGATTCACATGGTGACGGAGGACACACTCCTCCCCCAGTTCGACCCCCTCCCCGATGACGCTGTAGGCCCCGACCTCGACGGAGGACGGCACCTTGGCCTTGGGATGAAGCACCGCCGTTGGATGAACCGCCACGCCGCCCCGTTTCTCAGCGATCCATGATCGCAAACATCAGTTCCGCCTCGCTCACCACCTCACCGTTGACCAGGCACTGCCCCGAGGCCTTGCCAATCTTGCCGCGGGACTTGATCAACTCCACCTGGATCATGAGCGTATCCCCTGGCACCACCGGCTTCCGGAACTTGGCCTTGTCCACACTCATGAAGTAGCCGAGCTTTCCGGCGTGTTCCGTGTTTCTTAGAAGCAGAATACTGGCCACTTGGGCCATCGCCTCGATCTGGAGCACGCCCGGCATGATCGGGTGGCCCGGGAAGTGCCCCTGAAAAAACGGCTCATTGATCGTCACGGTCTTCAACCCCACCGCCTTGTTGTCATCTTCAAACCGCAGCACCCGGTCCACCATCAGGAACGGGTACCGGTGGGGCAGAATCTTCATCACGTCGTTGGTGTCGAGGGCACGCTCCCCCACCGGGATATTTTCCACCGGCATGAGCGAGGACTGGTAGGCCCGCCACGCCTTCAGGAGGGCCTTGGCAAACTGCAGGTTCAGCCCGTGGCTGGGCTTGGCCGCCAGGATATGCCCCCGGATCCGCACCGGAAACAGCGCGAGGTCGCCGATGATGTCGAGGATCTTGTGCCGGACGAATTCGTCGGGATACCGGAGAGGTTCCTTGCTCATCACCGATTCGCCCCGGATCACGATGGCGTTTTCCAAGCTCCCTCCCTTGATCAGTCCCTTGTTCAGAAGCGGTTCCACCTCCTCGTAAAAAACAAAGGTGCGGGCCCGACCGATCTCCTGGGCGTAATTCTTCTCCCCCACTTCGATGGACAAAAACTGGGTGTGATGCCCGGTATGGTTGGCGTTGGTGCAGGAGACCTTGAAACCCTCATGGGGCAGGGCGGCCAGATAGCCGCCATCCGGGGCGGTCACCCAAACCGGATCACGAATCTCAAACGTGGCACGGGGGGCCTCGAGTTCCTGGCGACCCGCCTTGTGGAGAAGGTCGAGAAACGGAGCCGCACTCCCGTCCCCAATCGGCGGCTCGTTGGCGTCCAACTCGATCAGGGCGTTGTCGATATCAAGACCACGCAAAGCGGAAAGCAGATGCTCGACCGTGCTGACTTTCACGCTGCCCTCCGCCAACGTGGTGGCCCGCTCCACCTGTTTCACCTTCTCCAGGAACGCGGGAATCACCGGTTGGTCGGCCAAATCCATCCGGCGGAATTGATACCCCGTGCCGGCAGCGGCTGGCTTCACCGTCAGACGAACCTTGGCCCCGCTATGCAGGGAGATGCCCGTCAGGCTGGCTTCCTTTTCGACCGTTGTTTCGCGTGCCGTCGCCATCCCGCTTTCTACACATTCCGCTTTCCAGAGTCATCCCTCTTATCTTCCCGGTTTGCCCGCTCTGCTAGGATGGCGACTTGAGCCAAGCACCTCAGGATGAAGGTATTCTGTTTCATCTCCGTCGGCAGGGGGAGACGAGCCTGCTGGCCGTATGGCTGACCCGGGGGCACGGCATTGTGCGTACCCTTGCCAAGGGAGCCGCCAAGCCCGGCAGCCCCATGCGGGGCCACCTTGATCTTTTTCATGAGTGCGAAATCGGCTGGGAACCCTCACGCCGAACCAGTCTTCACCACCTGCGGGAAGCCCGGGTGATGCGCCCCCATGCCGGCCTGCGCCAGTCCTACGCACGGATTCTTGCCGCCACCTACTTTGCCCAGACCATTGAGCTCTCCACCGAGCCGGACGCGAATCTGGAATCACTCCATGGCCTTCTCCGGCTTGCCTTGGACTGGCTGGAAGAAAAAGAACCGCACCGGAAGCTGGTGGAGAGGTTCGAACGCGCCGTGCTCCAGCACCTTGGCGCCGACGACCCCCGGCGCTCCGCCCGCTCCCTCCTTGACGATCTCTCCCACCGCCGGCCGAAATCGCACGCAGCTTTACTCAAACTACTGCAATAAAGCTCAGGATGGGGACCTTTTTGCGAACGAAAAACTGATTTTGGATCGTCGAGATTTTTAAACGGCCACCGGCGTGGCCGGCGCATCGATCCACTTGCCGTGCTCGCGGATCAGATCCTTCAAACGGTCAACCGCCTCCGCTTCCGGGATGTTGAATTTCACCGGGGTCTTGCCGACGTAGAGGTTGATTTTTCCGGGAGCCCCGCCGACATAGCCGAAATCCGCATCCGCCATTTCACCCGGACCGTTCACAATGCATCCCATCACGGCGATCTTCACCCCCTTGAGATGCAGGGTGGCCGCCTTGATGCGGGCCGTGGTGCTCTGCAGGTCGAACAATGTCCGCCCGCAGGAAGGACAGGCCACGTAATCGGTTTTGAAAATCCGGCTGCCCGCCGCCTGCAGGATATTGAATCCCAGTCGCAGACAGGCCCCCGGAGCCGGCTCCCCCCGCACCAGGATGGCATCCCCGATCCCGTCACACAGAAGGGCCCCGATGTGAACCGCCGCCCGGATCAGTCCGGAAAGCCCCCCTTCGGACTCGGAGGGGTTCAACGTGTCTTTCAGGACCAGGGGGTGGCGCGCCGGGATTCTGGAGGCCAGCAGCCGCGTTCCGGAGACCGGGTTGATGTCGAGACCGTCCTTCAGGGCCACAAGCACAGGCTCCTTGTTCGCTTCCAACGCCTTGATCTCCGAGTCGTTGCGGGGATCCACCTCGGTGATCGGGGTCTTCTCATGGATCAATTCCGGCGCGAGATCCCCCAGTTGCGCCAAGCGGGGCCGGAGCGCCTCCTCCACCTTGGCAGAGACAAAGACCCGGGGCGGTTCCTCGCCACCGACGGCCACGCCATGGACAGTGATCTTCTGGCTGGCCCGTTTGGCAAAGCTGAAGGGGTCGTAGGAAAGCTTGGTCTCGGCGTCGAAACTCCCCTTTTGCCGCTCCTCGAGATACTTCACGAGGGCGCGGCCCACCGGAATCTCGTGAACGCTGTCCTCGGTGAGGCTGACACGGATCGTATCCCCCAAACCATCCAACAGGAGGGACCCGATTCCGATGGCACTTTTGATCCGGCCATCTTCCCCGTCCCCTGCCTCGGTCACCCCAAGATGAAGCGGGTAGTTCCAGTCCGACCCCTGCTTGTCGAGAGAGGCGACCAGGAGCCGATAGGCCTCGATCATCACTTTTGGATTCGAGGACTTCATCGAAAAGACAAAATTGTGAAAATTCATCTTCCGCGCGATCCGGGCGAATTCGAGAGCGCTTTCCACCATCCCGTGGGGCGTGTCCCCGTAGCGGTTCATGATCCGGTCCGAGAGGGATCCGTGGTTCGTGCCGATCCGCAAAGCCAGCTTTCGCTCCTGCAGAAGCCTCACCAGAGGCGTGAAAGTCTCTTCAATCCGGCCGAGTTCCTCGGCGTACTGGTCATCGGTGTATTCGCGGACTGCGAACTTCTTTTTGTCGGCGAAATTACCGGGATTGATCCGGACCTTGTCGACCCACTGGGCTGCCTCCATGGCGGCATCGGGCTTGAAATGGATGTCGGCCACGATCGGCACGTCACACCCGGCGGCCAGCAACTCCTTTTTGATGTTTTTAAGATTGGCGGCGTCTTTCACCGTCGGGGCGGTGATGCGAACCAACTGACAGCCCACCTTGACGAGATCCAGGGTTTGTTTGACGGAAGCAGCCGTGTCCATGGTGTCGCAGGTGATCATGCTTTGGACCACGATCGGGTTCGGTCCCCCAATGCCCACCTTCCCCACCCTCACCTCGCGGGTGGGGCGTCGAACGTACCGGTAGGGGCTGGCTCCGTACCCGGTCATTTCTTCTCCGGGGCCGGCCGGAACACCGGCATCTCCGTGGATTCGGCAGGTTTGTCCATACGACGTTTGATCCTAAGAGAATCGTGGTAGGTGACCAAGAGGAAGAAACCAGCCAACAGGATGACAAAGGCTGTCTGGATCCGTTCCACCGTTTTGGCCCGCAACTGGCGCCGACGGACAGCCTCCACCAGGGAGAACAGAATGTGGCCGCCGTCCAACACCGGAATCGGCAGGAGATTCAGCACCGCCAGGTTCACGTTCAGAATCACGCTGAAATAAAGCACCAGCCGGGGGTCGGTTTGAAGAAGAGAAACCAGCCGCTCAAAGATGCCCAACGGCCCGCTCAGATGTTGGACCCCCACATGCGAGGCCGGGGAAACCAGAGCCCGCAAAGTTCGGAAAACAAGGCCTGCCGCCGATGCCACCTGCTCCTGGGGGGTGGGCCGGGTCACCTGCATGTCACTGGGCTTCCAAACCACGCCGATCATCCGGTCCTTGCGGTTGATGGCCTTCTCCGGGCTCAGGGAAACGGAACGCCGGTTGCCTTGGACATCCTCGACAACGAACTCCAGGCGTTCTGGGGCCGACTCCACGGCGGCTTTGACCGCCGCAGGGTTCCAGATTTTCCGGCCGTCGACGGAAACCAGTCGATCCCCCGCGCGAATGCCGGCGCGGGCGGCGGGTCCCCCCTCAATGACCTTGTCGACCACGGCGAACTGGGCCGGATACATCTCAAATCCCAGCCGGCGCAGCCCCTCCAGCGCCTTGTCCGGCTCGGGAACGATCCGGACCGTGACGATTTCATGTCCGTCCCGGTCGAGTTCCAGAAGAATGTCCCGTTGGGTGCCCAAAAGGATGCTCTCCACCACCGCCCCCGGCCGACCGGCCCAACGTTCCGGGCGCTGGCCGTCGATGGCCAGGATCTTGTCCCCCGGAAGGATACCGGCCCGCGCCGCGGGGGAATCCGCCTCCACCCAGCCGATCGTGGTGGTGCGGTAGGTCATGTTGGTGGGCACCCCGAGAATCCAGACGCCGAAGGCGCAGGCCACCCCCAGGGCGAAACTGGCCACGGGCCCGGCCAAGGCCGTGAAAATCTTTGCGCCGGGACTGGCCGGGGCAAGATCCTTGTGCTCCTCCGCCGCCTTCCCCTCCAGTCCCTCCGCGGGGCTCATCTGAGGCAACTGTACAAAGCCTCCCAACGGCAAAAGATTCACCTGCCACTCCACCCCGTCGATCACCCTGCCGTAGATTTTGGGCCCAAACCCGATCGCAAAACGCTCGACGACCAGCCCCATTTTCCGCGCCGCCCAAAAGTGGCCGAATTCATGGGCCGCCACGGTCAACCCAAAGAGAATCAGCGCCACCACCACGGTTCCCGCGATGGTCACCGCGTCCCCCCAGGGAGGCGGAAGGATGGCCATCACCTGGATGCCCCCAGGCGTTTGCGGGCCTCCGCGCGGGCCCACCCGTCGGCCGCCACGATCGCCGGAAGGTCTGGCGCGGGAATATTCCGGTGGGAGGTCATGACGGTTTCCACAAGCTCCCAGATTCTCGGGAAAGGAATTTTTTCGTCGAGAAAAGCCTCCACCGCCACTTCATTGGCCGCATTGAACACCCCTGGGAGAGTGCCCCCCGCTTCCCCGGCTTCCCGGGCCAGGCGCAGGGCCGGAAACCGCTTTTCATCCGGCTTTTCGAACGTGAGCGCACCCAGCTTGGGCAGGTCCAGGGGCGGTAGCCCGCTGGGCCGGCGCTCCGGATAGGTGATGGCGTACTGGATCGGGAAACACATGTCCGTAACGCTGAGCTGGGCCAGCACCGATCCGTCCACGAATTCGACCATGGAATGAACGATGCTTTGCGGATGGACCACCACATCGACCTGGGCCATCGGCAAACCAAACAGCCAATGGGCCTCGATCATCTCGAGCCCCTTGTTGAACATGGTGGCGGAATCGATGGTGATCTTTTTGCCCATCGACCAGGTCGGATGCTTCAGGGCCTGGGCCACGGTGACCTTGGCCATTTCCTTGGCTGGCATCTGCCGGAAAGGACCGCCCGAGGCGGTGAGGATGATTTTTCGGACCTCCTTGCCATTGGCCCCCTGCAGGCACTGGAAAATGGCGTTGTGCTCGCTGTCGACCGGCAGCACCTGCCGTTTCCTTTTTTTGGCCTCCCCCATCACGGCCGACCCGGCCAGTACCAGAATCTCCTTGCTGGCCACGGCAAGATCCTTGCCCGTGCGGAGAGCAGCCAGGGCGGGCGCCAATCCGGCCGTACCCACGATCGCCACCAACACCATTTCGGCTTCCGTCTCCTCCACCATCCGGGCCAAGCCCTCCGGCCCCTCGAACAAGCGGGCCCCCTTGGGAAGATGGAGCCGGGCCTTTTCGGCCGCTTTGGCGTTAGAAACCGCCAAGGAGGAAACTCCGAACTCCTTGGCCTGTTCCAGCAGGCGGGTGGTGCTTTGGGCGACCCCGAGCCCGACGATCTTCATTTTGTCCGGGAGGGCGCGGGCCACTTTGCAGGTGCTTTCCCCGATCGAACCGCTGGAACCGAGCAGGATGACGCGCTTCATACCCTCCCCGTCAAAATCAGGTATCCGTAAAAAACAGGCAAGCTGAAGAGCAGGCTGTCGACCAGGTCGAGGGCGCCGCCGATCCCCGGGATGAATTTTCCGGAATCCTTCACGTGGGCATCCCGTTTCACCACGGATTCGCCCAAATCCCCGACCACGCTGACTCCGGCTAGCAACAGACCGAGAACCCACGCATGCCAGCCCGCCAACTGGCCCAAGGCATGCGGAAACAGGTGAACGAGGCCCACGCTGGTAAGAAGCGCCATGCCCACCCCGCCGGCCAATCCTTCCCAGGTCTTTTTGGGACTGATGAGGGGACTCAGCTTATGCCTGCCCACCAGGGACCCGGCCACATAGGCGCCGACATCGGTGAATTTTGTGATGGCGACCGCAAAGGCCAGCAGCGGGATACCGGCGCCATCCGGAGCACAAAAAAGAATTTTGGTCGCATAGTTGAGGAGATAAGGCACGTAAAAGAAACCAAACAGGGTCAGGGCCATGGCCACGGCGGCTCCCTCGATCTTGGCGTCGAAAACCCGCCGGGTGAGCGCCCCCAGAATCACCAGTAGGACAAGGATCGCTTCTCCCGTGAAGGTCTCCGGCAGGCGCCCGTAAGGGGAAACAACGGAAAAATACGTGGCGGCGTAGAGCAAGGCCCCCGCCAGGAGCCCGGTCTTCAAAAAAACCGTCCGGCCCGCCGCAATTTGGGAAAGATAAAATTCCCTCTGTGCGGCCAGTCCCGTTACCGCGATGAGGAGAAACACCCCGTTGGTGTAACGGAGGGCCACCAGGGTGATCACCAATCCCCAAAGCAAAAGGGAGGAAAGTAGGCGCCAGCCGAACATCTTAAATCCCCCCGAAACGCCGCTCCCGCCGGGCGTAGTCGGCCAAGGCCGCCGCAAACTGTTCTTTTCCGAACTCCGGCCAGAGGACCGGGGTGACGTGGATCTCGGCGTAGGAAATCTGCCACAGCATGAAGTTGCTGATCCGCATTTCCCCGCTGGTGCGGATGAGCAGATCGGGGTCGGGCAAGTCGCGGGTGTACAGATGGTCCGTCACGGTTTTCTCATCCAGGGTCTCGGGATCGAGGCGGCCGTTTTTCACCTCCCGGGCGATCGCTCGGACCGCCTCGACGATCTCCACCCGGGAGCCGTAGCTCAGGGCCAAAATCAGATCCAACTTGGTGTTGTTTTTGGTCTTTTCGATGCCGGACTCCAACTCTTCCCGGACGGCCTCGGGAAGATCCTGCAGCCGCCCGATGGCGCGAAGGCGCACCCCTTCCCTTCCCATTTCGGCCAACTCCTCCCGCAAAACAAGCCGGAGCAACCCCATCAGCCCCTGCACTTCCTCGCGGGGACGTTGCCAATTCTCCACGGAAAAAGCATAGAGAGTGAGATAACGAACCCCATGGGCGATGGCGGCTTGCACAACCTGTTTCACCGATTTTCGTCCGGCCTCGTGGCCGCTGAGCCGGGGGAGTTTGTGCTGCTTTGCCCAGCGCCCGTTGCCATCCATGATGATGGCCACGTGCCGGGGAATTTTCCTGTCCGCGGTCCGGGCTTCAGCCATGACGGAAAGTCTGCTCACGCCCGGCCCCCACGGACAAAATCCCCAAGGGGGCACCCACCAGTTGGGAAAGGGCCGAAAGGTAGGCCCGCGCCTTGCCGGGAAGATCCCGCCATCGGCGCGCCTCGGTCGTCGGTTCGCACCACCCGGGGAAAACCCGGTACACCGGACGGCAACGCAGCCACTGCGAGGATTCCACCGGGGGTTCCTGCAGGATTTTTCCCTGGAGACGGTAGCCGATGCAGACCGGGATTTTT
>Ga0214917_10007402_pt1 | contig 11114 bp, 6 predicted proteins | sample LL_1208_BB_MetaG_FD_177983 | JGI IMG/M metagenome (GOLD analysis project Ga0214917, IMG submission 177983) | Freshwater microbial communities from Lake Lanier, Atlanta, Georgia, United States - LL_1208_BB | ecosystem: Environmental > Aquatic > Freshwater > Lake | place: USA: Georgia | collected...
CAAAACGGCGCACCCCACGGCTTCGGCCGGGCGCTGCAGCGGGGCATCGCCGCGGCCTCGGGCGACGCCGTGGTCTTCATGATGGCCGACGAGAGCGACGACTGCCGCGACGTGGTCCGCTACTGGAACGTGCTCAACGAAGGCTACGACTGCGTCTTCGGCAGCCGCTTCATGCGCGGCGGCGGGACGATCGATTACCCGCGGATCAAGCTGGCGCTCAACCGCATGGCGAATGCCTTCATCCGTCTCGTCTTCGGCATCCGGCTCAACGACACGACGAACGCCTTCAAGGCCTACCGCCGCGAGGTGCTCGACGGCTGCATGCCGATCCTCTCTCCCCACTTCAACATCACCGTGGAGCTGCCGCTCAAGGCCATCGTCCGCGGCTATTCCTGGACGGTGATCCCGATCACCTGGCGCAACCGCCGCAGCGGCGTCGCCAAGCTCAAGATCCGCGAGATGGGCAGCCGCTACTTCTTCATCGTCGCCTACATCTGGCTGGAGAAGTACTTCAGTCGCGGAGATTACCGGAAATCCGCGGCGCGGCATCCGTTGACCTAGAACGTCCGCCCACTTCACGCCACCGACGCCAGGCCTGCCGTGTCCACGAACGACATGTCGACTTCTAGCGAACGGCCCTCGGCGGCGAATGTCCTCGATTTCACGAGTTCTCCGCCCTCCTCATTCCCCCGCTCGCATGCGACCGAGACCGCATCACGATCCGGTGACCGATCGACCGGCCGCACGTGCGTCGTGGTGCTCGGCATGCACCGGTCGGGCACGAGCGCGCTGACGCGCGTCATCAGCCTCCTGGGGGCGTCGCTCCCCAAGAACATGATGCCGCCCGCTGCGCAGAACAACGCCCTGGGTTTCTGGGAACCCGCGGGGCTCGTCGCCCTCCACGACGAACTGCTGTCCGAGGCGGGCAGCTCGTGGGACGACTGGCGCAGGCTCGATCTCGACGGCCGGCTCCCGGCGGCCCGCCTGGCCCACTACAAGATTGCCATCGCCGGCGAACTGTCGGAGGCATACGACGAGTCCCCGCTTTTCGTCCTCAAGGACCCGCGGATCTGCCGTTTCTTTCCGCTCTATCGGGAGATCCTGAACGACATGGGCATCGCGGTGCGGATCGTCGTGCCGCTGCGCGATCCGGCGGCGGTGACCGCATCGCTACGGGCGCGAGACGGTATTCCCGAGGCCGTTGGCCAGCTCTACTGGCTGCGTCATATGCTGGACGCCGAAGCAGACACTCGCGGCGTGCAGCGGGCATTCGTGGCCTACGAGTCGCTGCTGGCGGACTGGAGACGAGCGATCGCTCCGCTCACCTCCGGCCTGGGTGTCGACTGGCCTCGTGGCGCGGACCACGGTCCGCGCCGTTCCGGCCAGCCCCTCGGGCACCTCCTGCGGAAGGTGGGCCACCCGCACACCCGGCGATACCGTGCACCTGCCGCGATCCGGCTGCTCCTCGCCGCAGATCAGCCGCAGGAGCGTGCTCTTGCCGGCGCCGTTGCGGCCCAACAGCCCGATCCGCTGGCCGGCCTCGATCTGCCGGGTGACGCCGTCGAGGAGTGGCGGGCCGTGGTAGGCGATCGTGATGTCGTCGAGGTGCACGAGGGACATGGCGGATGCACGCGCGGGTGGTGGATGTGCGGAGGGAGACGGTCAGGCATCCTAACCGTCCGCGGGAAAAGCCCCGCAAGCGACGTCCGCAAGCCGCCGAACGCAGGCCGCGTGCGAGGGGATGGCCGGCGCGGCCCCGCCTGGGCCGCTTGGTATGATCGTCGGCGATCGTCTCCTCCCGCCGCGTCACGCCCCCACCGATGAACGTCGTCGCCACCGCCATCCCCGGCGTGCTGATCCTGGAACCGCGGATCTTCACGGACGAACGCGGCTCCTTCCACGAGAGCTTCAACCAGCGGGTCTTCGAGGACGCCGTCGGGTCGCCGGCGTCGTTCGTGCAGGACAACCACAGCCACAGCCGCCGCGGCGTGCTGCGGGGCCTCCACTACCAGGAGGTTCACCCGCAGGGGAAGCTCGTGCGGGTGGTGGCCGGCAGCGTGTTCGACGTGGCGGCCGACATCCGTCCCGATTCGCCCACGTTCGGCCGCTGGCTGGGCCTGGAACTCTCGGCCGGCAACCGCCGGCAGCTGTGGATCCCCCCGGGCCTCGCCCACGGCTTTCTGGTCCTCTCCGACACGGCGGACCTGCTCTACAAGACCACCGACTACTACGCCCCGCAGCACGAGCGGTGCGTGCTGTGGAACGACCCGACGCTGGCCGTGCAATGGCCGCTGGACGGGCCGCCGATCCTCTCGCCGCGCGACGCGGCCGGCGAGCGGCTCGAGGCGTGAGGAACCGCGCCGCACGACGCGTGCGTGAACTCGTTCGGTCCGCGGCGGCCGAGCATCCGGGACGACCGCGGCTCCGCGGTGTCGGTCGTGACGATTGCAGCGGTGGCGCGGACGGGCTCGCCACGCGGCCGTTGAACGGCCCACGCGTGCCGGAGCGTTGCTTGACAGGCGGTTTCGCCGCCATAGTGTTGCAAAGGCCGGCGGAAACCGTTTCTGTCGCCGCATGGCATCCTCACCGCCGCCCCGCTGTGGCACCATCATGATCCTCGTCACCGGCGGCGCCGGCTTCATCGGCAGCAACTTCGTCCTCGACTGGCTGGGCTACAGCGACGAGGCGGTGCTGAACCTCGACTGCCTCACCTACGCCGGCAACCTCCACAACCTCGACGCGATCGCGGGCGACCCCAGGCACCTCTTCGTGCGGGGCGACATCCGGGACGACGAGCTGGTCGGCACGCTGCTCCGGGAACACGCCGTGCGGGCGATCGTCCACTTCGCGGCGGAGAGCCACGTCGACCGGTCGATCCGCGGCCCCGAGGAATTCATCCAGACCAACACCGTGGGCACGTTCCGGCTCCTGGAGGCGGCGCGGCGGCATTGGACGTCGCTCGCGGCCGACGATCGGGCCAACTTCCGCTTCGTGCAGGTGTCGACCGACGAGGTCTACGGCACGCTCGCACCGGACGATCCGCCGTTCACCGAGGACAGCCCGCACCGGCCCAACAGCCCCTACGCGGCCAGCAAGGCGGCCGCCGACCACCTCGTCCGCAGCCACCACCATACCTACGGGCTGCCGGTCGTCACCACGAACTGCTCCAACAATTACGGCCCCTTCCAGTTCCCCGAGAAGCTGATCCCGCTGTGCATCCACAACGCACTCACCGGCCGGCCGCTCCCGATCTACGGCGACGGCAGGCAGGTCCGGGACTGGCTGCACGTGCAGGATCACTGCGCCGCGATCCGCCGCGTGCTCGCGGCGGGCACGCCGGGCGAGACCTACGCCGTCGGCGGCGGCTGCGAGCGGGCCAACGTCGACGTGGTCCGCACGCTCTGTTCGATCCTCGACGAGGAGCGGCCGAGGGACGACGGCCGCAGCTACGCCGACCAGATCGCGTTCGTGAAGGACCGGCCCGGGCACGACCGCCGCTACGCGATCGACGCCGGAAAGATCGCGCGAACGCTCGGGTGGACTCCCGCCGAAACCTTCGAAACCGGGCTCCGCAAGACCGTCCGCTGGTATCTCGACCACCACGAGTGGGTGGCCGACGTGACCAGCGGCGGCTACCGGGAGTGGATCGCCCGCCAGTACCCCTGAAGGCCGCCACCGGTCCACGCCGCCATGCCCCACAAGACACTGCTCGTGACCGGATCGTCGGGCCTCATCGGCAGCGAGGTGGCCACCCACTTCGACGCCCAGGGCTGGCACGTCCACGGCGTCGACAACAACCAACGCGCCGTGTTCTTCGGCCCCGCGGGCGACACCCGCTGGAACCAGCAGCGGCTCTCGGCGGCCCTCCGGTCGTTCACGCACCACGAACTCGACATCCGGGACCGCGCCGGGGTGCTGCGGCTCATCGAAACCGTGCGTCCCGACGCCATCGTCCACACCGCGGCCCAGCCCTCCCACGATCGCGCGGCCGCGATCCCTTTCGACGATTTCGACACCAACGCCGTCGGCACGCTGAACCTCCTGGAGTCCGCCCGTCGCTTCGCGGCCGAGGCCCCGTTCGTGCACATGAGCACCAACAAGGTCTACGGCGACGCGCCCAACGAAATCCCGCTCGTCGAGCTGCCGACCCGCTGGGACTACGCCGACGCCGCCTACGAGCACGGCATTCCGGAGACCTTCCGCATCGACGCCAGCAAGCACTCGCTGTTCGGCGCGTCGAAGGTGGCGGCCGACGTGATGGTGCAGGAATACGGCCGCTATTTCGGCATGCCCACCTGCTGCCTGCGGGGCGGCTGTCTCACCGGCCCCGCCCACTCGGGCGTCGAACTCCACGGATTCCTCAGCTACCTCGTGAAGTGCAACCTCGAGGGCCGGCGGTACACGGTCTTCGGCTACAAGGGGAAGCAGGTCCGCGACAACATCCACGCCGCCGACGTGGCCGCTTTCATCGGCCGGTTCATCGCGGCGCCGCGGCCCGCGGCGGTCTACAACATCGGCGGCGGCAAGGCCAACAGCTGCTCGATCCTGGAGGCGTTCGATCTCGTCGCCGCGAGAACTGGCAGGCCGATGGACTGGACATACGCGGACGAGCCGCGGGCCGGCGACCACATCTGCTACTACTCCGACCTGCGGCGGATGCAGGCCGACTACCCGGGCTGGCGGCCCGAGGTCTCGCTGGCCGGGACGTTCGACCAGATCGTCGCCGCTCACGAGCGGCGGGCGGCCGCTACCGACCCCGCGGCCGCGGCGGTGCGGCCCTGACGTCGATCCACGGCACGAACGGCCGCCACGCCCCGCAACGCCGCCCCCTCCGGCATCCGAGTCGCCCGCCATGAAGATTCTCGTCACCGGAGGCTGCGGGTTCGTCGGTGCGGCGGTATGCCGCCGCCTGCGGGAGGAGTCGCCGGCGCACGAGCTGACCGCGCTCGACAATCACAGGCGCCGCGGTTCCGAATCGAACCGTGCGGCGCTGGAAGCGATCGACGTTCGCGTCGTGCACGGCGACGTGCGGCTGCCGAGCGACGTCGCCGCGGTCGGCCCGTTCGACTGGGTCATCGACGCGGCCGCCGAGCCGAGCGTCCTGGCCGGCACGGGGGTCGTCGGCCGCGGCGGCACCCGCCGGCAGCTCGTCGAGCACAACCTCGTGGGCACGATCAACGTCCTGGAGGCGGCGGCTGGCTGGAACGCGGGAGTCGTGATCCTGAGCACGAGCCGCGTCTACTCGATCCCGGCCCTCGCGGCGTTGCCGCTCGCCGAGACGCAGGACGCCGCCGGAGCGCCGGCCTTTCGCCTCGACGACACGAAACCGTTGCCGCCGGCCGCGACCGGGCAGGGCATCGCCGAATCCTTCGACACCGCCGCGCCGGTGTCCCTCTACGGCGCCACGAAGCTCGCCAGCGAGGTGCTGGCGAGGGAGTATGCGTTCGCCGCCGGCACGCCGCTGATCATCGATCGCTGCGGCGTGATGGCGGGCGCCGGCCAGTTCGGCCGGGCCGACCAGGGGATTTTTTCCTGGTGGATCCACTCCTGGGCGGCGGGGAGGCCGCTCTCCTACATCGGCTTCGGAGGCCGCGGACTGCAGGTGCGCGACTGCCTGCATCCGGCCGATCTCGCCGACCTGCTCGTGCGGCAGCTGGCGGCCGCCCGGGGCGGACAACCGGAACTCATGAACGTCTCGGGAGGGGCCCGATCGGCCACGAGCCTGGCGGGGCTGTCGGCCTGGTGCGCGGGACGGTTCGGGCCCCACCCGGTGGGATCGGCGGCTGAAACCCGGCCCTACGACCTGCCCTGGGTCGTGCTGGATGCGGCACAGGCCCGCGAAAAACACGGCTGGGCCCCCGCCCGCGGGGCCGAGGATATCTTCGAAGAGATCGCCCGACACGCCCTGCGGCACCCCGACTGGCTGGAAAGGTGCGGCTGAAATGTCCGTGGAAACGCCGCCGGCCTCCGCCCGCCCCGCGCCGCCGCAGCCGCTGCGGCGGCTCTCGGTGGTCATTCCGGCCCGCGACGAGGAGGGCTGCATCGCGTCCACCGTGCAGCACCTGCACCTCGAGCTCGCGCTGCACGGCATCCCGCACGAGATCGTGGTGGTGGACGACGGCAGCGCCGACGCGACGTGGCGGATCCTGTGTGAAACCCGGGAGCGGATCGACGAGCTGGTGCCGGTCCAAAACGGCGCACCCCACGGCTTCGGCCGGGCGCTGCAGCGGGGCATCGCCGCGGCCTCGGGCGACGCCGTGGTCTTCATGATGGCCGACGAGAGCGACGACTGCCGCGACGTGGTCCGCTACTGGAACGTGCTCAACGAAGGCTACGACTGCGTCTTCGGCAGCCGCTTCATGCGCGGCGGCGGGACGATCGATTACCCGCGGATCAAGCTGGCGCTCAACCGCATGGCGAATGCCTTCATCCGTCTCGTCTTCGGCATCCGGCTCAACGACACGACGAACGCCTTCAAGGCCTACCGCCGCGAGGTGCTCGACGGCTGCATGCCGATCCTCTCTCCCCACTTCAACATCACCGTGGAGCTGCCGCTCAAGGCCATCGTCCGCGGCTATTCCTGGACGGTGATCCCGATCACCTGGCGCAACCGCCGCAGCGGCGTCGCCAAGCTCAAGATCCGCGAGATGGGCAGCCGCTACTTCTTCATCGTCGCCTACATCTGGCTGGAGAAGTACTTCAGTCGCGGAGATTACCGGAAATCCGCGGCGCGGCATCCGTTGACCTAGAACGTCCGCCCACTTCACGCCACCGACGCCAGGCCTGCCGTGTCCACGAACGACATGTCGACTTCTAGCGAACGGCCCTCGGCGGCGAATGTCCTCGATTTCACGAGTTCTCCGCCCTCCTCATTCCCCCGCTCGCATGCGACCGAGACCGCATCACGATCCGGTGACCGATCGACCGGCCGCACGTGCGTCGTGGTGCTCGGCATGCACCGGTCGGGCACGAGCGCGCTGACGCGCGTCATCAGCCTCCTGGGGGCGTCGCTCCCCAAGAACATGATGCCGCCCGCTGCGCAGAACAACGCCCTGGGTTTCTGGGAACCCGCGGGGCTCGTCGCCCTCCACGACGAACTGCTGTCCGAGGCGGGCAGCTCGTGGGACGACTGGCGCAGGCTCGATCTCGACGGCCGGCTCCCGGCGGCCCGCCTGGCCCACTACAAGATTGCCATCGCCGGCGAACTGTCGGAGGCATACGACGAGTCCCCGCTTTTCGTCCTCAAGGACCCGCGGATCTGCCGTTTCTTTCCGCTCTATCGGGAGATCCTGAACGACATGGGCATCGCGGTGCGGATCGTCGTGCCGCTGCGCGATCCGGCGGCGGTGACCGCATCGCTACGGGCGCGAGACGGTATTCCCGAGGCCGTTGGCCAGCTCTACTGGCTGCGTCATATGCTGGACGCCGAAGCAGACACTCGCGGCGTGCAGCGGGCATTCGTGGCCTACGAGTCGCTGCTGGCGGACTGGAGACGAGCGATCGCTCCGCTCACCTCCGGCCTGGGTGTCGACTGGCCTCGTGGCGCGGACCACGGTCCGCGCCGTTCCGGCCAGCCCCTCGGGCACCTCCTGCGGAAGGTGGGCCACCCGCACACCCGGCGATACCGTGCACCTGCCGCGATCCGGCTGCTCCTCGCCGCAGATCAGCCGCAGGAGCGTGCTCTTGCCGGCGCCGTTGCGGCCCAACAGCCCGATCCGCTGGCCGGCCTCGATCTGCCGGGTGACGCCGTCGAGGAGTGGCGGGCCGTGGTAGGCGATCGTGATGTCGTCGAGGTGCACGAGGGACATGGCGGATGCACGCGCGGGTGGTGGATGTGCGGAGGGAGACGGTCAGGCATCCTAACCGTCCGCGGGAAAAGCCCCGCAAGCGACGTCCGCAAGCCGCCGAACGCAGGCCGCGTGCGAGGGGATGGCCGGCGCGGCCCCGCCTGGGCCGCTTGGTATGATCGTCGGCGATCGTCTCCTCCCGCCGCGTCACGCCCCCACCGATGAACGTCGTCGCCACCGCCATCCCCGGCGTGCTGATCCTGGAACCGCGGATCTTCACGGACGAACGCGGCTCCTTCCACGAGAGCTTCAACCAGCGGGTCTTCGAGGACGCCGTCGGGTCGCCGGCGTCGTTCGTGCAGGACAACCACAGCCACAGCCGCCGCGGCGTGCTGCGGGGCCTCCACTACCAGGAGGTTCACCCGCAGGGGAAGCTCGTGCGGGTGGTGGCCGGCAGCGTGTTCGACGTGGCGGCCGACATCCGTCCCGATTCGCCCACGTTCGGCCGCTGGCTGGGCCTGGAACTCTCGGCCGGCAACCGCCGGCAGCTGTGGATCCCCCCGGGCCTCGCCCACGGCTTTCTGGTCCTCTCCGACACGGCGGACCTGCTCTACAAGACCACCGACTACTACGCCCCGCAGCACGAGCGGTGCGTGCTGTGGAACGACCCGACGCTGGCCGTGCAATGGCCGCTGGACGGGCCGCCGATCCTCTCGCCGCGCGACGCGGCCGGCGAGCGGCTCGAGGCGTGAGGAACCGCGCCGCACGACGCGTGCGTGAACTCGTTCGGTCCGCGGCGGCCGAGCATCCGGGACGACCGCGGCTCCGCGGTGTCGGTCGTGACGATTGCAGCGGTGGCGCGGACGGGCTCGCCACGCGGCCGTTGAACGGCCCACGCGTGCCGGAGCGTTGCTTGACAGGCGGTTTCGCCGCCATAGTGTTGCAAAGGCCGGCGGAAACCGTTTCTGTCGCCGCATGGCATCCTCACCGCCGCCCCGCTGTGGCACCATCATGATCCTCGTCACCGGCGGCGCCGGCTTCATCGGCAGCAACTTCGTCCTCGACTGGCTGGGCTACAGCGACGAGGCGGTGCTGAACCTCGACTGCCTCACCTACGCCGGCAACCTCCACAACCTCGACGCGATCGCGGGCGACCCCAGGCACCTCTTCGTGCGGGGCGACATCCGGGACGACGAGCTGGTCGGCACGCTGCTCCGGGAACACGCCGTGCGGGCGATCGTCCACTTCGCGGCGGAGAGCCACGTCGACCGGTCGATCCGCGGCCCCGAGGAATTCATCCAGACCAACACCGTGGGCACGTTCCGGCTCCTGGAGGCGGCGCGGCGGCATTGGACGTCGCTCGCGGCCGACGATCGGGCCAACTTCCGCTTCGTGCAGGTGTCGACCGACGAGGTCTACGGCACGCTCGCACCGGACGATCCGCCGTTCACCGAGGACAGCCCGCACCGGCCCAACAGCCCCTACGCGGCCAGCAAGGCGGCCGCCGACCACCTCGTCCGCAGCCACCACCATACCTACGGGCTGCCGGTCGTCACCACGAACTGCTCCAACAATTACGGCCCCTTCCAGTTCCCCGAGAAGCTGATCCCGCTGTGCATCCACAACGCACTCACCGGCCGGCCGCTCCCGATCTACGGCGACGGCAGGCAGGTCCGGGACTGGCTGCACGTGCAGGATCACTGCGCCGCGATCCGCCGCGTGCTCGCGGCGGGCACGCCGGGCGAGACCTACGCCGTCGGCGGCGGCTGCGAGCGGGCCAACGTCGACGTGGTCCGCACGCTCTGTTCGATCCTCGACGAGGAGCGGCCCAGGGACGATGGCCGCAGCTACGCCGACCAGATCGAATTCGTGAAGGACCGGCCCGGGCACGACCGCCGCTACGCGATCGACGCCGGGAAAATCGCGAGGTCGCTCGGGTGGACTCCCGCGGAAACCTTCGAGACCGGCCTCCGCAAGACGGTCCGCTGGTATCTGGCCCACCACGAATGGGTGGCCGACGTGACCAGCGGCGGCTACCGGGAGTGGATCCAGCGGCAGTACGCCTGACCGCCCCGTCCGCCCGCGGCACGCGGCCGGAGCGAACCCGCCCATCGGCAGCGAGGTGGCCACCCGCTTCAACGCGCTCCTTCGCGCACCACGAACTCGACCTCCGTGATCGCGAGGGCGAGGCGCGGCTGATCGGCGCCGTCCCGCACGTACGGCGTCGCGACGCTGCAGATACGCGAGATGGGCGGCCGCTATTTCGTCATCGGGGCGTACGTCTGATCGGAAAAGTACTCCGGCCGGGGCGACTGCCGCCGAACCACGGCGCGGCATCCCTCGTGATGCGGCCCCCCCCATCAAGTACGGCCGCCGGCGTTGTCGGCGGTGGCTTGCATGGCCACCTTAGGCCAGCCGGAGAACGGCGCAGAATTCGGGGCTTCCGCGCGGGGTCGGATACACCGCCTCCACGCTGAGCGGCGAGAGCCCCAGTTCGAGCAGAAGCTCGATAATGTCTCGAAAACCATGGGGCGTAAACTGCCAGGCATGCACGTCGACGAACGTGCGTGAACTCCTCGCCTCCACGGCTTCACGCATCGCGATCGTCACCCAATCCGTCGACTCGCTCGCGCGAGGTCGACCGTGATTGCCCGCCCAATGCTCTTCGCTGTCATTGTGCGTCACCAGGGCCGAGTGCTCGACGATGCTGGCGACGGCGTGGTGGGTGCGAGACTCTACGTGCGCCTCGATGATGCCTGCGATCGTGCTCTCGGCGATAAAGTGGTCGAAGCAGTATCGCTTGTCGGGAATGACGAGAAGATAGCGGCCCGAGACACCGAGGATTCGTGACACGTCCCGCAGATGCCGGACGAGGTCGGGCTGATGTTCGATCACATGGCTCCCGACGACGACGTCGAATCGTCCCTCGACGACCGACAGATCGCCCACGGGTGACACAAAGTCAATCCTGGGATTCCAGGCAACCGGGTAACCGATGCGGGACGCTCGTTCCAGAAGGCCGCGACCATCGAGAATGTCGAAGTACTTCACGCCCCCCCCGCGGACGAGAGGCGTGGTGAACGGACCGATTTCGAGAACCTGGTCATCGGGTTCGATCAGCGCGACGAGGTCATGCCGACCGGTAATCCGGGAACACACTCTCCCTTCGGACAGTCCGAATCTGCGAAAGTGGCCCGCGAGTTCCAACGTCGACAGCGACCGGAGGTCGGGATTGACGGCGCTGTACCACTCGGGATCGAAGTCGGGGGGAGGGGTTTTCATGTCGTCAGTTCCCGATTGAGCCTGTGCCGCACGCACGATCGGGAA
>Ga0214917_10007403_pt1 | contig 11112 bp, 8 predicted proteins | sample LL_1208_BB_MetaG_FD_177983 | JGI IMG/M metagenome (GOLD analysis project Ga0214917, IMG submission 177983) | Freshwater microbial communities from Lake Lanier, Atlanta, Georgia, United States - LL_1208_BB | ecosystem: Environmental > Aquatic > Freshwater > Lake | place: USA: Georgia | collected...
ACTTGGAATCTGCCGCCTGCGACTGGACGACAGAGGAAATCGACTTTGTGGATTGGGTGTTCAACACCGCACCCGTTCTCAAGGAGCGGGCCGCATGGATGGCGCTGAACGAGGGGCTGACCTATGTGTGGGACGCCGAGCAGCGGGCACTGTATGCTCAAAAGTCGATGATGTTCATCGACCGGATCACCGACACCATGTCCAAGAAGATAGTGCGCAAGGTCAAGAACCGGTGGGGCGAAGAAATTTGGCCGTGGGATCGGGAAGGTTTCAAGCACCCGCTGTCTCAGGCCCAGTGAACTTGCCAGCTAGTTCAGCCAGCCCTTGCAAATAGCTTTGAGCCATCGCCGAGCCTTCCTCCGGTGCCCACATTGCCAGATCCTTCGGCTGATTCGGGTCAAATGGACCTGCCTTCACTTCCAACAACACGCAACCAGGCTCCAGTGCGACCACGGTATGCCAAGTGCTGGATGCCACCTCGGCGCCAGCAGCCAAGTCACTTCCATGTTTCTCGGAACCAAAGCGCAAAATGCCCGTGACAGAACCTTGGTCGTCAAAGGTTATCAAGGCCATTAATCCACGAATCGCGACCAACAATTCTTCCCTTGACTCGGACACATGCCGATGCGGTCGAATGTAGCTACCCGTCTCAATGGCGTTGAAAAGACGCTGGCAGGCGTCCTCGTAGCTTTGGTGAATGTTCCGGTGTTGGCGAAGACGCGGGCTATTATTTGCTCGCCCAGTCAGGTCGTTGAGGTATTGAGCGTCGAAAGCTTTCATTTTTTCGGTCCATCAAGCCATGAGAGCAGCTCTGATCTGGGGAACCGTTCTATCCACTGAAAACTTTCGATCTAAGAGGCTGGGGCAAAGGTTTTGCAATTCTTCAGCCGGGAGGTTAACAAGGGACTGACCTATGCGTGGGATGCGGAGCAAGGCTCCCCGCATACGCAGACGTCGGTGACGTTCATCGAACCCATTACCGGCACTTTGTCCAAGCTGATGGTGCGCAGGGTCAAGAACCATCGGGGTGATAAGGTCTGACCGTGGAATATGAGATGGATGAGGGAGATTGCTGGCGCACTATCTCAACATACCGCCCCGATTATTGTAAGCGGCAACTGATATTCGAATAGGTCAATCACATCCTACGCTCAAATCAAAGCGCCACAGAAATCCAAAACCGTACGTTCACTAAGAGCCATCTTCACAGATTCATCCAAAAATCCCCGGTGTTTTACTAACACTGCAAAAACATCAACACTCTTCAGCGCATCTTCCAGCGTCAAGAGCGCAAACTGTTCATGTGAATCTATATTCGGCTCGACAGCCACTACGTCATAGCCTTGCGCCAACAATGCTTCAGCGATGTGGAGGGCTGGGGACTCACGTAGATCATCGATGTCGGGTTTAAATGCCAGCCCCAGACAGGCTATCTTGGGTTTACGGCCAGTTCTTGCTGAGGCGTCTGCAACCGCAATCTTGATCTGGTCGATAGCCCAGACGGTCTTGTAATTGTTGACTTCGCGTGCTGTTCGAATAAGACGTGCATTTTCAACATCGCGCGCCACGATGAACCATGGGTCCACAGCAATGCAGTGGCCACCCACGCCGGCGCCGGGCTGCAGAATGTTGACGCGCGGGTGGCGGTTGGCTAGTTGAATAAGGTTCCAGACGTTGATGCCTTCCTTGGCACAAATCAACGACAGCTCGTTGGCAAAAGCAATGTTGACGTCGCGGAAGCTATTTTCTGTCAGCTTACACATTTCGGCAGTTTTTGCATCGGTTTCCAGCACCCCGCCGCGCACAAAAGTCCGGTAAAAGCCCGCCACAGCTGTGGTTGCTTCAGGGGTCAGACCACCGACGACACGGTCGTTTTCAACCAACTCGGTCATGATCTTGCCAGGCAAGACGCGCTCCGGGCAGTAGGCCATGTGGATTTGGCTGATGTCTACGCCCTCCGTCTTCAATACGTCCGACATCTGCTGGGTTGTACCCACTGGTGAGGTTGACTCCAAAATCACCAAGTCACCCGGTTTGATAAGCTCGGCAATGCTGCGCGTGGCGGCCAGCAAGTGATCAATATTCGGCTGCGGAATGCCTTCGCCCTCGTGGAAAGGCGTCGGTACACAAATCATGTACACGTCGCCAGCCTGGGGCGTGGTGAACGCTTTAAGGCGTCCCGCGGACACTGCAGACCGCACAAACGCATCTAGATCGGGCTCTACGATGTGAATACGCCCTTGGTTGATGGTTTCAACCGCATGAGTGTTTAGATCAACCCCTACCACCTGATAGCCGTTGCTGGCCAACAAGGCAGCCGTGGGCAAACCGATGTAGCCGAGCCCGACTACGCAAACCGTCTTTTTGTTCAATTAAATTCCCCTTAGTACCTTAATGATTCGTTCGCAGGCGTTGCCATCCCCATAAGGGTTGTGGGCTCGCGACATGCGTTTGTAAGTAGCGTCGTTTTCCAGCAGCTCAGACACATTGGCCACAATGCGCTCCCGGTTGGCACCCACCAAGATCACCGTTCCGGCGTCGACCGCTTCCGGCCGCTCGGTTACATCGCGCATCACCAACACTGGCTTACCCAGGCTGGGGGCCTCTTCCTGGATGCCGCCACTGTCTGTCAGCACAATATGGCTGTGCTTCAGAAGGTAAACAAATGGCTCGTAATCCAGCGGCTCAATCAAGTGCACGTTTGGCAGGTCGGCCAAGAGCGACTTCACCGGTTGCTGCACGTTCGGGTTCAAGTGCACTGGGTACACCAAATGAACGTTCGGGTAACGTGCCGCCAGGTCTTTCAAAGCCTCGCAAATCTGCAAAAACCCATCGCCAAAATTCTCACGCCGGTGGCCGGTAATCAGCACAAAGCGCTCGGTCTGCCATGCAAACGGCAATCGGTCGTCCAAAAAATTGGTGAGTTCAGCCTGGCGCCCCTCATCCGAATCAATTCGGGCTAGCACCCATAGCAACGCGTCAATCACCGTATTCCCAGTCACCGTGATCTGATCTTCGTCCACGCGCTCATGCAGCAAGTTCTGTTGACTGAACTCCGTCGGCGCAAAGTGCCAGCGTGCCACCTTGCTGGCTACCTGGCGGTTGAACTCTTCAGGGAACGGTGCGTACACGTCATGGGTTCGCAAGCCGGCTTCCACATGACCTACTGGCACACCCGCGTAAAAGCCGGCCATGGCTGCAGCCAGTGAGGTGGTGGTATCGCCATGCACCAGCAAGGCGTCTGGCTTGTTCTGTCGCAACACATCGCGCATGCCCAGCAGCACTGACGCGGTCACGTCATACAAGTCTTGTCCGGCTTTCATCAGATTCAGGTCAATATCCGGGGTGATTTCAAAAACCCGCAACACCTGATCCAGCATCTGACGGTGCTGCGCGGTCACGCAAACCTGGGTTTCAAACTGCTCCGAGCAGGCCTTCAAGGCATGGTAAAGCGGCGCAATCTTGATGGCTTCCGGCCTGGTGCCAAACACCAGCATGATTTTTTTTGTCATTTAGCGATCACTACCTGCAGAATCTTGAGCATGTTGGTAGCCAATTGTTTACGGTCGTACCGCTTTGCAGCCGCCAACCCGTTGGCTTGATAGCTTTTGAAGCGTGTTTCATCCGCACGTAGCCTTAGCAGCGCGTCAACCAACTGCTGGGCGTTGTCAGACTCAAACACTTTACCCACTTGTTCAGTCTGGACGATGGCCGCAGACTCTCCCGCCACACCGTGCAATACCGGTATACCCATGCCCATGCACTCAAACAGCTTCGACGGAATCACCGATGTAAACAAATCCGTCTTGCGCAAATGGATGATCGACACATCCAACAGCGACCAATACCGTGGCACCTGATCCTTTGGCACCGACGCCACAAACACCACGTTGCGCAAGCCTCTGGTCTTGGCACTCTCAACCAGTTCCGCCTTCTTGGCGCCGTCCCCCAAAAACAAGATGCGAATATTCTCCGCGCCCTGCATTTGTTGTAGGGTCTGAGCCGCATCCAGCAGCGTCTCAAGGCCATGAGCCAAACCGTGTGTGCCGATGTAGCCGGCCACAAAGCAGCCATTGAACCCAAGCTCGGCGCCCAGACCAGCGTCTTTTGGCAGTGGTGAAAAGTTGCTCAGGTCTACGCCGTTCGTAATGACGTCAATCTTGCTGCCGTCTATCCCGCGACGAATCAATGTGTCCTTGAATGCATGCGTCACCGCCACAATGCGGCTGGCATGCCGGTACAAAAACAACTCGATCCGTTCCAGCACCCTGATAGCCAGCGAATCTTGCATCGCCCCCACTGCCTTGATCGAATCGGGCCAGATATCTCGAAGCTCAAACACCCAGGGCACGCGCTTGAGCCAGCCCACCGCCCAGGCTGAACACGCCGTAAAAAACTGGGGAGAGGTTCCCACCACCACGTCCACCTTGCGTACAAACAAGGCAGCCGCAGCACCGGTCAGCATAAAGCTCACATAGTCGAGCACACGTGTGGCAAAACCTTCATTCGCCGTGATGTACGTCCATACCCGTATGACCCGAATGCCGTCCATCACCTCGCTTTGCCAAAGGCGGTTCTTGTAACCGTTAAACACCTTTCCCTTCGGAAAGTTAGGTGCGCAAGTAATTATCGTCACTTTTGCACCCCGCGCTACCCACTCACGGCAATGCTCAAAGGTGCGGCTGGCCGGCGCATTCACCTCCGGCGGAAAGTTGTCCGTTAAAAAAAGAATATGCAAATTAACTCCAACTCATTCGAACTTGTGCTTCTCCGTCCTGCAAGTCCACTGCAATGCATTGGGTGGGCAAGACTTTCCCAAACTCTGGGGCAAAGCCTGCACGCTCAAGCCGGCCCGAGCCTTTACCAACATTTACCAAGACATGCCTGCCATTTGCCAGCTTGAGGTGAAAAGAATCTGCTGTAACCCGCTCGACATTGACATCGGGATGCAAGATATAGCGCGCCAACGCAGGCCGCCCCCCCCCTGAAACCGAATCGGCCACCTCCATGTGGCCTGGGCTGAATTGCCAGCTGCGCCGGTGCACAGGTTTGCCTTGCAATCGCTTGTACCCATCATGCGAGCAAGCCACCGAAAGAACTTCTGGGCTCTCTGAGACTGTCAAATCAAAAGGATAAGCTCGCCGGGCCACACGAAACCCACCCCACACTTCAGAGCTGCTTTGGCCATCAATTTCCACAGTGCTGTGGCTTAAAGTTTGCCGTTCGCGCAGCCGCTCCGGCCCCAGCCCATAACGCGAAGTGCCGCCGTTCACAATCACACGTTGGCCAAACACCGACAACTCAAAAGACAATGTGTCCGCATGGGCATGGCCAGGCAGATAATCAGGACCAATCGGGGCAACGTCCAATATAGCGACTGCGTCGGCACATTCCAAACGGATGTAGCCGCTATCCGCCCATTGGCGCAAGCGCAAGTCACATCCGTCATTGCACGGCGCGCTACGCCGACGTAATCCAGATAACACAGCATCGGTACCCAACACTCTGCCAGCATAGGTAGCCAAGTCATCAGCAGTTGCTGCAATCCTAAACGCAGCGTCGTTAAATAACGCAATCTGACCATCCGGATGGGTCATTCCCTGCAGCCAGTCCAACATTCGAAATGATGCGTCGCGCCACTGCGCCACTAATGTTGTGGGCATCTGGTTAGCAAACGCACAGCTAATGTTCAGAAGGTCCAGCAGATCTTCCAAAAAGATCGCATGGTACATTGGGCTGCGTTCAAAGTTTCCGCCGTCTGGCAACACCTGCTCTGGCAGTTCCCGGGCCAGAATGTCCAAGCCTTTCGAAAGCCACTGCCTCGCCTCAGCGTCTTCAAAATATAGGCCCGCAAACACCAATGCTTTGGCGTTTGCAAACAAGTGGTTTCCCAACAAGTGCACTTCCAGCCGTTTGCACAACCACCGTGTTTGGGTTGCCAGACTTTGCAAGCAGCCAGGCGGCATTGTATTGCCTGCCATCGCCCACTTCACCCAATTCACAATCCTCAGTGAAGTGGGATATGGTTCCCATCCATTGCCAGATGGCAGTGGATTTTCGGCAACCCAGCGCTGTAGCAACGCCACATGCCAAGCTGTTCGTCCATGCGCTCCTTCAGCGTTCAAATCCTCAAAGTAGTGCAGATTGTAAATCCAAAGTTTTGCCAGCGCAGCATCGTTCCAACCATCCTGAGCGGGCAAGTCGTGTTCAACGCTCAAAAAGTTGAAGCGGCACGGCCCCAGCATGGTGGACTTGTGTGCCACCGGGGATTGCCACTGACCATTCCGTTCCCGCAAAGAGGGAGATTCGGCAAATGCGTCAACTTTCGCTAGCCGTAACTTGAACCACAAGCGCCCATAAAACTGCACAGGCTTTAGGTGGCGCAAGGTGTGCCAATAACGTACGCCCTTCGCAGCCAGTGTTAACGTACCGCCTCCGCAATCTCAATGCTTACGCGTGACACCTCAACAACCTGATCAAACGGTATCGGCGCACTTGTTCCCTTAGCCACTGCCTGCACGAATGCGGCAGCGCAGGCTTTTTGGCCCTTGTCTTGCCGCCACAGATTCATCTTGGTAAAACCAGGCCATCCGAATCCGGTCAACTTCCGAAAGTTATCCAGTTGCAGCACGCGCCCAGCGGCAAATACCTCCAAGCGCTCCTTGGGGAAGGCCTTGCTGCCATTGGCAAAATAATGCACCGTGCCAAGCGAACCGTCGGCAAAACTCAATTGAATGCTCACGGTGTCGCGCGTGGGTGAATCCATGCCCATGCGCTGCCATCCGGTAATCGGCGCGGTAGCCAAGAAGCGAAGCAAATCGATAAAGTGGCAGGCCTCGCCAATAATGCGCCCGCCTCCTGCCGCGGGGTCCTGCGTCCAGTGGTCTGCCGGGATCGCGCCAGCATTCACCGTCATGATGAATGCCTTGGGCCCTGTAACGCCATTGAGCAGCTGCTTCATTTTCTGAACTTGCGGCGCAAATCGGCGGTTAAAGCCCACCATCACCATTGGCACTGAAGAGCCCTGCGTGCTGGCATCTGCATAAGCCGTCTGAATTTCAACCAATTCATCTAGCTTCAAACACAAAGGCTTTTCAACAAAAACATGCTTTCCCGCATCCAGCGCCTGCAATACAAAGCGTGCATGGCTGTCATGCTGGGTCGTGATTACTACCGCGTTCGTCGCCACATCCGAAAAAAGCCGGTTTGTGTCGGTTGTCGTCTCGTCAAAGCCAAACTTGCGCCCGGCATGTACGCCACTCACCCCGGCACTTGAGGCCACATTACGCAGATGCGCCCCCGCTGCCTTAAAGGCAGGGATCAGAACCGCCGTCGCATAATTCCCCGCCCCAATGAAGCTTATGCTAGCCCTCTGGATTGCTGCGTGGCCTCCGGCTTCAGGAAATGATGTTCCTGCCACTTTCGTTCCCGGACGCAGCGCAACCGTCCTGGCCGCCGACGTGATCTCTAACCCTGGATAACTCAACAAAATCCCAAGTGAAGGTCCAGCCCCTCCCACCAGTTCATATGCCTTATCAGCCTCGGCGATATCGAAATGATGCGAAATCAGCGGCTTCACATTCAGCCGTCCATCGGCCATCATGTCCAGCACTGCCTCAAAGTTGCGCTGCTCCGTCCAGCGCACAAAGCCCACCGGGTAATCCTGACCCTTCTCTTCATAATTAGGGTCGTAGCGCCCAGGGCCATAAGAGGCAGAAACCTGGAATGTGAGCTCTTTTTTGAAGAAATCATCACGCGATAACTCAAGCCCAGTCACACCCACCAATACTACGCGACCACGCTTACGACACATCATAGCGGCTTGATGTATCGGCTCGCTACTCTTAGTGGCCGCAGTCACGATTACTGCATCAACACCACGCCCCCGTGAATAGAGTTCAGCTGCCTTGACTGGATCTTGCCCTGCGGCCAGATCGACCACTTCAGCACCAAATTGACGCGCGAGTGCGAGCTTATCCGTATCAAAATCCAGGCCCAGAACACGGCATCCGTGCGCCCGTAATAGTTGGACGGTGAGCAAGCCGATGAGACCCAAACCTGTTACAACTACGGTTTCGCCAAGCGTTGGCTGTACCAGGCGAATGCCCTGAAGGGCTATGGCCCCCAAAACTGTAAAACAGGCCTCTTCGTCTGTTACGACGGCAGGCACTTTCGCGCAGAGGTTAATTGGCACATTCACCACTTCAGCATGCTTGCCGTTGCTGATAACCCGATCGCCCAATTCAAAACCTGCTACGCCTCTACCGACCTCGGTAACAAGCCCAACATTACAATAGCCCAAAGGAAGTGGTTGGTCGAGTTTGTTGAATACCGCCTCAACGGTGGGCTGGAGACCGTCTGTCTTTATCTTATCAAACACCATTCGAACTTTATCTGGCTGTTGGCGAGCCTTTTCAACCCAACCGGCTTTCCCAAATTCAACCAACATGCGTTCAGTTCCAGCAGAAACTAGGGTTTTCTTAGTTTCAATAAGAAGATGGCCGGCTTTATTGTTTGGCACTGGCACATCGGCAACTTCAGTTACGCCAGTCTTGAGAGATTGAAGTATTTGCTTCATCCGAAATTCGCAATCATATAAAATGACAATTATTCACCCTTGAAAGGTGATGTGTTATTTTCAAATCGTAAAACTATTTGAAAAGTCAAAAACAAATATTTCAACGAGAGTTTTCATCAATAAATCGTCTACACCACAGCTCTATACACATCATTGAAAAAATCGTATAGGTGGCATCAACAAGTCCATTAGCATCTTGAATGATTAAATCTTTTACAGAATCAGGATCAAAAATACCACGTTGCTTTATTGACGCGTCTGATAACAACTCGGACAACAAAGGTTGCAATTGTTGTTTACTACGTAACCAAGATCGAAGTGGAGCACCAAATCCAGTTTTTGGGCGATAGATCACATCATGCGGCAAATATTTTTCCATTGCCTTCTTGAATATCCACTTCCCCTCACGTCCGTGCTGCTTGAATTCGACAGGCAGGCGTGCCGCTAGCAAAACCAGATCCAGATCGAGCAAGGGGACACGTACCTCGACACCGGTCGCCATGCTCATCTTGTCCGTGTAGTTCAGATTGTGATCTGGCAGAAAGAATTTACTCTCCAGAAACAGCATTCGGTTCAATGCGTCCGCATTAGCCGGTAAATTGTCCATAGCGGACAATAACGGTTCCGCTACACTACGAGCACCAACATCGGCCTGGCAACGAGCAGAGAGCAGCCTAACTAAACGTGTCGGCTGCGCCCAGTAGAAGTAACTCACAAGCCGTTCATTGCTATCCATCCCTGCATATTCGAAAGCCTTACGCACACGCCGTAGGGTCGGATTGCTGACTGGCAGCAGACTGGCGCCCTTTGCGAACAAATGACGCGCTTCACTCGGCAGCCATGACCAGTAGCGTTCTTGCCTCAACGCATAATGTCGCCGATAGCCGCTAAAAATGTCATCTCCGCCCGCCCCCGACAACAACACCTTGATGCCATGTTCATGAGCAAGTTGTGAGATGAACAAAGCATTCAAAGGCGCAGGATCGGCCAGTGGCTCATCCAGGTGGTAGATCATCTGCTCCAGATGCTGCGCCATCTCGGGGCCAACATGGACCGTATGCAGATCAACGCCAAGATGTTCCGCCACCCGTTTGGCATAAGGAAGATCATCCGCGAAGCCATCCTTTGCGGCCTCTTCCAGGCCGATGGTGAAGCATTGCAGTCGCACGTCGGAATTGCTCTGCTTGGCAAACGCCACTACCGCACTGGAATCCAGACCTCCGGACAAGAACGCTCCGACCGGTACGTCTGCCACCATCTGTCGCTCAACTGCCGTACGCACTGCTTGTGCGACCAACTCCGCAGCTTCTGCAGCCGACATCTGCTGGATCTTTTGATCGTATGGCAACTCATAGTACTTCCAGCGGCGTTCGATCCTGCCATCAGACAACACCATGGCATATCCAGGTGGCAGCTTCTTGACCCCGGAAAGGATAGTGTGTGGCGCAGGACACCACAGATAGGTCAGATGCATCAACACAGCATTGGAGTCGATCTCACGGCTAACCTCAGGATTGACCAGCAGCGCCTTCAGTTCGCTTGAAAAAACCACACCCGCAGACGTCTCTGAATAGTAGAGCGGCTTGACGCCTAGAGCATCGCGCGCTACGAACAACGAACCTTTACGTGCATCCCAGATCGCGAACGCAAAGACCCCATTTAGTTTCGGCAACATGGCTTCACCATATCGCAAATACAAATTCAATAAAACTTCGGTGTCAGAATGTCCCCGGAAGGTATACCCTTCAGCTTCGAGTGCCGTGCGCAACTCTCGGAAATTGTAGATCTCGCCATTGAAGACGATGGCCACCTGCCCAGAACCATTCAGCATCGGCTGATGCCCGGCTGGCGAAAGATCGATGATGGACAGCCGGGTATGCACGAGTCCGACCTGATGCCCCGATGAAAAAAACTCACCGGAACTGTCAGGGCCGCGATGAGCGATACGCGCACCCATCTGTTTGAGTACCTCAGAAGAGAAGCCTCCATTAAATCCAGCTATACCGCACATATTCTTGATCCAGTTATACTGCTGTCAGCATCCAATTAAGCGTTTCATAGAAGGAATGGCGCCGCACCCAACCAGTCTGCTTTAAACACGAATTATCCCCGGCCAAACGTTTAATTTCGTTCTGACGTACAAAAGCAGGATTGACTCGCACCTCCATACGGTGACCAGTGATCTCTTGTGCCATAGTAATAATCCGCTCCAATGACACAACATCGCCAGCACAAATATTCAGCACATCGAATTCCGTCTTTACTTCAAGAAGCTGCACATATGCGGCAACTACGTCGCGCACATCGAGAAAATCGCGTGCCACATCGAGATTACCGAGCTCAATAAGATCCACCTTGTGCCGGAAATGATCTACGATCTTAGGCACCAGAAAGTTCTTGCTCTGTCCCCACCCCGTATAGTTGAAAGGGCGCACGACAAGGATATCCAGATCCGAAAAATGACCGCGCACCCCGAAGTTCGACACTTGTGGGCGAAAAAGGGGTGTTTTGGGCTGCGTTTTGGCATCGCGGTC
>Ga0214917_10007405_pt1 | contig 11110 bp, 8 predicted proteins | sample LL_1208_BB_MetaG_FD_177983 | JGI IMG/M metagenome (GOLD analysis project Ga0214917, IMG submission 177983) | Freshwater microbial communities from Lake Lanier, Atlanta, Georgia, United States - LL_1208_BB | ecosystem: Environmental > Aquatic > Freshwater > Lake | place: USA: Georgia | collected...
CCTCGTCTTTATCTTTATTGGGGCTCGGTGCCTTAGTCATGTTATTTATGAAACGGAAGCGAAGTTGGTGGGTTGGTGCTCTATCTGACTCAATGGAAGAGAAAATCTTTCCCCATTCTCCCGAAAAATCTTTAGTTAGCCCTTTAAAAAAGTTCCCGCTACGGCAAAGGAACTAATTCAATTGGTCGTATCCTAGGTTCATCCAGCCTAGACCCTCGAGGATAGTGATAAGTTTGTCTCCTGCATCCTCAACATTACTTGGGTTTTGGGCATTCAGTCTTCTAGATAAGTCCGCGTCTAGTGTGATCGTAATGGCGGTAGCATTCATGGCTGTTTGATCGTATGTATTCACCCCAAATCCAAAAGGGGACGTGAGTCTTGTCGCCATCTTTCGGTAGCTACCTCCACTGACGAGTTGGACGTTTGAGGCTTTGCCTTGTGGGAAATATAAAACGGTTTCCTCCGGATCTGTTGCAGCTAAAACCGACATCTCCATAAAACTTCCTTTGCCGATATCGAGCAAATAGCTCGTACCTGAGTAAAGGGGATTTCGATTTGAATTTGGTGAGAAAACATAGCTCGAGCCGCTTTTCTTCGCTTCCAAAACTCCACAGACAGCAAGAGACCTTTGGAAAGAGTCTGAAAAATCAACCTCACAAACACAGAAGTACCGATATTTATGAGAACCTTTCGAGGTTCCTCCGTCCCCGTAGTAGGTCTTTTTCGTTCCAGGTTCCCGCACCATAACCGCATATTCGGTTTGTCCGTTGAGTTGAGTTCCGAAGACAGTAATGAAAAGCATGACGACCATTAAGAAACCTCGAATATTTTTGTTCATAATTATTCTCCTTCCACTTCGGGCGTAAGATTTGTGTAAGCGGGGTAAAGGTTGCTGAGCAACCAGAGGACCGCATCGGCTTGGTCTAACCCAAGTTGGTTAATTGATTTTGTCGAAGCGAGGTCAAGATTCAGTGTGGCCGATGCGTATTTCGTCTGTCTGCCATCTTGAGTTGTGGAGAAAGTGTCGGAAAAGCCGCCATCGATCCGCCAAATCTGAAAACTCATCTTCATGGCATAATAACCCGAGCGTCCTGTCCCAATATCCAGCCAGGAAGCTGGTCCCTGTCCTATTCCAGCCCCAGAATCGTGCGCTCCGTCTGCACTAGCTTGTCCATCTCTTTGTAAGTGAAGCCAGGTAAACACCCTCTTGCGATCCGCACCATAGGAGCGACCATAAACATTGTAACCGATGCTAGGGAAGAGACCACCGTAGGCCTGTTTCGTTTTGTTCTTGTGATCAAAATTAGCCTGAGTGGGGTAAAAGGTTTTTCCTAAGTAAGTGATTTGTCGCTCTGGGTTAGACGCATCGATTCCGTTGAAATCGAGAACCAAGTACGTATCGATCGTCTTCGGTATTCCGGGCCAAGATTTGGAGGTCTGACCATCGTCAATCTTTGTTCCTTTTGCGCTGCCGCCGTTTAGTTTGTAAACAAGGATCTCAGAGTGAGCTTCGCCAAGTAGAATGACTGAAAGAACCAAGCCGAATGAAAAGATGCGGAAGGCTGAGAGCGGAGAAGTCACTAGGGTTCTAGAATAAGCAATTAATAAATCAAGTCAAGATCACTCATGTAATTCGAAAGCGGTTGTTAAGATGAACTTAACCCAGCAACTAAAAACCTTTCACTTGGTAGAGGCGTGCGAAACGGGCCTTATTACAAATTAGCCATTTCAGAATCTATGACTTTTGCAGTTTCTTTGTTAAGCACTACTCACGAACCACTTGCGGGTTAAGGAAATAATTACCAATCAGTGATTTGTTCAGATACTATTTTTTGCAAAAAGGGAAGGGAGGGGTAAATTAAGTACGTGAGAGCTTTTGTGACTCTGCGATCTTTGCGCTGTCTTTTCTTTGCATTGATTCTTTGCAACTTTGCGAACGTCGAGGCTCAGACAACCAAGAGTCAAATCGTAACATTTCAAAAGGTCGGTGACTCTGTTCAGTTTGCCCAGCCTCAGGGGTCTGAATCTTTCCTCCTTCAGTCCCGGGCTAATTCACGTGCCGCTTGGAAGACTTTGAGCACTACGCCTGCAAATGCAGCGACCCCCATCGTATCGCTTTCAATCCCTGTCCAAGCACGGAACCTTGGGCTGAGAGTGGTCGCTTTGGTGAAGCCGCTTTCCGGCGAACGTAGGCCACTGTCGTTCACTGTTGCCTCGAATAAAAAATTCCTGACGTTTAAAACGATGCGCCAAGCCCGTCTTTACTCCGTCGAGTACTATCAGCCCGCCAAAAAAGTCTGGTCGCGCGTGAGCACGGTGGCTGGATCCGAGCAGTCCGGCCGAGTCGTTCGTGTGAATCTGCCTGCCAACTTGGCGGGAAGCCGAGGCTTGTCCTTCCGAGTCGCCGCTGTGATCGGTGATGCTCCTCCATCTGCTGACTTATCTTCTTCGGTTCCTACGGCTCTTCGCACTGGAGTTCACAAATTCAGTGCCCGAACCAAAAAAACTCCAGCCTCCCCGGCTCCTGTTTTAAGCGCTGCTTCTAAAAGCCAGGAAGACACCGGCTACTCCTCCGATGTTGCAGTTGAAGAAGCTGATGTGTGGAAGGTTCGCGGGCGAAAGATTTATATTTTCAATCAGCTTCGTGGTTTGCAAGTGGTGGATACCGCTAATCCCCAGCAACCGGAGATCGTCGGTTCCTGGTCCCAGGCTGCTGTGGGCGAAGACCTTTATCTGCTGGGTCCTTCGCAAGGAGATGCCACTGGGGCGCTTTTGCTGACCCAAGTCCCCTGGCAATCGGATCAGCCAGCTGGGACACGTCTCATTCGTCTTGGCCTGAATCAGGACACTCCAACCTACGAAACGTCGATCGACCTCCCGGGGAGTTTGCAGGAAAGTCGTTTGATTGGGGATCGTCTTCATTTGATCACCACCAGCTGGCAGGATGAGCAGGGGAACTGGTCGCCCAACACTTTTGTCATCACGCTGGATATTTCACAAAACGGTTTGCTTGTGGAAGAGTCCAGAAAATCAGTGCCTTACTCTGCCTCTGTGGTTGGAAGTACCGACCACTATTTGTGGTTGGCAGGTTCGGGCGTCTCCGATTGGTCTCATCACGACCTCACCGCATACCCCATCCAAAACGACGGGAGCCTCGGGGATCCACAGGTCGCAAATTTGGGGGGAGTGATTCAGGACAAGTTTAAAGTGGGTGAAGTCAGCAATGGCCTCGCCGCTGTGGTTCAATCGTGGAAAGCTCCAGATGGATCCTGGCAAAATCAGGTGGTCCTAGAATCGTATGCTTTCGGCGGTAACGGGGAAATGAGCCGTCTTGCTCAGATGGATATCATTCAGAGCGAATGGCTCTATGCGACACGTTTTGATGGAAATCGGCTATACGCTGTCACCTTTCGTCAGGTGGATCCACTTTGGCTGATCGATCTAGACGATCCGGAAAATCCGGCAATTACGGGTCATCTTGAGGTTCCGGGTTGGTCTACTTTCATTGAGCCGATCGGGGATCTGTTGGTTGCGGTCGGTCGGGAGAGTGGTCAGGTTTCGATTTCTCTTTTTGATGTGACGGATCGTAGTAATCCCCAACTGGCAAGTCGTATCAATCTGGGAGATTCCGGCTACTCTTGGAGCGAGGCTGAATGGAACGAAAAGGCGGTGAAAATCATTCCGGAATCCGGTTTGATCCTTGTTCCTCTGACGGAATGGAAGGATGGGGCGTGGAGCAATAGTGTCAGAATCCTTGGCCTGAATCGCACCGACAAAACCGTTAGTTCGCTGGGAACGATTCAGCATAGTTTTTCTCCGAGGCGGTCGACTCTTTTGGAGGGAGATGAGGTGGCATCCATCTCCAATCGTGAACTGGTTCTTGTGGATGTGAGCGATCGCACAGCCCCTGCGCTGGATTCGGTCGTCACACTGGCTTTTGGGGTGAATCGCTTGGCGATCTCTTCCGGGTATCTGTATCAGTTTGAAAATGCCAACGCGTGGGCAGGGGGATCTTCGACAGCGGTGATGCGGGTGGCGCCAGCGAATGATCCCGATGCGGTTGTGGCGGAAATTCCGATGTCGGCAGGCACGGTTTCGGCTGCGGAGGTTTTTGGGAAACAGTTGGTCGTGGTGGAAGGGGGGCAGTCCTATCAGTGGGGTCTTTGGATGCGATGGGGGGAGCCTAGTGCGACTTCAGATACCGTATCGGTTAGTATTTGGTCCCTGCAGAATCCTTCGCTTCCGACCCTCTCAGGAAGGGTTTCGCTTCCGGGAACCGTTGGTGGTGAGGTTGCGATACTTCCGACTTCGAGCGGAGCCGTGGCGATTACGCGCAAGTCGGGGAGTTGGAATATCTGGAGGGGGGGAGGAGCGGTTGTTGTGGCAGATGCAAGAATTCCGTCTTCTGGCTGGAATCCTTATGGATACAGCAACGACTCCTTGAATGTGGACGTCGTCAGATTGAAAGGAAGACCAGCCGTTCTGGGCTCATGGAGCCTGAACGATCCAAATATAGACACGATTTCACAGGTGTATGCCTTTGGGGATCTGTTGGTTCTGGGATATGAAAAAAAGGAGACCAACCCTGTTCCTGATGTGATGGATCCAATCGTTGTGGGGGATGAACCGATCGCTGTCTCTCTCCCCCGGATATCCAGCGGGGAATTTCTCAGTTGGCAGAAGCGATGCTGGTTGCAGGTGCTCGATTTGGCCGATCCTACTCTTCCCTCTCCTTGGGCACCTGTTGAGATCCCTGGCTCACTCTTGGGTGTCTCGTCGCTCGAACGAGGAGGTGGAGTGCTCTTCACGCGAAGCGGAATGGAAGACAATTGTGTGTATGCACTGGGTTTTGACGGCGAGAAGGCGGCTATTGCGGCCGAGGTGAATGTGGGGAGTAACCACGCTGTCGTAACGAGCGGCAATTCTGTTTACGCGGCAGGGGATGAGGTGGTTCTGCGTTGGGACTTTTCTGATGCAACAAGCCTGTTCGGACCTTCTGTTTCTTGGGCGATTCCCACTCCCGGGCCTCAACAGTTGGAATTGATAGGAAAACAGCCGTTCGTTTTAAGTGAACAAGCTCTTTATCGGTTAGATCCGGGTGCGGTGACGAGTCTTGGTAGACCTCCAGGCTGGCCCTCTTTGGGATTGGTTCGCTCCGTGAATGGCATCACGGCCATCCCAACGGGTGATTACGGGACCTTTCTAGGTCAACCTGTTCGATAAACTCAAAATAAGCTGCAGATAACGGGCAACTAGCCCCGAACATGCAGTACCTCAAGGATAGCCCCTTCGGCACATATGCAGGTGGCTAATAGCTGGCTGCTAAGGATTGAGGATCTGTCTGAATTGTGCTTAATTAAGTAAGTGCGAAGTCTCCTTCTCTTCAGTGTTATCTTGGCATGTGTTTCTCAGAACTCATTCGCTGAATTGCAGATCGTAAGGCAACCCCAGAACCAGATTGTATGGAGTGGGGCACAGGTGTCGTTCAGTGTGGTGGCGAAAGGCGCTAAGAAGATCACCTACCAGTGGCAAAAAGATGGTGTGAATCTTCCGGGGCAGACGAAAAGCACTTTAAGAATTAAGAAAACAGTGCCAGCCGACTGGGGAAGGTATGGGGTACTTGTTTCCAGCGGTTCCACCACTCTTGAAAGTGAGACTGGTACTTTGGTCGTACAAAAGACTTTTGCACCTGAAAGCGAAGACTTTGAAGATCCTGAGTCAACCAAAGGGATTATGGCGGAATCTGCAACAGGACTTTATTCGGAAATCTCATCTGGAAAACTGAGGTTTCAGTATTCCTCTGGAATTGATTATCAAGAGGCGGTCGCATACTGGTTTTGGACAAGATCGCCCCAGCGGAAACAAAGTTTCGACGTGAGGATAGACGGGACAGATACGACTAGGGGAAAGCTTCAGTTCGTTGCAACCTGTTCAGATGGACTCTCATATCGAATTGAGCGGAATGGAAGTTCCGCAACTTTTAATGCAGGAAGCTGGGGGAACCCCCCTCTGCAAATTGAAAGAACCTACTATTCAACTAGTTCGACCCAATTCTCCTTCCGGCTGGTTTATGATGGCGCTTCAAAAGTACGCACCCTCAAAGCCTATTACGATGAAGATGGTTTTCTGAACGGCGAAAACTGGGTTCTTTTGCAGACGGTAAGAAATCCTAATTTTATCACTGGCAGACCGGTCCTGATCGGGGTTTGTTATAATAACAATGAATCTGGCGATGCGCTGGATGGCAACAACGTCACGGTGGATAATTTCCAAGCCCGATAAGTCGGTAGACTCTGTGTTCTGGACGACCTAATGATCACGAAGAACTCCTTGGGGTTACAAATCATGAGTCGTCTAGTCGTCCTGCTTCTAGTTGGAATAGGTGCTAGTTCTGTCGAAGCGGATACGGCTAACTACAAGCAGGTGGAGACGTATCGGTTTGTTGATCTGCGCCAAACGAGTGCCAGCGGTCCAACGATACGCAACTATTATGTGTATTCTTCGATCGGTCTCAAGCAAGGTGACTCGGCTTCATCACTCAGTCTCATTGCTCCCACAGGAAAAAAGTATGGCTTTCAACGGTCTAAATATATTAGCGGATGGTGGGATGGGTATTTCGGTATTAACTCTAGCCCAACAAAGCACCTCTCCTTTATGCCTGGCGGTCGTTACGAAATACTGTGCAACGGCGGAACATTGAGTGGAAAGAGAGTTTCGTTTGATCTGCCGGCCAACCTCCTGAATCCATGTCTACCCTATCTTGAGAAGAACTCCTTCACTCTCCTTAGTAAGGGAAAGTTGGATAGTACCAAAGACAACACACTTCTCGCCGCCCGGGTCATAAAAACTGGATCTCCTTTTGTGGTCACACCGCAACCCGCTGGGAGCCTGAATCGACTTCAGGCACAGATACGGGATGACTCCGCTTCGGGCGATGAGGTATTTATTTGGTATGCGTCTGTGGAGTACGACTCTTCGGGGATTGGGTCTTTCACGATTCCTGCTGGGAAGCTGAAAAAGAATAAAATCTACGCACTTAGTCTTCAAACCGATAACGACTACCCGGACGGAACTGCGACAACCCTAGAGGGCCCAATTCTCAGCAGGCTTAACGGCATAACCTATTATGAACTTGTCTTCAAAACATCCAAATAAAGAGCGTAATAGAAGAAATATGAAAATCCGAACAGTTCGTAACTTAAATCCATCAATTAGAAACGTTGTGCCTAGCTTGGTATGTGCGTTGATTCTCTTTTCGATTCACTCCTGCGCAACAGTTCCGACCACGAACGCTCAAAGCCAGGGAAATCGCTTGAAGAATTCGGAAAAGCAGAATGGGAGTGAGGATGAGGAACTAAACCTGCCTGCTAGCCTGACAAAAGCGGAAGCGGTTAAGTTTTCCCCTCCTGCAGGAAAGGCGAATCTTTATATTATCCGTCGGGAGGCTTATCTGGGCTGTGCTTTTAACATTGGGATCAGTCTTGATTCCCAGCAAATTGGATCTCTCCAGACCGGAAGTTTTCTTTTGAAAACCATATCTCCAGGGAATCATATTTTGTCTTCCTTCACCCAAGGCGAGACTGCGACCAAGACTTTTAAGGCCAGCGCCGGGCAGAACGTATTCTACGACATTAAAGGGGATATGGGTTTCTTTTGGATGGGAACTAGCATCCATAAAATTAGCGATGAGGATGCAAAAGCGGCTGTCCGTCGCTGTAAAAGAGCGATTGGTATTTAGGAAGGCACATACACATACCCCACCCAGGAAAATCGGACTTAGTTTTGGAATCGATGAACGACAGAAGGCGACAGGGTTAGGCAGGGGAAGGGGATCGACGATCCAGTAGGGTCGATAAGTCACGATTGGGATCAACTTGGGAAGGACGACGGTAGAAGGCGATTGATGGAGAAAGTAGATTACGGGAAGTTATTTGTTCCTCTTCACGGTTTTAACCTTGTTCTGTTTGGCGCAGCATCCCAAGTAAAGTTAAAAGTTCTTTCCGGTAATTCGCCAAACTCAGCTTGCAAGCATACATATGCTGCTTCCAGTATCTGAATCGTGGTAAAGACGTTGAAGCGTTTGGGAGGGGCCGTTTTTATCGGGTCAAGCATTGTGGTTTATACCAGTTTCATATTTGCGAGGCTTAAACAATGTGAGAAGTTCATTTGTGAGCCTTGGTCATTTTTAGGAATCCCTTTAGTAATTGGACTAACTATCTATTTATTGTTTGGTTTTATTGACTTCTTCCAAAAGGGAGCAACTTTGCTTCAAGTAGAGAGACTGGAGGGTAAAAGAGCAGCGAATTCCATAGAAAGAAGAATTAAGTTTATCGGCGGAGTTACTTTCATTCTTTCGCTTTTCGGCACTATAGCCATCTTTTATTGTTGCTTGCCTGTGACCTTCTTTACACAAGCATTAGTAATCATGGGTTTCGGAGGCATTTTTTCAGGCAGCTCCCTTTTTGTACTCGGCAGCATATTGAAGTAACAATTAGTTAGGTAGCTTTCTCCAACACTAAACCGTACTAATGAGGTAACAGGGCGAGCCAAGGTCTTCGCCAAGGAGCTTTATGATTCGAAGTTGCTTTCGGAGAAGGGGTTGGAGAGGGTGTCAGGCATCTCCAGCGAATAGCGAATGAAACTAGCCCATTTGGGCCATAATGCAGTTGGCTAATAGCAGTTCGGGAAGGAATGATTAAAAGAGAAGGAGGTTCTTAAGGGTTCATTAATATACAAGAATAATAAGGTTAAACCTGTTGCAAACAGGCAATTAAAGGACAGAATTAATAAATGGGCTCTTTGGTACTAAATATTGCCTTCGGATTTATTTTTCTGCTCTTCACAAGTTCCTCAAATGCAGAGGCTCAGGAGATAATGGCTGGTGAAATTGTATTGAAATACAAAGAAAACACTACTCAGGAAGAGATCCTAAAGATCGAAAATAATTACAAAATTAAGAAGATACGTGAAATAAGCAGCATCAAAGTATTCCTATATTTATCACCCGAAGAAAACGTTCTGAAAATAATCGAGTCTCTTAAAAAGGAAAAAGCAATCCTATACGTGGAGCCAAACTACTCACAAAGAACATACGCAAGCCTAAACGATCCTTACATTTCGAGCCAATGGTACCTCGAGAAAATAAAGTTCTCAGAGGCGCGAACCTTAAAGTTATCGGGGTTGACGACATATGTCGCCGTTATTGATACAGGCGTAAATAAGTTTCATTCTGATCTAGGTAGGTGCCTTTATATTGGCTACGAGAAGGACTTTGTTGATAACGACGACGATGCAAACGACGAATCTGATGGAGTCGGTCACGGAACGGCTGTTGCAGGCATAATTGCCGCCACCCAAAATAACGCATTAGGCATCGCTGGAATAAGCGAGAAGGCGCAAATCATGTCGCTTCGCACGGCCAATCAGATTGGCAAGTCAGATCAATTTATAAATGCATCAGCAATCGTTCAGGCCGTTGACTGGGGGGCTGATATAATTAACTGCAGCTTTGGTAGCACGAGCGCTCCCCAAGCGCTTTACGATGCGATATCCTACGCCAACAACAAGGGTGTTCTGTTAGTCTGTGCTTCTGGTAATGATTCAATAAGCCTAGACATCTCTCCCCGATATCCAGCGGCCTATGATCTGCCTAATATTATTGCTGTTGCTAATTCAGATCGGAACGACGCACTGGCTGCTGATTCAAATTATGGCTTACTTAGTGTGGATATAGCGGCTCCGGGTGTTGACATATATACCTGCGGAATAAACTCAGCGACTACCACAATTGCGACCTGGAGCTTTGAAGGTGACGCTTTGGGTCGTGCGAACTGGGATGGCTGGGAATACTTTGGTCTTTCTAATCGTGGAGGCGGTTGGTTTGAGTGGCTTTTTGGTGGAATATGGACGAGAAGATACATAACCCAATATTGGCCCAGCTCGAAATATGAATTAAAAAGTCCCTTTTTTTCAGCAAGTTCCTATCATTCGGTAAGGTGTAATATTCAGTTGGCAGGGATTGTTGGGAGCGGAGATTATATAAGAATTGGTGCAGTTAAGAATGCATACTACTCAGACACATTCCACACTTTCGAAGCTGGTAACGTAACTGGAACCTACTCCCTAAGATCTCCTCAGTTTGACCAGAGCAGCGGAAGCCTTGCTGTCCAATTTGAGTCCGATATTACAGGTGACGGCTACTGGGGTCTTCTGGGGGCCTCTGTAACTGGCAAAGATGCTAGTTCATCAGCAAATACATTATACCAATCTGTTTCCGGCACTTCTTTTGCTGCTCCTGTAGTGAGTGGGGTCGCTGCCTTTCTAATGGAGCAAATGCCTTCAAAAACTCACCTAGAAATTAAGAATGCAATCCTTACAACAGCGAGAAAAAGCTCTGCGTTAAGTGGGAGGGTATTAACTGGAGGGGTCGTTGATCTAAATGCGGCATTCTCCTTTCTTTTGAATCCGGGTCTTTTAATTACTAGCGATGTTAGTCCTGCCTCAATTACCCTAAATACCCCTTTCTCTCACCAAATCACTGCCAGCGGTTCACCTACGTCCTTTGGAGCCATCCGACTGCCGACAGGACTTAAGGTAAATGCTAAGACTGGATTAATTTCGGGTAAGCCGACCAAGGTAGGTACTTTTTCCGTAACCCTTCAGGCGCTTAAGAAAGGATCCACGACTGCAACAGCGACGAAGGTGTTTACCGTCGTCCAAGCACCTGCATTCACCTACGCCGCTACAATAAATACCAAAAAAGGGAAGGCCCTGAACGTGGCACCTAAGATCGCCGGTTATCCTGCTCCAACCTTTTCCATTCTGACTGGCAGTCTGCCTACAGGAATGTCCTTAAACGCCTCCAAAGCAGCCATCACAGGAACACCAACGGCTGTAGGGACATATCCCTTTACAGTTCGGGGATCGAATTCAGCAGGTAATACCGATCGCAGCACTACGATTGTGGTGAAGTAGGTTTATCCTACGCGCCCGGGTGGATTCGAACCACCGACCCGCGGATTAGAAATCCGCTGCTCTAGTCCCCTGAGCTACGGGCGCCAGACCCTTTCTTGATAGCAGAAAATTGTCAGAGAGGCAGGGATTAAGGGGG
>Ga0214917_10007407_pt1 | contig 11110 bp, 7 predicted proteins | sample LL_1208_BB_MetaG_FD_177983 | JGI IMG/M metagenome (GOLD analysis project Ga0214917, IMG submission 177983) | Freshwater microbial communities from Lake Lanier, Atlanta, Georgia, United States - LL_1208_BB | ecosystem: Environmental > Aquatic > Freshwater > Lake | place: USA: Georgia | collected...
TGTTTGATGGATTAATGGATAGGAGTCTTTATTATGAATTTATGAAAGATAAAAAATATATAAAATTATCGTATATTTACACAGGAAGCTTTACTCTCACGTAAGGGTTTTGTAGAATTCAGCATGAGGGGACTTCTAATTTTGATAAATGTTGGCAGATTACTAAAAAATAAGTAATTTTAGTGCAATTTTTTATTATAAAAACCGATAAAACCAGTAGCAGTTTCAGTCGTACCATGAAAATAAAGTCAAAAGGCTGCTTGAAAAGAGTTTGCAATCGTATTACCTATGTATATAAAAAATAGAAAGAAAGTTTTATCGTCTCATCAAACTCCCGATGAAATCTTTCAAAATCAATTTGATCAGCTACTAAAATCAATAATTTTAGATGATTCCGAACAGCTTAAATTAAGCAAATTTGTTTATGAAAATTTACTTAATCTATCCTCCACCCCTAAAAAAGAAGCGATCCAAATAGATGTAATATACGCATTAACACAGCTTCATAATATAAAAGCTGAAGTGCCTCCTTTACGATTGGCTCGGTACACCGCGATGATTCTACGTACAGCAGTAAAGAAGCTCCCTGCAATTAGAGAAGATGATCTGGTACCGGAGGAGACAAAATCTTTAATGACAAAAGAAATTGTCTTTGACTCTTTTGTACAAATGGCAGCAGTGAAATATAGCCCCGGATTTGAAACCTTAATTTCAGAGTTTGAAGAAATATCAGAAGAAATCGGGAAGGAACTTGTTAAAAAAGGTGATGAACGTGGCAGGCACTGGAACGTTAGAGATCGGGCTCTTTGGGATTGGTGTCGTGTACTCATTGAAGCTACTGCCCACCCCAGTTTTTTCTCATTAAAAGAAATGTGTAAGGCAGAAAATAAAGATGAAGTCTTACAGAGATTTAATGACTTGTTCGAAGCTTTAGTTAAAACGGTTATGTGGGTGTCTTTTCCAGATGATATGGCTGATAACTACAAACATGTACGTCTAACAGAGCTATTTAATAACATTCCATTTGCTACAGACTCAGAATTAGAGTTATCCCGAAAAGAAGTCTCTGAAATAGATGGCGGTTTATTTAGTAAGTATTTTGAGCATGCTGTGAAAGTCTGGAAATCTGCTGAGGCTGATTTTGAAAGAATTATGGGGTCAAAATATGCGACGCATAAACACGAATTAATTGAAAATTATAAATGGATTAAAAGATCGATGCTATTTTCAGCAAAAATGAATGCCAATCCAAGAGCAAAATCCAACGTAGTTAATAATGAAAAACATTTGCAACACAATATGATGGCAACCAGCTTTAATACATTACAAACAATGCTTTGTCTTGAACTAATAGATGAAGGCGTAGAAATGCGACTTATTAATTCATTTACTGATAGTACTTTTGACACATTAAGACAAATTGCTCAAGAAAATGCGAGACGGTCAAATAATATTGCGACTTTTATGCGAGAATTATTTGAAGGTGATTTATCAAACATTATGTTTTCAAAAATTAATGATTGGTATATTCAGCCTGAAATGGATCGCAATAAATATATTGTCAAGATTCAAGCTCTTTGCCTAACGCATCATGCAGTGATTTCTAAGCATCAACTTGAGATTGGAAAAGAGGCTGCGGAAAGCATGACTTTCTTTGACTTACTCGCATTTAGATTAGATGCAGAGCAGGCCTTGTTCCAACTCTATTCTAAGTATGATAAGGACGGGAAATTAATTGAATTCCAAAAAGATTATCAAAAAGCAACTGAAGAAATTGAAAAAACTCTTGATCCTCAAGAGCTCAGTGATATTCAGGAAATTAAAATACTCCTCAAATCAATGAAAGAGTTAATTTTATATCTCGCTAATGAATCAAATATTTTTAGAATATATTACAGAGAATGGGAAAATGGTAGACGAGCAATGATTGACAATGTAAACTCCTACTCTGAAGCAGGGGATCTCCCCATGTTGCATGAATACATTAGAGGATGGGACAAAGTTCATATTACATATTTAGCAATGAAATATGAACGAATATTCTAAATAATAACGATGTTAATAAATTGGTTAAAACGCCTTGAAACCGTAGGTTCATCTTCGGAGGATACAAAGGCTGGGTATAAGGTTATCCTAACGAATCGGATTGCTATTATCTCCTTTCTTTTGGCATTTCCGTATATTTTCGTTTTTGGCTATTTTAAATTAGTTATTGCAACACTCGCTGTATTTCCAACATTACTAATCTGCTTAAGCATTCTAATTCTTAATAAGAATCGACGAAATAGGATGGCATCTGCCTTAACCGTTTTTGGAATTACGGCTGTTGTTTTATTCTATTCATTACACCTGGGGTTTAATTCTGGTGCACATTTAATTTTTTTTCCTCTAGTTGCATGGCCATTTATCTTATTCCAAAACAATGAGAGATTTTTAAAGTATTCAGGCTTTCTTTTCTTAATTTTTTGCGTATTAGTCAATCACTATTTTCGTATAGTCTACATGGCTTCAGACGAGCTTTTACTAAGCTATGAGGTTGCTAAAATCATCTATTTTATTGCAACTATGACTACCGTTAGCTTTATTACGGCTACAATCTATTTCTTTTATAAATCTGAGAGAAAAATAAGGGAAAAACTTGAAATTTCTAATGCCCAGCTCCACACCACCATCACCCAACTCACCCAAGAAACTCAAGACAAAGAAGCCGCCCTAATCCGAGAGCACAAAAAAGCAGAAAAAATAAAAGCTCAAGCCAAAAAAATCAAAACCCATGCATTAGAGATTCAAGAGAAGCAAGTCCAAGAAAAACTCCTCAAACAAGCGGGCAACTATCAACAACTCCTTTTTCAAGAAAGTATCCCGCAACCCCACAATCAAACAATCTCTGTCTTTGGCAGCGCTTCCCACCACATCACAGGGGACTATCGCTATATCGCTCAGATTAGTGAGCATATCAGTGGACTTATTGTCCTTGATGTCACCGGCCACGGAGCCCCTGCTGCCATGATGACAGGTATCCTCTCCAAAGACGTCGATTGCTTATTTGAAACCTCATCTCCCGACCTCCTCACGGACACCGGCGCTACCATGAAAGTCCTCAACAAAACCTTCACTCGTGAGCGACGCTTAAGCAAACTCATTGCAGGCGTATACGCCGTAGCGGATACTCAACAAAACGTCGTCCATGTCACCTGTGCAGGATCCGAAACCGCAATGATTTATCGGGATGGCAAAATCATATCCATCAAAAACTCAAATGAATCTCTAAGAATGGATGAAGACTCTGACTTTACTTCGGTCACGCTTCCAATCCAATCCGGCGATATTATCATTGTCTGTAGCGATGGATTAATGGACAGAAAATTAAATGATGGCAGCCCCCTATTTTTAGCCGTCGAAGCCGAAGGGGATTACGATGAAGAGGCCGGAGAATATCCTGAGATTCTTTTAGATTATACCCAATTTGAAGCTATTCTCTCCAAATGGACTCAAAAAGAAGCTCTTGCGGAGTATTTAGGTGAGACATTAGATCAACTATGTCGGCCCGCAAGTGATGATATGACAATCATTGCTGTAGAAATCGCTTAAGTTTTTTATTTTTTAAATCAACCTCACCTCTGAATTACCCCAGAGTATTTAATCCATTCAAAAAATTTCAATACATCCCCACATTGACAGACTGGTCTTTTTTCTGGGCACAAATTTAAAAAATCCCAAGCGAAAGGAGATCAGAGATGAGAGTAGAAAGCAGTCAGTATCCAGAGGTTATGAGCGTCATGCCCCCTAAGATTAAATCCGTAGGAGTCATCGGATCACGGAGTCTATGCTACACCCATGCCCACCATGTTGGAGAAATCGTGGACGACCTCATTGATCGAGGGTATCACATCGCCACGGGAGGGGCGATTGGTGCTGACCAATTTGTCATCGAGTGGCTTATCCGTCAGGGACTATCCGATCACTGCACCATCTATGCGGCATGGAAAAACTATTCTGGCTTCCCCATTAAAATTAGGGCGATGATCCGCCAATTTAAAGACTATGGCGGCCATTTGCTCTGGGGTGCGGCCTCCGGTCAAGATAGCCCTCACATTGCCAAGGCGGGATTGCTGCTACGTAACCAGCTTTTAGTAAATGCCTGCTACGGCATTGTTGCCTTTATCGATGGCCAGTCCAGAGGCTCACTCTTTACCATCAAAAAAGCCGCTGCCAAGCGGCTGACCATGGTGGTCTTTACTCATGACTGTCATTTACCCGAAATCGACTACGTTAAATGGGTGCCGCTTAAATGCGGTGGTTGTTGGGACGGTGGCTTTAAAGCTGTGTACTTACGCTAGGAGATGAACCATGAAAAAAGTAACCCATCATTTGAAGTGGCTCACCTTCGATGTCCTCAATTTCTTGTCTAACTGCGGAAGTACGACAGCCCATAAATTAGCCTGCCGGTTTTTGCCCTTTTAAAAAGGCGTAGTTCTGCCCCGCCCCCGCACCGGCGGGGCACTATCCCATCTAAAGCAAAGGATTTCGACCATGACAGACAAACAATTAACCGTTGACCTCTACATCAGAGTATCAACAGACAGACAAGCCAAAGAAGGCGACTCATTAGAAGAGCAGGAAAGCGAACTCAAAAAGTTTTGCGACTACCGCAATTTCAAAATCCACCAAGTCCTCATTGAGAAAGGAAAGTCCGGTGGCAACACCAATCGCCCGGAGTACAAAAAACTGGTGGCAGATATTGAAGCGAAAAAGATTAATGCAGTTGTGGTTAAAAAGCTCGATCGGCTCTCAAGGTCTCTTTTAGACTTTGAGCAACTTATGACCAGGCTCCAGGAAAAAGAAGTGGAGTTTATCTCACTCAGAGAAAACTTCGACACAACCACAGCCATGGGAAAAGCCATGCTCCGCATCGCTTTAGTCTTTGCACAGCTAGAGCGCGAACAGACTTCTGAAAGGATTTCAGATGTCATGCATTATCGAGCCACTCAAGGTCAACGAAATGGCGGCGTCGCTCCGTTTGGATATGTATCAGCTAACAAAGAGCTACTCATTTCTAATGCTCAAAAACCAATTGTTGAGCAAATTTTTAAGCTGTTTTTAGAAACAGCTTCAACATCGGCTGTCGCTAATCATCTTAACGATGCCAGGATACTACTTCCAGGCGGTAAAGTCTGGAGAGAAACTCGTGTGGAATGGATATTAAAAAATCCAATCTACAAGGGTATGGTGATCTGGAAAAAAGAAATCTATCCAGGCCTGCACCAACCCATCATTTCACCTTCAGTCTGGGATCAAGTACAAGATATTTTTGACTCAAAAAAACGACATGCCGCTAACAACCATTCATTTGCATTACTTCAAAAAAGCGTCATCTGTGCTGAGTGTCAAAATCCACTCACCCCCAGCTTTGCCTACAACCGTACCAAAACCAAATATTGGTATTACCGATGTGGAAGCACAAAGCATGGCCAGCATAGCCGCAAACAGGTTGGCTGTTCTTTTAAATACATTTCCTTTATTAAATTGCACCTTGCGTTTCAGGATGCAATCCGAGAGCTATCCGAAGCACATCACATGACAGACTTGGATACCAAAATCACTGCTCACAATGACGCTCTTCTTTTATCTATTAAAGAGCTATCCGATCAAATTAAACTCTATGAAGATGAAGTGAAATCATTTAAGTCAAAGAAGATAGAATATATTGATGCGTTAGTCCTAAAACAGTTCTCCACTCAGGATCATCAAAAAATCCATGAGCGCATCAATGAGTTAGAGACAGATATTAAAAAACATAGCTCTCAGATTTCACAAAACCAACTTGAAATCGTTCAGCTCAATAATCAGCTTCTAACCTCAGAAACCATTAAAGAAACGCTGCTAAAGCTGAGAGATACCTCTCAAGATCAGCCAGAATACAAAGTGTTGTTACAAAAAATCATCCAAACCGTTGAAGTCTCTTCTAAGGAGCTACTGTTCCATTTCAAAACTCTGCCTTGGACTGTGAAAATCACGATTAATTCATCATAAGGAAATTACGACATATGCACAAAAAACGCCAAAAGTGCATGTACACACAAAAAAAGAGCAAAAGTTCGTCCTTTTAATAGAGATTAATCTAAAAAAGTCGAACCTTTAAAAAGCAAAAAAGCCTCAAAATGAGGCTAAATTGGTTCGTCTAAAAGGACTAAATGGTGGAGACGACAGGGATCGAACCTGCGACCTCCTGCGTGCAAGGCAGGCGCTCTACCAACTGAGCTACATCCCCATTTCTATCTTTTATGCCCACCTTACTTGGTAAGATGGTGGGCCTTCCTGGGCTCGAACCAGGGACCTCACCCTTATCAGGGGTGCGCTCTAGCCAGCTGAGCTAAAAGCCCCTAAAAAATAGACGTCTTATTATACCGTTATTTGGGAAGTACGCAATATCTTAATTTATTTTTTTATAAATTTTACTGTTTTTGTTTTATTTAAACTTTTTACTCCCACTTGGTATTTACAAACCTTTTTAGTTTTTTTATTATAAAAACAATCTAATTTAGTTTTATAAGTCTACTATTAAAGGTAAAAGGCATATTTATGAATAAAATTATTGCACTAAATCCAGATGAGCCTAGTGGCTGTTTTAGGGTATTTAAAAAAAAGGTTCATCCTGCCGGTGAGTCATGGCAAGACTTTAGATCATTAAACTCATGGGCATTTTATAAAGCCTGCCTACCGGTGATTTGTGAAAAATACGAAAAATCAGCCCAAATTCTCGCTGATAAGTTTGCTTCTGGACATTCAAAAAAATGGCTCAAATTATATAAACAAGGCATCAGCCTCAATAAAAAAACAGACACTGCACTGCATAAATCTCTTTCAAAATCACCCCAGTTTATCTTATTTAAATCTCATGAAAATAAGCTAAAAGCCCTTAAAAGCACCATCCAGACACTAGAAAACGATGCAAAACGAGAAGGCAGCACCCATTACGAGACATTCCAAGCGCTGACACAAAAGCTGTCAACTCTTGAGAAACAAGGCTCCCACTTTCTGCTCACGCCAGAAACCTATATCAATACAGTTAATGCGTACGAGAGGGAATTGAAACAGCTTCAAGGTATATTTCAACAAATCGATAAAGACCGAAAACGTATTCTGACTCTATTTCAAAGCACTGCCAACGCTCATTCATCCTTTGCCCGAGTTTTTCAGCAACCTTGTCAAGCTATTCTCGATCAATGCCAGGAATTAACTCAACATGTCATTGGTCAGTTTAACACAAAGGGATTAACTGAACTTTCTGATCAAGAAATAGAGCTTCAGCGCTTAACAGACACCTTGACTGAGACTGTTAATTCTTCCAAAGAAAGGGAGCGTTACGATGGTTTTTTATCGGAGGCGAATCGGTACGCAGCTTATCTATCACTATTAAAAATGCCACGCTTTAAAGAATTAAATGATCTTATACAAGGGTTTATTTTAAGTCTTAAAAAGCAAAATTTAACAATTACGGAATATGAGCATGCTCACCAAAAGGTATTCTCCTCATCTAATATAGAGCGCTTTCGTGGCTTAGAAACTGACTATACTCACTTTTGCACTGTCAATGAGGATTTAACCCGCTTAGACGCCGACCGGAAATCAGGATTAATGTCTGGCGATCCTGCACTGCTGACTCAACTCAATCAAGTTTTTAAATTTAAAGACTCCTATCTCAACGGAGACATTTCTCTTGAAGAATTACAGTCTAGAGTTTTAGCCTTTCATACTGCAATGGGCGCTTGGGATAAAACCCGATCTCAATCACTTGAGTTGCTGAGTAAACGAATTCAGCTTATTGAAAACTACTCTCGACTGTTTCAATTAACACCTTTGGAAATGCGAATTTCTGACGCCGACTGGACACAAATGAAAAAAGCGCAAGCGGATCTTGAAAAACGGTGTATTGCAGCTATTACTTGCCCTATGCCATCCCCTACCCCTTTGACTACAACAAAGAAACCCAACTATAGCCAATTTCTAACCATTTCTGGAGATGTCACAGAGGCATTGGAGGCTTGGAATAGGAAATATGGCACATCCTTTACTGAAAAATTTAGAGATATTTCACAAGAATATCAAGACGCTATTTCTTTATCGGAAAAAATCACATTATGCGATTTTCCGTCATGGGAACCCCTACAATCCGCCCATACCAAATTTAAACAACTTTTGACCCAGTGTCATCAAAGTATGGGTATTTTTATTTTAGAGCAAGAATATGTCCCCAAAATCCATGCCCTTCTTGAAAAAAAGAGTGATTGTGTCACCTGGAGTGCTCATATCGAGGCACCTGCAAGGGGAATATTGGACGGGGTTTCTAAACGGACCATTACTCTAGAATCTGCTGTGCAAATATGGGACATTATTGTGAAAAATTTTGATCTTTTAACCAATAGTTTGGAAGGTTGTGGATTTAAAGAAATTATGGCCTGCAGAGACCTATTAACGACTTATATGCCTTCTGAATTTGCGAAATTTCAGCAAGAGCTAGATATGGTAATTAGAAATGAACCTGGACCTTTTCGGCCATTAGTTGGAAATAAGACTACACTATATGGCATAGTCGCTGGTAGAAATAATTATGTATATATGTCCCCTCAAGCCTCTACCATTCGTGAAAATTTTCGTCGGACAATAGAAAGTCATTTAGGGATTCAAATTTTTGATAGTGATCAAATTGTATATGGGCGTTTGGATGAAAGGTGTGAAACTAAAGATGCCATTTATTTGGATTATGATATGGTACGACGTCATTTTTTTGCACTGTTTAACCAAGCAGTAAACAACCCTAAATCATATCCATCAATTAAAAAACGCTTTAATCAATGGCAAGAAAAAATGAAACAGTTTTGGGATTTTCTAGGTATCACCACATCCGATATCACTTTCAGATTTAATCCCTATTTAGAATCTGCCTTTTCAGCTACTACTAGTAAAATTATGAGTGACATTCAGCAATCCAAGTATGGATTCGAATATGCCGCACCTTTTAAAATTTATTTTGATGAAGCGCATGCAAGTATTGTCAAAAAGATGAAAGAAAAACAAGAAACTGCACTCAAATATAAGGTTGACGCAAAAGTTCTCAAAGAGAAGCCAGAAAAAGAGGAAAAAACTTTACAAGCACCACAACCAGAACCACTATCATTGTTTTTCAGAACAATGATTTTAGGGCAATTTATATACGCCAGAAGAGAAGATCAGCACTCTCTTGCGATGTATCCGGAAAGTCAACCTGAGAAAGTTTGGCAACTATATCGCGTCTATGAAGAAAATGCCCAAATAAAGGCTCTAATACTTTCATATTTTGATTATTCAATTGAGGAACTTGAGCAAATGCTTAAAGACCTAGAAAAGACTAAATGGTAAAAAATTCTTAAGTCTAAAAGCTACACCTCTAGATTTTTGACCCCTCCACTAATTTCCGCTATGATCAACCCAATTAGGTACGATTTAATTTTTTAAAGGATCACCAATGTTTAAAGAGTTACTTCACGAATTTCGCATTCGCAAATCTCTTCATAAGATGGATTTGGCGAAACATCTTAATAAAAGTGAAACCTATATCCGAAAAATTGAAGTGTTAGGCTATACCCCTCCCACATTTGAGGTTTGTACTCAACTTGCAGAGCTACTTGAACTGACCCCGGAAGATAAAAGAAGATTTATGGAAGCCGCGTTTAAAGAACGAATTAAAAGCGAATCTCAATTTTTTGACTATCTCTACTCAGACCGCTCCCCCTCTCACTCCTCCCCTATTACCTATACAGAAACGGTTGATGCAGATGGCAATATCTATTCCTGCCATTACCACATCACCTTAATCACTAAATTTAATACTGCCTGCCTTAAAGGAAAAGTTGCTGAACGGCTCTATCGGTTTTCGAGTGAACTGATCCGTGATTTTGGAGGTGAGGTTTTATTAATGGATATTCAGCCCGCTGAGATGCACATGCAACTCAAATTCCCCCCTTCTGTTACAATTCAGGACTTTGTTAAAGGATTTAAATCCCTCACTTCAAGTAATATCCGAAACCAGTTCCCTCAATTACAAGACCTCCCCTCTTTATGGGAAACTACAAGTCAGATTAACACATTAGGATATCAGCCAGTCCCACATCGATAAATTTTTTAAGGGAGTGACTTATGCAATATCAGTCGCCAAATACTGACTTTGTTCCTCTCTCAACTGTTGTGTCGTTATTCCATCGTCGAGAGACTCTCTTTCTGGAACTTGCGCTTCAAATTGCAAAATCACTTCCTTCCTATCCAGTATTTAGTATTGATCAAATTTTTATTAATACTCACTGTGATCCAGTTAAAATTAAAATTGAGCCTCCACACCCAGGAGCCCCCCCCACCGATGATCCGATTTGGGCATTGGGGCTACTGTTTTACTATATTTTGACAGGAAAAGAGTTTAATCATCACCTTCCCGATGACGTCACAACTACCTTGTCTGATTGCATTCGATCTCATCGAAGCCTTTATTATATTTTTATCAAATTACTTGCAAAGACCCCCCATGACCGATATTACTCGGTGGCTGGAATCATTGCCGACTTCGAGCGATGCTTTACAGAAATTAACGCCATGGGCCAGTGCTCTCTTTTCTTTCCGGGAAGCCAAGATTATCCCAACCGTATCGATATTGGGCACTATGTATATGGTCGGGATAAGGAAATTGAACGTATTACTCACTTTATTGATCACATTTATGAGGGAGGCCGAGGACTTTTTTTTATTAAAGGCTATTCTGGAGTCGGTAAAACAAGTTTAATCAAAAAAGTGTTTCACGACTATCGTCCAGATCTCACTCCATTAGTGATTGAGGGTAAATATGATCAGTTTTCACAAAACCCAAATTCTGGCATTTATATCGCACTTCAACAGATTATCCCTCATCTACTACAGTCTCCCATTTTATTAACCCAGTGGAATACCAAACTTCGTAAAGGACTGGGTCATAATCTATCGATTATTATTGATATTATCCCCGAATTAGAAAAAATTGTCGGAGCTATCCCACATCATTTAGATGATACTGCCGTTCAGTCTACTCAACGGTTTTATAAGGCAT
>Ga0214917_10007409_pt1 | contig 11105 bp, 10 predicted proteins | sample LL_1208_BB_MetaG_FD_177983 | JGI IMG/M metagenome (GOLD analysis project Ga0214917, IMG submission 177983) | Freshwater microbial communities from Lake Lanier, Atlanta, Georgia, United States - LL_1208_BB | ecosystem: Environmental > Aquatic > Freshwater > Lake | place: USA: Georgia | collected...
CCAAGGTTTTTCGAATATTCCCAGAGAGACGCGAGGCTGCTAAATTCTGAACTTGCTGGACCACCGCTAACGGAATCCCGAGCATCAGGAACTGAGTTACAAGTCCACTCAGTCCAGATTTCTTGTCGATGGATTTCTCAAACACAGAAACAGGTTGTTTGCTAATGAGTTCGTCGATTCGCGAAGTTACGTGATGAACACCAATATCACCAACAGATCGACACAGTATGGAGGCAACAACAACTGCGATCAACGCAGAACGTGAATGGTGTGGCTCCGTCGATCCAAGAAGAGATTCTATCAATCTCAAGTTTTTAGACAATGAAATGTTTGCACTAGAACTTGGTTTCTTCCCCGGTTTAGCGTCTTTCGAGATAGCAGCTTGCACGCCCTCACTATCATTCTCCGTCCCTTCATGGACCGTCGGTAACGTCTGTGCAGGTTTCGCGGGGACTGTAGCAGAATCGTCAGAAGAACTATTGGACTGCGAAAGTGCGATTGATGAATCTATAAGTTTCTGAGTCAACGCAAATACAGTTCCAATGGAGGCGAGTGTCAAGCCAGCTGTTCCCATAGTGCCCGACTTACCAATCATTTTTGATATGAAGATGGATTTTGCTGTTGTGTCACTGGAAGCTGTCATGAAGCTACCGCAGGTGGTTAAACAGGGAACACAAAGTCATGATGGAGTCGAATATATAAGGATGATTTTAATTTGACACAGCGTGCTGCTCGCTTCGACTAAGTAGGTTCTGACGTAGTGCAGCATACTCCTCGGATGTCATCTTACCAACGGCAGGCCTGAACTGAGAAATGATGCCATCTTGAGCAACATTGGGTGAAGAGATTCGAGGTGATTCTTTGACAGGAGAGGACCCGATTTCGCCTCGTTTTTGTGGATATGATACAAATACTCCAGAGATAATTCTCTCAGTCTTTTGAGGGGTCGAACTGGCAACTTTAGTGGCGTATTTTTCGGCGATGTTTCTCCTAAGTTCGGCGACATTCTCGACACCTTCCGTCTGCGAAAGGGATCGCTGAGATTGTTGGAAATCAACAGCGGAGTATGGTATCAATTCCGAGCGAGTTACCAGAGCATCGTTCATAGTAGGAGTCAAGTGAGTTCCGATCACTCTTTCTCGCATGAGCTTACATTCCTGCACAAATGACTGTATCTTGAACAATTCCTCGAGCTTGCGTTCGCGACGGTTCGAATCAATACTGTGGCTAGGCAAAATCGGAATGGGTTTGAGCGAATGAGTCGTAATCATGTGTTGAGTCGAAAAATCCTGAGCCACTCTAGGAACGACACGATCGAGGAAGCCGGGCTTCCCCAACAGCATGCCACCATCGACCACATTCTCGGTGGAGAAACCTGGAAGCCCCTGATGATACAGAGATTCACTTCTACCATAGGTCCCAGATGCATCGATCGGGTGGTTGATTGGATATGAATTAGGAGATTCAATCAGCTTCAAATTTGCATCCGTTGATAGTAAAGGCCCAAACGGCGTGAAATTCTCGAAAGGTCCAAAGCACTTCCCGTTTCGGGAACCCAAGAATGGGTGCGGTTGGTTTTTATCGCCACCATTTACTGGTGGTTCGATGCCGGTATTAAATGAACAATTTTCCGATATGTCAAGCTATATGCAAGCGTGAAGAGTGGGAGGAACGATTACATACGACGCTGTTCGGGTAGAAGGACGTGTCCATTGCTGCACCCTATGCGCTGATAAATAAAAAACAATCTGTCCATACATCACTCAATCTCGGAGAGACTTGCGTGAATTGGCGCATTCAAAATCTTTTTTTGGAAAAACTTTCTCTTCACACTCTTAATAAATGTAAAACCAGATTTTCAGTGCGATTTCTCCAGCTCAAGCGTGATTCAGCGCTGGTGTACCAACAGCTTTAGTCATCAGCGTTAAATGTGGTTCTGTTGTGGACGTGGTATCAGATTTGTCTCGTTTCCATCGATCAGATGCCTAAAGTTTGGTTGTCTCGTTCCGTCTAAGGCTTCCTTTATACTACTTCGCGCACTCGTCTGCTGTTTGTTTATCCTCTGAAATCGTCCCATCGTCCTTCTTCTGAACTCTTTCGTTTGCCAGATGGACTAGAATGTGCCCGGTACAAACTTTCCACAGAGGAATTGGAATCACCCGTCCCATTGTAAAGGCGAAAATGTTGGTTTAGCAAAAGAAATCCGGGTTACTTCAGACATGTCGCTTGTGATGTAATCTCTACTTTGGTGAAAGATACAGATCGAGAGATGCTATTTTTTGGAGAAACCTACAGCATCTAAAATCCACAACAATCACAGTACTATATCCTTTAGAATGTCAAAACAAGTACTTCATCCGAGCTATGCGAATCCCAACAAACTGGATCCGATCAGATTTGCGCATCGGGGAATTTGTGACAATGCCAAGTTTGTTCAGCTTCGCTGGCTGAGTCGCGATGTCAAGTAGAAAACTTCGAATCCAGCTCGTACTTATTAGCGAAAATAGCTGATCGCACTCTTTCGAGCGGGCTTACTTTTCTTTTCGTCTTTGAAACGATCGGCCAACGAAATCGATTCATTATTCATTCGGTTCGAAAATTTTTTAGTATCTTCTGTACATTAAGAACCGAATCTGGCCGCGAACCTATTATGATATAACTATAGATAAGGAATGTCGATCGATTCGCTTTGATGGCAAAGCAGAGCCCAAAATTCCATTCGCTCCGTCACTCCCAAACGTGACCACTTGTCGGTCAAGTAATAAATGAACACAAATAAAACTTTTTTTCTTAATTAAGAAATAATGGTAAAGGTCCTTTTGAACACTTTTTTCATGACCGCCAACGGAGATTTTCAGGTCTTGACAAGTTTTATGCACCAGTAGTCGCAGGTGTTAGAGTATTCAAGGAGCCTAAGTAACAAATGGGTAGTCACGTAGTATATTATTTACAATGGAAAAACAAAAAAATGGCAGAAGCTGATATACAGCTAAGGCTGTCTAAGCTGAGGAGACTTTCCCTTAAGAGTAAGGACGATTCAAACGAATTCGTCCTTCTTTCAAGGAAGCTCATTCGCCACAGGAAGACCCCGACCAACTTCATGATGGTTGGTATCATCTTCGACACGAAATGTAACTTTGCTATCTTTGATTTTAAAAAACTCAGCCATGTAAATTAGACAGTGGATTTCGTTGACCAATAGGGAAACGGCCATGGACGAGACCCCGGTGGAACCTTTCAGGAAACGATCGAATATCTGAACACCCCGAACCCGCACTGAGAAGGCTGAAGGCATTACCGGCCTGTTATGCACATATCAAGTCCAACGCAATCTTCTGGACTCGAATTTTTGGAGAAATGCGCGAGAGAGACTCTTGCGCAAGCTCGAATATCCTGTGGTAATCTGGAATTCAAGCTTATCTTCAGAACCGGTCTCACATCGCGTACCGCATGGTACACGCCGGCGATGATCTCGCTATCCTGATCGAAGCGCAAGTACAATGATTGCTTCACAAACCGTCCTCTGAGCTTCCCGATATCCGCGCTACTAGAAAGTTTGTACTGACGGATCTCGTATCCCGGGATTAGTTGTGTGCGAAGTTCAATTACTGCTTCGGCCACCGACGGCGTGGTGTATGATATAAAGTAATAATCAAGTAGACCAAAAATCCACTGTTTTTAGAGTGAAGTGAGATATCACTCTTCCAGCGATCGCGCAGCCATGCCCATGTTTCCGTTACTCCGTAGACGGTCATAGGCGTACCGTCTATCGTGTGCAACCCGACGGCGGACCTGGATACTGTCCAGCCGAACCGGCAAGCGACTTTATGATCGCACACCGATACTGGTGCGTATGTATCCACTCCGGCCGCCACACTCACCCCCCAGTAGTGGGTTGCGACTACGAGGGGGGTTGTGGCGAACTTGCTCCCGTACTGAAATCAATGATGTCACGCTGTAGCGATCATCCCGTCCTTATCGAACCCTAACTGAAATGGATGAAGACATTACCGGGTTGATAATCATCATCCTAATTCCGACGGAGATGTGTCTCTGGATCCATAAAATATCTACGGAAGTCGCCGAAGTGAAAACCTTCGCTCGCATGTACTATACATGCTTCTTATCGCAAAAACTAGGCGAAACGTGAACCGAATTTTTCTCGAATGCATAAGCACGTGAGACGATGCCGATCATGCGTATTGAAGGGTACCGATGAGAGAGCGCATGTCTCTAACACGGATTTTGGGGAACGTCCAAAGCACTCCTTCAGTTTTTCTACCCAGGTCACTCAGCGACGATCCGAGCTTCGAAAATGTTAACCCAATGGAATCGATCTGCGGTTCTTGCGACACCCGTAGCTACTGTTGGCGGTGGTGCCGGCGCATTTGAAGGACCATGTTGTTGAGGTTCACCATGAGGTTCGTTGATAACCATGTTTTACTGTCTTAATACACAAGAGATTGAATTTAAGATCCCTGCGAAATCATATTAGAGAATGTGTGTACACATATAGCGTGCTTTCTTAGCTCACCGATCGAGAAATTGTTTCATGACAATGTAATCGCTTTCTGCCATCAATGATCTCCTTCTGCCTCATACTTCATTCTATCCACAACACATCGATTCCCAAATTAACGAGCACTTCCGGTACTTGGTCCCCTAGATCAAGCCGGATAATTCGTCGAGTTACTGCAGCCGGCAGGATTGTCATCCATGGACTTCTTAACATCTTTGTCCTGCATTTGTGTTTCCAGTAAATCCAAATCAACAAATGACCCTTTAATCGACACAGAAACAAGTTGAGAATGACACAATCGTGTAAGTTTTTGGGCCAAAACCAGACCCACTCAGCGTGTACTCATCAATGATGATGATTTCATTGTGGTTTGAAATACTTTTGTCCCACAATTCATTAGTGCAAGAGGATTTTAGATGGCTAAGCTGAGGTTTCTTACGTAACTCGTCTTGAACCTCTACATTTTGCTCAACAGCGAAAGTTTTTCGACACATTTACGCTCCGTTGTTCCACGAGTTGGAGGTTTAAAGGTATCGGTACAGTATATAGGAGGACAATTGTGGGCAACCTAGGGTTTTCTTGTTATGAAGGACGCTTTTACCCTCCGTGCGGTAGCGCTCACGCGATAAACAGTTGTCGGCATACACCCGCTTCCCAGGCATTCTAGACAACACACGGTGGTTCCGAGGAAGCGGTGGTCGACGAAAACCGCGTTTAAGAATTTTTTCCAGATCCGTAATTCGTTTTGAAACTTCCGAATGAAGTAACCTATCCATACCTGGCATGGAAGAGAACACGTCTTCCATCGTGTTGGCTGATTGAAACAACGGTCAGAGAGGCATCGACTTGAAGTCTGAAGTCGAGGTTACACCTTAAAGGGATTTGGTCGTGGGCACATTTTTCCCGCGACAATTCCGCACAGGCTTTCAATAGCCTGCTCGTCGCTTCCTCTGCTTCAGGGGGCAACCGATCGATGTGCTGGTGAAGGCAATAAATCTGAATTTGTCAGGCGAGGCGCCATCCAGTAGTGTCCATTGTGCCTTCAGAAGGTCGTCACAGCGGAAACGCGATACATGCCCAGCGTTTCCAAGCGTCACCCAAGAGCTGGTTGAGCCCTGACGCTGAGTAGGAGTGAGCTGAGACCTGCCACGGTCGGGCGAAGCCAGTTTGCGACCGGGTTTTGTAGGATGTGTAGGTCCTACACGTCCTACACGTCCTACGGTAAACACAAGGCTACTTGGCACTATCTGATATACTTCGGTTTTTTGTCTCTTATATTATCTTATATCAACGTTATCTCTCTTGTATCTCTTATATCTATCGTGTTTGAAATGTTACTTTGTTTTCTGAGAGTCGACTTATTTTCTCTTTACTGACTCGGGGAGTATGAGCCTTTCCACACCACGATTCAAATTGTGTGTCATTTTTTTATTGGTTGGTTGTAAATTTATAATTTTTTTTTGACCAAGTTTGCATTTTGAGCTATTGTTCGAACGAATCGCATTGCTACTGAAGAACTTATTGATGCACTATATTCGATCTATCGACCCTGAAAGTTTCAAATCATGTTCCTACCGTATAGTCGAAATCGATCCTAAACTCATGACAGCTAATTTTTTGCGAAAACTTTTCTGAGGTGGTTGCGCGGGTGATACATGCCGACATGAGATTCACCGTGAGCTGCGAACAAAAGAGCCTTACGTAAGCCCTTATCGGAGAACTTATGTGGCAACGATTATCTTATTGGGACGAACCCGAAGACTGTATTAGGAAAGGGATTTACATAGCTTTAAGCCGTAGTAAGATCGATTTTATTGTTTGAACAAAGTAATATATCATCTTGAACGAAATCAATATGGACATTGTTGTGTACTCCCTCGAATGCCGCAAGACTTTTTTGAACCAAGAATTCTGGTCATATTCGCGCCTACTCTTGTCTTGGTTTGCGAGTTCCCAATCAAGATTGTTCAGTCCGCGACTGAAATATACCTTGCTCTGATTATCGGCTTTGAATATCCTCTTTTGAACTTCTAAGGTTCTCCTTGTCGGTGACCTGACTCTTGCGTAGTTGTATTTAGGGCATGCGGAGTCATTGGAACCCTCAGCAACTGCGTCAGTGTCGCAAACTTTCTCAACACCCGGTTAAAGGTGTTTGAACAAGTTTCACGAACGTCTGCGCCGACCAGGACGTCGTCTATGTAGACGGATATTCCAAATGTCGTTGCAGGTGTTGGAATTTGTGCACGAGCGCGGTGAATAACCGTAGCGGCCGCTTGAGTCATCCCTGAGGGTGATGGTTTTAGACCAAATAGTAGTCGGGTCATTTTAAAAAAACGCCCGTCTACCATGAATAGGGTAGGGATTGGAGACTCTTACCAATTTAACCCTAACATTAACGATTTGTGATAATCCGAAATAACTAATCACTAATCGCAAATTGCAATTTTTTTTACGCAAAAATTTTAATTCAGAAAATGGGTCATTTTCGTACTAAACAGAAGCCATGAAAGGTGCTATGAGGATTGGTGTAACGCGGTGCATTGGCCAACCCGATTTAATTTGTCGAATGTAAAGGAGGTAGTGATTTGAGTGATTTTGTAAATGTGAATCACTTATCTTCCACACAGTTCCAACGCTCTGCTTCATTTTCTCGCTGAGCCATCATCTCAATCCTGATGTGAGTATGCCAGTTTTGTAATACAATTGCCATGAATATGCGAGATTCCTGCCGGTTTACTGTAGTTACTAAATTAGACCAAAATTAACCAAGAAGTTTTATAATGCTATCCCTTGTCTTCTCTCTAAAGCGGGGACGACAATGACTTTGCGGTTCCCACTGTTGCATACTGGCACCCATTAACATTGTGAGCTTAGGCTCTTCAGAACCGGTCTCGCATTGCGCACCACGTGGTACACGCAGGCACCCAAGCAAATAGTCTCGTCCTCTATTTGCGGGAAAATGAAGAATTTCTGTTGATGACCATCATAATCATAGCCCACCGTTGCTTGAAATTTGCACGCTTCAGCAAGAATTGGAAGACTGATTAGAGCACTAAAACGTTCTTCAGGTGCGTCTTGAGATTCGATCGATGAGTGTAGCTATAGGGATACCGTAGCGAATCCTCAATCACTTGCTTCAATTACGATTCCGGAATATACATGCCAATATATGTTGTATAATGGTATATAATATTCATCTGTGTTTGAAATCTCTGGCTTCGCTAGACAAGGGCAAGACAAAATCTTGCTTCGACGCTAATCGCAAATGCCTACTACCATGTCAGATGCCGTTTTAGGCGGACCGATGACGCCGATCCCGACAGAATTTGTCACGCGATAGCGTCGAGTTATGATCTTGTTCCATTTCAACGGTTGCAAGCGTCTCGAGCGGTTTTGGTCCGGTAAGCCTTCGAGAAGACAAACTCCGACAAGGCGTCCACTACCACCAAACAAAACCGCTCCCCATTAGCAGTCGTTGGCAGTGGACCTGCCCAATCCAGAACTAAAAGTTGTTTAACAACACTTATCTTGCGTGAGTTGAAGTACCCGTTGGTCTTGCTACTTTTGACCGAAGCGCACGGAACACAAGATGCGATCCAGTGTTTGGCGGCTTGGTCCATTCGGGAGAACCATCGCACATGTATGCATTCCAACGGCTGCATTCATTATGAATGATTCACAACTCAGTTTTATTAGTAAAAAACGCGTCATGACGTTATACAGAGGAACATTAGCCTCCTTTAACCCCTTGTCGACTCCTGAAAGAAGGAGTCAACCGGTAAGCCTTTCACCGCGGGGTTGTAAACCTCCCCATGTTTGAGATCAAAGATTTCGAGTGTGACTTTCTGCATCGCCAAGGTTAGGGTGGGACCGCGGGTCGTTACTTCGATCCTGTTACCAAGAGGCGCAATGGAACCGTCGACGGAACATTGGATTGATATTTCATTTCACTGACTGCAAAGCCACAGGACCGGAGAAGATTGATAAGAGAATTCATCCTATTGGTAGATGCATCCGCTTCCCCGGGGGCTAGATTAACTTCGAGGCGAATCTTGTCGTACCGAATACATTTGAGTTCATTAGTTTTTAAACGCCGATAGTTTTGCAATTCTGCTAATGAATCCTGAAGTTGAGTGATAGTATCGTTATGAGAAAACCCTGATCCAAATTTCCAATCAAGGAAGTTGCGGGGTGCAAGGCCCTCCTGCGCACTTCGCGACATTCAAATTCAAAAATTCATCGCGGTGTTCTGGAAGGTAATCCTCTTTTGTTCTTAGTTCATCAATGGACACGTTTAGGAAAGATGAAACAGACCTAATATGGATCGTTATCCGAACTCGCGCATCCGGGTAAGTGAATCTAACTTAGCTGTGACAAATTGTGGATCGATTTGAACTTTACAGTGAGAACCCAACACGAAACTTCAATTTTCAACCTAGCCATCGTTTATTATTTGAAATCCTGGATCCTCACGGAGGAGAATGAAGGCATTGTCGGCCTGATGGCTTTTTTTCATAATTCTTTTACTCATACTACTACCTATCCTAATCAAAAAAATTTTACTAATACTACTACATATCCTAAAATTCTTGACCATTTAAAACATCCCGAAGTCTAACAATTTGATCCAAGGTTAGAGGGATTGGTAGACCCACGTCGAACGTGGTTTCCCCGGGAGTCGAGACCGTCGAAGCCGAGGCAGTTGTACTCGGCGTCCGAGCCCGCTTCACGGCTCTAACCATGGAAACGTCTACGTCCTGATCATCTCCGGAGCTATGCTAATCCAAATCAATGAGATTCGCGACCTCGGCGACACGATTATTCTGGACAATCGTCTCCCGACTTTGCCTTCGGCTGACAAAAAGATCCGAGAACCTTTCAGCCGTCTGTGGCTTGTTTGGTTCAAATCACTTACTTCTTTCGGCGACGGAATTGGATGGTATCCGACCGTTTTGATCTTGATCTGGAGGGTTTCCCGAATAATATCAACCCTGTTCTTCATAAGTGTTCTTTTTGTCTGTGCCAAGGTGGGCACGATCCAGTTATTTTATGCGATAGTTGTCCAGCTTTCGCAGCTTTTTGAGTCGATAACGAGTTGAACCGAGACCAACCGACTATGTCACAAGATATACTGCTAATATCAATGGACCGTTTTCGAATGAGCAGAACTTAGTATCACTCTCGAAAAGACCGCCACTGTACACCCTTTTAGTAAATCCATACCAACTGCCGAAGTAATTAAGGGTTCTTTGCCGTTAAGTGACTTGAAGCGTCTCGCTATATCAGCGACGTGGTGCATCTCCGTAAAAATCGGATAACTCCCGAACCAAGGCACCGAACCAAATTCGAATTGACCCTTCTTGACGATACCGACGGCAGCCAGAGACTCCTTTTGAGGAGAATCGGCTAACACCAGTCGTCTGGACAGGCCCCCTGGCAAATATTGGAAAAACTGATGGTTAAAAAGGAAAAATCGGTCACCTTGAGGCGCCTGGGTGCTCTTGAGCCTTGTTCAACACCGAGTTGAGCTTGTACTCGGCGGAAAATGCACTTTTTCGTTTATATTTTAGAAAAACTGATGAGAAAAACGGAAAAATCGGTCACCTTGAGGCGCCCGAGTGCTCTTGAGGCTTGTTGAACACCGAGTTGAGCACGTACTCGGCGTCAAATGGACTTGTTCGTTCATTTTAATTGAAAATACTTGACAAATGTCAACAACATGTAAAACTTGTAGTTCGGCGACGTTCTTGTGTTTGTGGGCTTATTTTTTTTGCGCAGCTTCGTGCAGTCCTCGACCTTTGTATCTCCGATTTGGATGATTGGGAACTCGGAGGAGAAAAAGGACGTCCGATGATCATCCCACCCAGTACACACTAAGGACTGATATCTCGTTGAAGGAATCCACGAGGCTGATACGACGAATCCCGCCACTTGGAATCGAACGTAGACCCCCCGATTTGCCCAACCAAAAAGTCGCCAGTTCCCAGTGTGAGGCCGGAATTAGGAGACGTACGGACGGAGTACGGACTTGCGGGAGAATTTGTTGCCTTGTTTCATGTACGGTAGTTTACAAAAGGGAACAATTCTGACCTAACTTCAACGCTGGTTGTAACTTTCTCCACCTATTGATGAACCAAGGACCTTTGGTGTGAAAATCTTTCAGTAAAGTAGAAAAATCTGAGTACTGTTCGTATTGATAGATAAAGGTCGCGCAAATCGGATATATTGATTATGAAACCGAATTGCGCATCCCTCCTTGTTTCGGAATTCCAAGAAAAATCGTATGTGACAACCATAGTACATTCCAGGCTGGATTGGTAAGAAATAGGACAGTCCTCCCGAATCACAAAAGCATGCGAGACACTTCCGTCTATTCTGATTCGTGTGGAAATACTTATGATCCGAAGAGTCCACCAGTTTTGGAGGCCGAACTGATGAACAAAACCAAACTAACAACCCGGCAGGTTGGAGGCTTTCTAAAATTCGTTCTCGCACCGGGAAGTTCTTCTCCCCGTAATTCTTGGGTGGGCAGAAGAATTTATGGGCACAGTTCCTCGATCGCGTCCGCAAACATGAGCACACGAGC
>Ga0214917_10007410_pt1 | contig 11103 bp, 9 predicted proteins | sample LL_1208_BB_MetaG_FD_177983 | JGI IMG/M metagenome (GOLD analysis project Ga0214917, IMG submission 177983) | Freshwater microbial communities from Lake Lanier, Atlanta, Georgia, United States - LL_1208_BB | ecosystem: Environmental > Aquatic > Freshwater > Lake | place: USA: Georgia | collected...
TGTTGTGATGATCTTGACTCACTGGGGTGAAGAAGGATCATTCTGCCCGCGCGACTCCGAGCTCTCGAGCGCTAAGAAGTGGCTCGCACTGGGCGCAGACATCATCGTGGGAGGCCATACCCACACTCTTCAACCTATTGAATTACAGAGCAATAAGTTAGTTGCATACTCCATGGGTAATTTCATATTTTATTCGTCACAGTTAACAAATAGAAGTACTGGAATCTTGAAGATTCGAATTAGCCCACAGAAAAGAATTTCTTACACAATGCGACCATTTGTCATTAATAATCTTACGAAAGTGCCAGAACCCAGTGAGCCACGGGCACTAGTTCCTGCTTGTGAAGATCAGGCAAAAACTACGGTGCGATGACCGACGATAAAGATTCGATCTTCGGCATATAACTTCACAGCACGCGCCAATACACGACGTTCGATATCGCGGCCCAGCGCAATCATCTCTTCAGGAGTTGCAGAATGGTTAACGTGTGCAACATCTTGCTCGATGATGGGGCCTTCATCTAAATCGGCGGTAACAAAGTGAGCTGTGGCTCCAATGATCTTGACACCGCGATCATGCGCTTGGTGATAAGGCTTCGCTCCTTTAAATCCCGGCAAGAATGAATGGTGGATATTAATAATCTTGCCAGGCAGTGCCGCACAGAATGACGAAGAGAGAATTTGCATATAACGAGCTAGGACAACGAAATCAATTGCCAGTTCAGCAATCTTGGCGAGCATCACTTTCTCTTGCTCTACCTTATTCTCTTTTGTCACTGGCAGATAGAGAAATGGAATTCCATGCGACTCCACCAGAGTTTTGAGCTCTTCGCGATTTGAAATTACCAGTGGTATCTCAATAGGAAGTTCGCCAAGTTCAAGGAGATACATCAGATCGCGTAAGCAGTGGCTTTCTTTGGTGACAAGAACGAGCGCGCGTGGCTTCTGATTGGTGGGGCGAATATGCAGCGCAGGAGAAAATTTTCCTAGGCCATCGCCAAGGCTTGTCTGCGCAGCATCCAGTCCTTGTGAAGTTTCAAAGCGAGTGCGCATGACAAAGGTATTTGTTGTGTGATCAGTGAACTGCTGGTTCTCGATGATATTGCCACCACAATTGAGCACTGCAGTCGTCATCGCATGAACGATGCCTGGCTGATCAGCACATTGCAGGGAAGCGATGAGATCCATGCGCTGAGTTTAAAGGGAACTAGTGAGTAATCGTAAATCGCTGCAATTTCTTAGGTGCCCACCAGTTGCGTTCTCCGAAGAGACGCATCAGTGCAGGAACTAAGAGACCACGAACAATTGTGGCATCGAGAATAACTGCAAGAGCTACACCAAATCCCATAGATTTGATTGAGGTGACTCCACTGGTAACGAATGCAGCAAAGACAACAGCGAGTAGGACTGCAGCTGCAGTGATGATTCGCGCAGAACGCTGAAGACCTGTTGCTACAGATTCAATATTTGATTTACCAGCCATATGTTCCTCACGGATGCGAGAAAGTAAGAAGAGTTCGTAGTCCATTGATAGACCGAAGACAACGACTGAAATAAGGATCACGATGGATGTATCGAGAGTTCCAGTTAAGGTAAATGTACCGACCAACCATTGCAAGTGGCCATCAATAAATACCCAGGTAAGAGCTCCCATTGTGGCGCCGAGTGAGAGAACATTGAGCAAGACAGCCTTAACCGGCAAAATGATCGAGCCGGTAAAGATAAAGATGAGAACAAAAACGCTGAGCGCAATCCAACCCAGCGCCCATGGAAGTGTGGAAGAAATTCCATCTTGTGAATCTGTGTAATCAGCTGCAACGCCTCCGACAAGTGTTCCTTCAGGAGAATTGAGATTACGGATGTCATGAATCATCTTCTGTGCTTCGGGAGTGCGTGGAAGCATTGATTCATAGGCAACGATACGGATATCTTGGCCAAAAGTTTGTGGTGGTGTAACAGCCACAATCCCTTCTACCTTTGCAAGATCCGCCGCGTAACGTGCGATTTCGGCATCTTTACCAACGCCATTCATAATAATGATTTCAACTGGATTACCAGTCTGACCCGAGAATCGCTCTGCTTGCATAGCAGTTGCAATCGCAGCTGGATTACTTGCTGGCAACATACGTGAATCACCTTGAGAGAATGCAATATTCTTCAAAGGTGATGCCAATACTCCAAGCACAATCAGCGCTAACAGAACTACTGCGACTGGGCGGCGCATCACCATGCGAGCAGTTTGCGCCCACCGTCCATCTTCTTTTGGAGTAATTGCGGATTTACGAACAACGCCTTTATCAACTTTGCTTCCAACCATAGCCAAGATAGGCGGAAGTCCAAAGAGAGCGCCAGCCACTGCCAATGCCACAACGGATACTCCTGCATATCCAAATGATTTAAGGAATGGGAGTGGGAAAAAGACGAGTGAGAGCAGTGTGACAAACACTGTAAGACCTGAGTAGAAGACAGTCTTTCCTGCGGTCTTCAAAGTTGTGATAATCGAATCTTCTACATTTTTACCGTGGTGCAACTCTTCACGGAATCGATTGACCATCAAGAGTGCGTAATCGATTCCAAGCCCAAGGCCCATACCGGTTGTGAGGTTGAGCGCATAGATGCTGACATCGGTGAAGAGAGTAAAGAGGTAGAGAATAAAGAAAGCTCCGAGAATTGCTGATACACCGACAACGAGCGGCATCGCTGAAGCGACCAATGCACCAAAGACAAAGACGAGCAAGATAAATGTGGCTGGAATAGATATCGCTTCTGCCAGAGCTAAATCCTTGGAAATTTTCTGATTGATCGCGTGTCCAACTACACCTACGCCACCTGAATACAACGTGAAACCATCTACTTTGCCGTCATAGTGATCTTGGAAGTAAGCACCAAGCTCTTCACTTTCTGGAGTAAATGCATCCGCCTGGCTATAGACAAGTATGTAACCGGCCTTACCATCTTTCGATTTGAGAGATTGTTCTCCGCCAGCACTCCAGTATGAAAGTGTCTTGCTTACGCCACTCTCTTTTGCCATCTTTGCTTCAAGTGCCAGAGCACGTTGAGTTACATCTGGATCTGAGATATCAGTGTCGCCCGCATCAACAACGACAACAATCGTTGGATCTGCAATCTTGAGAGTGTCGTGAAGGTAGTTATAAACCTTGTATGAATCGCTCTTTGGATTGGAATATCCACCTGAATCAAGTCGATTGAAGACAGATGATCCGATTCCACCTGCAGCAAGGATTCCAATAACGAAAAGGATGACCGCAAGCTTGCGGCGGCGATACATAAAATGGCCAAGGCGTTCAAACATGGGTGTAAGTATGTAGGATTACGTTTACAGTTTCGAATTTGAATAGCGGAGGTTCACGCGTGAGCGATGTGTTTCCTGCAACAACTGATGACGAGCGCGACCCGCGCGAAGACCAGAATGAAGATCGAAAGCGAGAAGAAGAGATTAAGGGCGATAAGCCGCCCCACCACTAATTGATTTATTCAGAGGTAGCGGCAGGTTTTGCGACAGAATCTGTCTTGTAAAAGCCAGATCCTTTAAATACAACCCCAACATTTGAAAATACTTTCTTCACTTCGCTCTTGCATTCAGGGCACTCAGTAAGTGGAGCATCTGCAAAGCTTTGAAATGCCTCAAAGGCGTGGTCGCACGCAGTGCATGCATATTGGTAAGTAGGCAATGTGTGACCTTTCTCTTCTCGGGTATCTATGCCTAAGTCTAAAGAAGTGAGACGATAGGTGCGAATCCACAGGGATTCTGAGCATGGATAGCAAAATCAAGAGGAGTATGTGGGCATGAAGAAGGTCAGCGTTTCTGCATTGGTTGCTGTATCAATTCTCTTCACACCCATAACTGCCTTCGCAAATACCCTTGTTGCAACTTCTCCTCTCTCAGGGGCAACACTGCAAAGTGCTCCTAGCGCAGTCACGGTAACGACAGAACTGCCTCTGATGGGTGAAGGAAGTGAAATTACTGTTACCGATCCAACAGGTGCGCGCGTTGATGACGGTGCAATCACAATCGATGGAGTCAACGCTGTAGTCGGACTAAAGCAATTAGTGAAGACCGGAATTTATACAGTGAATTATTCACTGCTCGCAGAAAACGATGTTCCACTGGTTGGAAAATATACTTTTAATTTTGCCGAGCCAACCGTAATTGCAACTACTGCTCCTCAACCAACCACACCACCGACTCCCTCAGGAAATAATTTAGGTACAACAATCTTTGTTCTTGGATTACTGGCTGCTGCAATTGTTGTGACAATCGCACTTTCTCTCTACGCCCGAAAGCTCTATCGCGAACGATGAATTTTTTGTCAGGGAATCTGGCTGCTGTTGATCCGTTGGTAAGTGCACTTGGAACACTAAACAAATCAATCTTACTCTTCGCAGCTTTTAGCTTCATTGGTGTACTCCTGGCTATTTCATTTCTATTACTAGAACGCGAAGGAAAATTACAAGAGAGCGCTCTTAAGCTTCTGACGGTTGGACGCGTTTTTGCAGCAGTATGGTTTGTAACTAGCGCATTTCACATATTTCTCACCTTAGCTAATATTTTGGGAACTAACTTGGGTGCTGCATTTGATGCAACAACTTTTACATCTTTCGTGCAGCAGATTGAGCTCGGACGGTATCTAGCTTTTCAAACAGTTGCCGTAGGTGTTGTGTTGATTTCCATCAACTTCATTCGCGAAACTCTTGCGAGCGTAGTTCTGCTTTTGCTATCACTCCTTGCCTTGATTGCTCCCGTTTTCCAGAGTCACTCTGCAGCAAGTGGTTCGCACTCACTCGCCATCGGATCTCTCGTGGTCCATGTCATCGCACTTTCGCTCTGGATCGGTGGTATTTGCGCAATCGTCTTGCTTAATGAAAGCGATCGTCGAATTGCACTTCCTCGATTTAGCCAACTGGCTTTATGGGCAGCCATTGCGGTAGTCATCAGTGGAATAGCTAATGCGTGGGCACGATTAAATTTTGCATCTGCCTGGAATTCTGCCTATGCCCGAATCATTATTGCAAAGGCAATTCTTACCGTTGTTCTGCTTGTTATTGGTTATCGCAGCCGCAAAGCGTTACAGAAATCTGATAGTTCGGGATGGAACTTTCTCTCCCGAATAATTCTGGTGGAAGCGTTCATCATGGCCGCCGTGGTTGCTTTAGGAAGTTGGCTTTCAGGAACTCGACCTCCTACCGGAAAAGAGCAACCATTTAACGCAGCTCTTTCCATCGTTGGTTTTCCAACACCAGGAGCGCCAAATATCACTCGCTTACTTACTCTCTACGATCCTGATGCGCTGATAATTGGAATCCTCATAACTCTTGTTGCGCTCTATACAAAAGGCGTTGTGATTCTCACAAAGCGTGGTGATTCATGGCCAGTAGGTCGCACGGTGGCTTTTGCTTTGGGTATTGCAGTACTTGATTTCGCTACCAGTGGTGGACTTGGTATATATGCAAAATTCTCTTTCGAATATCACATGATTGCTCACATGGTGATTGGAATGCTAGCGCCGATTGGTTTGGTCCTTGGCGCTCCCATCACACTTGCACTTCGCTCACTTCCGCAAGGTCGCACGCCCGACGAACGAGGCGTTCGCGGTTTATTGATTGCATTTCTACACTCACGTTATTCAGTGATTCTCACCAACCCATTAACGGCACTTGCTCTCTTCGATGGATCACTCTTTGTTCTTTACTTCACCGATCTCTTTGGCAATTTAATGCAATCGCATGCGGGCCATCTCTTTATGAATATTCACTTCTTAATTGCCGGATTTTTGTTCTTCCATGTCATTATTGGAATAGATCCAAATCCAAGGAAATTTCCGCACCTAGTACGTATCGTCCTGCTCTTCGCTGCGATGAGCATTCACGCATTCTTTGCTATTGCTCTACTTGCAACGACGACTTTGATTGACAATGGGTACTACGGATCTCTCAAGACTCCATGGCTCGGTGATTTATTGGCAGACCAACATGCAGCGGGAGCAATTGCGTGGGGGATGGGAGAAATTCCCATCATCCTCGCACTCATCGCTACCTTCATTCAATGGATGCGCGATGATTCACGCGAAGCCAAGCGTATTGATCGAAGTGAAGCTCGTATGGCAGCCATGGGTGAACCTGATGAATTGGCGCAATACAATAATTATCTGAGCCAATTGCAACGACGCGATCAGAGAGAAGGAAAGTAATGAGTTTGGACAATATCTTTACTCTTCCATCTGAGTACAACGAGCTACGCAATTCTGTTCGCTCTCTTGCAGAGAAAGAAATTGCTCCACACGCACATGCTGTAGATGAAGACCATCGCTACCCACAAGAAGCAGATGATGCGCTCGTTAAAGCGGGTCTCTTTGCTTCGCATGTCCCCACTGAATATGGTGGAGATGGTGCAGATGCACTGGCTGTCTGCATCATTATCGAAGAAGTAGCAAGAGTATGCGCATCATCGTCACTCATTCCTGCTGTTAATAAGTTAGGTTCAATGCCGCTCATCCTTGGTGGAAGTAAAGAGCAGAAAGAGCGCTGGCTTCGCCCACTTGCTCAAGGAAAAGGTTTTTCATATTGCCTATCTGAATCTGAATCCGGTTCTGATGCTGCATCACTCAAGACAAAAGCAGAACGCACGGGTGACGGTTGGGTAATCAACGGCAGCAAGAAGTGGATTTCCAACGCAGGTGAATCCGAGTTCTACACAGTCATTGCTCAAACAGATCCATCGCTTGGTTCAAAGGGAATCACTGCATTCATTGTTGAAAAATCCGATCCCGGAGTCTCATTCGGTGCACCTGAAAAGAAGATGGGCTTTCGAGGCTCACCAACTCGTGAGGTCTATTTCGACAATGTGGCTATCGGAGATGATCGACGCATTGGCGATGTAGGAAAAGGTTTCTCATTGGCAATGGATACCCTCGATCACACCCGAATAACTATCGCGGCGCAGGCACTTGGTATCGCACAAGGCGCGCTCGATACTGCGAAGAAATATTCACATGAACGTAAGCAATTCGGGAGAGAGATCTTTGATTTTCAAGGCGTCCAATTTATGTTGGCTGATATGGCTATCGCAGTTGAGACTGCGCGCCAGATTACATATGCAGCAGCTGCCAAGAGCGAACGAGAAGATAAGGATCTAAAATTCTTCTCTGCAGCAAGTAAGACATATGCAACAGATGTGGCTATGAAGGTCACCACAGATGCTGTGCAAATTCTGGGTGGATATGGATATGTTTCTGATTACCCAGTCGAACGAATGATGCGTGATGCCAAACTGACACAGATTTATGAAGGCACAAATCAGATTCAACGCATAGTTATTGCGCGCAATCTCCCTTAACTTTTAACGTTTAAAACGCAGAACTAAATCTGGAGTAGCAGCGGCATCAAGTGGCTGATCCCATTCTTCGCGCGGCAGATCTTCACTTGAAATTTCATCGGGATGAATAAGACCGATAGACCATGCACGAAGTGCAGGGAGTGCTCTGTCGTAGTAACCGCCACCTTGGCCTAATCGATAACCACTTCGATCAATACGAAGGGCTGGAACGATAACAACTTCAATTACTGAGAGATCGAGTAAAGCATCCCCTTGAGGTTCAAGAATCTTCTTATTAGAGATGAGACTGCTTTGTTCCCCGTCCCACTGAACCCAATCAAGTTGGTTCCCATTAATTCTGGGGAGGTAGAGAATTTTGCCGGCTTGTATGAGTGACTTATTTAATTGAGAAGTATCTGGTTCATCGTTATAGGACATGTAACTTGCGACATAGCGTGCATTCGAAATTTCAGGTGATGAGGCAAGGAATTGAAAGCTATGTTCGATGTAACGCTCGTTACGTTCGCGACGATATCGGGAGCGAAGTGCTGACTTTTCTTCGCTGATACCCATGGAAATCCCCTAGTAGTAAGAGTTGTACAAGTAAGGTTGGTGATTATGTCAGAACGTGTGCGCGTAGACGAAGTACTTACCTCTCTTCTTGATCTATGCCGCCCGCTTGAACCTTTTGATATGCCTCTGCTCGATGCGCACGATGCAACTCTCGCTGAAGATATCTACGCTGGCGAACGATTAGTCATGAAGGCTGGAAGTCGAATTCGCTCCACCCAGATTGGTCTTGCTGCATCAATTGGACTTGATCATCTACCTACTCGTCCACATCCACGTGTCGTTGTAATTTCTGCAGGTCCAGATTTAGTCGAACCAGGTCTGCCACTTAAAGCAGATGAAGAGTATGAAACAAATTCTTGGCTTCTCACCACTGCAGTTCGCGAAGTAGGCGCAGTCGCTTACCGGGTGCACTCGATTCCTGATGATGAATCACAATTGCAGAGCGTGATTGAAGATCAGCTGGTACGTGCGGATTTAATCATCATTAGTGGTGAACGCCATGATGATTCCTTTGATCTGATTACTCGCACACTCCAAAAAATAGGAGATATCACGACAGTTGAAATCTCTATTGAATCAAGTGGGCGCCACAATTACGGAAGCATCGGCCCTGATAAAACTCCCGTAGTAACTCTTCCTGGTGATCCCATCGCTGCCTACATCTCTTTCGAACTACTGATTCGCCCCATGATTCGCACCATGCTGGGAACAGCAAATATCCACCGCCCCTCTGTAAAAGCAAAGCTTGAAAAAGCTCTGACATCTTCTGGTGGTTATCGTTCTTATGTGCGTGCCATATTGAGCGCAGATGGAAAATCTGTAGTACCACTGGCTTCTCAAGATGAACAAGCAACGCTCTCTGATGCCAACTGCTTCATTGCAGTTCCTGAAGGCGAAACCCAACTTGCTGCCGGAGCTGAAGTCACCGTTGTTGTTCTCGAACGTCGTTATCTCTAGCGCAACGGCCGAAATCATGAGCCAATTAATTCTCTTAGGTGAAGGGATAACACTTCGCCCGGCTCGATATCGAGATCGATCTCAGTGGAATAACATCCGTGCAGAAAATAAAGAGTGGTTGAGCCCTTGGGAAGCCACACTTCCACAGATTCCGCAGGATTCACCCGCATATCAAGATCACAGCCAACGCCCTTCCTTCTTTGAGATGGTGCAAACACTTCGCCGTGAAGCACGTGCTGGTCGGTCGTACTCATTCTTTATATGGGAGGGCAAGAATCTCATCGGTCAGATCACGATGGGGGGAGTGATGCAAGGTGCACTTCGCGGAGCTCATATCGGTTATTGGATTGATCGAAACTATGCCAATCGCGGCTACACAACACAGGCGGTAAAGCTGGTGACTGCTTTTGGCTTCGCTCAACTTGGTCTACATCGCATAGAAATAAATGTGCGCCCCGAAAATGGCGCATCTTGCAGAGTTGCTGAGAAAGCTGGCTATCACGTTGAAGGCGAGCGAAAGGCATATCTGCATATCGATGGGGCTTGGCGAGACCATATCTGTTTCGTTAAAACCAACGATTTAATTGAATAAACCCCCCTTGAAATCCACAGAGATTCGCAGGTGCGCATCTAACCTTTACCTATCATGGCTTCGGGAATTATCTATCTGGCGATTATTGGCATGTGGGTTGCCTATTTTCTGCCTCGCTGGGTACATAACAAAAATGAATTCTCAGGCAAGAGCATTGAAAGATATAAGAGCGCTCTTCGTGTAGTTGCGAGTAGCACACCTGGTGCACACATCGGAACCGGAGTCATCTATACCGATGTTGATCGTGCTGGAAGAGTTGCACAACAACTCATGCGCCGCAGAATTATTTTTTCTCTCATCATTACAACTCTCATTCTCACAACGGCAGGTGCAATCATGCAAACATTTACATACGTTGCTATCGCGATTCCCGTGACTGCGCTTATTCTCTACATCGCTCATGTTCGACATAAAGAAAATAGTGAGCGCATTACTCGCCGCCGAGTGGATCAATTGCACCGCACCACAGAAGGTGTTTCTCATACCAATCTTGCAGATGTGATTACACCAAAGCCACATGCAGAAAACAAAATTACTCAAGAGCATTGGGTTCCACTCTCAGAACGCGAACTCACTGGTGTCACTTTGCTTCCTAAAGGAACCGCACAATCTCGCGCTGAGTGGCAACCGAACGAAATCCCGGTTCCCACCTATGTCAATGCTCCAAAGGCGGTTCAACCTAAGAGAATTATCGATCTGACTGAACCAGGTAAGTGGACTGAAGAACAAGAGCGACTTGAGCGCGAGGCGCTTGCCGCAGCTGCTCCATCACGCGATGAAGTATTTGATCAACAACTTGCTGATGAAGCAGTGCAACGTCTTCGCGACGCGCGCGCTGCAAATGAATAATTAAATCCAGCTCGCAAACCACATGCGCGCATGCCATGCGTCGTAAGTCATGACATCGCCTAGATAAATCGGCATGAAATATAGGAAGTTAAAGAAGAGCACAATAAATGTGGCTGCCACAACAATCTCGCCAGTCCGACCGTAATTAGTGAGTATTGAACGGGCACAATAGACCAGCGCCAAGATAAGAAATGGTTCGAAGACAATTGCATAAAAGGTAAAGACAGTGCGCTGCTGGAAGAAGAACCAAGGTAGATACCCCGCCGATATTCCAGTAACAATTACGATCAAAGCTGGATCAATTCTGCGCTGGGCAACGCTACGGATCCACAAGCCAAAGACAGTGACCACTGCAATCGTTCCGAGCCACCATAAAAATGGAGTTCCCAGCGCAAGAATCTCTTGGGAGCAGCTATCGCTACCGCATCCTGTAGGGGTTTCATAGTAGAAAGATGTAGGGCGTGCCATCACCATCCAGCTCCAGGGATTTGCCTGATAAGTGTGCTTTTCGGTTAATCCAGTATGAAAGTCCAACATCTGTTGGTGATAGTAGATAAATGAAGAGAAGATATTTGAAGAGTAGTGACGATCCCATCCGCGATCACTCGTGAACCAACCGAACCATGATGCCAAATAAACTGCCAAAGGAGTCACACCAAATTGCCCAACCCTGTGAAGTGTTGGCTTTACTAAATCTCTGCCTGAGTGATGCGTAAATGCGCGATACAAGCCGATGAGCCCAAAGGCAATAATGAAATAGAGAGCGTTCCACTTGGTAGCAAGTGCAAGACCTAATACA
>Ga0214917_10007411_pt1 | contig 11102 bp, 12 predicted proteins | sample LL_1208_BB_MetaG_FD_177983 | JGI IMG/M metagenome (GOLD analysis project Ga0214917, IMG submission 177983) | Freshwater microbial communities from Lake Lanier, Atlanta, Georgia, United States - LL_1208_BB | ecosystem: Environmental > Aquatic > Freshwater > Lake | place: USA: Georgia | collected...
CGGAGCTGGGCCTCCATGTCCGGCGGTGGCTCCAGGCCCAGCACATCCAGGTAGCCCGTGAAGCCACCCCAGAAATAGCGGGTGATCTCGCCCCCCACGAAGCGGCTGAGCAGCTGAGTGGCGCGCTCGGCGGCCTCCTGATCCGCTTCCTGGCTGGCCAGATCGGCCAGCACCTGGTTGGTGTGGGCCCCCGTTCGCATCGCCAACGGCGGCGCCAGCGGCAGCTGCACCAGGCCCGCCAACCCCAGCAGCCCCAGCAACGACACCACACTCCAACGCAGCGCTACGGGCATCGGCCTCGCCCCTCGGTGGCTGGACGCTAGCCCCAGATGCCGGGGCCGACGCCATCCCCCACCGCCGCCCACAGCCAGCCGTCGTGAAGGCTGCCGTGGCAGGCCGGCCGCCAGCCCCCACCCAGGTGAAGCAACTGCTGGCAGTCCCGATCGAACTGCCACTGCCGCAGGTCGCGCGCCAGGCTGGAGCCGCGCCACTTGATCGCCGCCTCCTTGCGCACCCAGCTCTCCAGCACCGCCCGCTGCCGCGCCTCGGGGGCCAGGCACTCCAGCTGCCGCTGTTCCGCCACGGGGAAGAAGCGCCGCACCAGCGCATCCGCCAGCACAGGCCGCTGAGCCCACTCCAGGTCGACGCCGATGGGCTGCGGCGACCAGCCCAACAACAGCTGTTGGCGGCTGTGGCTGAGGCTCACGCAACCGGCCCCCGGCGGCAGCCGGGGCGGGGCCCCGGGGGGGCTGTGCAGGGGAACCTCTCCTGGGGGCAGCCCCAGCAGTGGCGCGAGCACCCGGCGCAACAGCGCCCGGCTGATGCCGTAGCGGGCCTGCAGGGCGGGGGGCAGCTGGCGGCACCAGCTCCGCTCCTGGTCGCTGAGCAGGGCCTGTACCTGCTCCGGCTCCAGCTGCAGGGGCAGCAGCCACAGGCAGGGGTGTTCGGGCAGCGAAGGCTTCAGGGCTCCCCCTAGGCTCGCGCCCATTCTCCTCAAGGCAGCTTCCATGGCCCTGCAGATCGGCGATGCCGCCCCCCAGTTCACCCTGCCCGATCAGAGCGGCCAGGAGGTGAGCCTCAGCGACTTCCGCGGCACCCGCGTGGTGATCTACTTCTATCCCAAGGACGACACCCCGGGCTGCACCAAAGAGGCCTGCAACTTCCGCGACCAGTGGAGCGCCTTCGAGCGGCATGGCATCGCGGTGCTGGGCATCAGCAAGGACGGCGCCACCAGCCACGCCAAGTTCATCGCCAAGTACGAGCTGCCCTTCACCCTGCTCACCGACGCCGAACCCTGTCCGGTGGCCGAGAGCTACGGCAGCTACGGCCTGAAGAAATTCATGGGCCGCGAATACATGGGCATGATGCGCCACACCTTCGTGGTGGATGGCGACGGCAAGATCGAGAAGATCTACCTCAAGGTGAAGGCCGAAACCATGGCCGAAGACATCCTCAAGGACCTCGCTCTGGCCTGAGCCCCGCCAACTCCGCCAGGGCTTCCAGGCCCAGATCCGGAGCCCAGCGGAAGGGGATGCCCAGGCGCTCCAGTTCCGGCGCCAGCGCCTCGGCATCGCCGCCGGTGAGCCACAGCTGCCAGCGCTGAAGCTCGGGGCTGCTGCCCTGCCGCCCCGAGCCTTCCTGAACCAGCTCCGCCCAGGCTCCGGCAATGGCGGCCCCACAGGCCCGCAGACAGCCACTGGCCATGGCCTCGGCCGTGGCCTCCGGCCATGGGGGCAACGGGTTGAGCTGAGCGCCGGCCTCCAGGTGGGGCAACAGCGCCGTGCCGCTGCCCAGGGCCCGCAGCTGCAGGCCCAGCCCCGCACTGATCCGACCACCCGCAAAACATCCCTCCGCGTCCACGCGCGTGAGGCTCAGGGCCGTGCCGGCATCGGCCACCAGCACGCCACCGCCCCGCTGGCAGCGCCAGGCCCACCAGCCCGCCAGCGCCCGGTCGATGCCCAGCCAGGCCGGGGCCCGGCGCAGGGGCACCCGCTCGATCCGCAGCTGCCGCTCGGGGGGCAGGCCCAGGCCCTGGGGCACGGTGCCCACAGCGGCCCAGGCCGCCAGCTCCGGCCAGCCCTGCTCCAGGTGCGGCGCCAACGGCGGCGGCTGGTGCCAGCTCGCCAGGGCACCATCCCCCAGGGCCGCCCAGTGCCAACGGCTGTTGCCGATCAACAGCACGCGCTCCGGGAACGGCCCCCGAGCGCGCTCCACCTCAGATCCCCTCCCCGCCAACACCCGGCAAGTGAATGCCGCATTCCTGCTTGAGCCCCCCGAAACGGGTGGCACGGCCGCTGCTGCTGCCGTCATCGGGGCCGCTGGAATGCCAGTCGCCCACCGTGGAGTAGCCCTTGTCAAACAGGGGGTGCTGGGGCAGCTGGTGCTGCTGCATGTAATAGAAAACGTCTTTGCTGGTCCAGTCCAGCAGCGGCCGCAGGGCCCAGCGACCCCGCACCTGCTCCAGGGGTTGCATGCCCTTGCGGTGGTCCGTCTGACGACCGCGCACCCCACTGGCCCAGCAGCTCACCCGGAGATCGGCGAGAGCCCTGTCGAGGGGCTCCACCTTGCGGATGCGGTGGTAGAGCTCCAGATCTCCCACCTCCCCGGTGCTCCACAGCTGGCCGTGCAGGGCCTCCATGCGGGCCGGGCTCATCTCCGCCTGCGCCACCCTCACGTCGATGCCCAGCAGATCCATCAGGGTCTGGGCGTACTGGTAGGTCTCGGGGGGCAGGTAGCCGGTATCCACCCAGATCACCGGCACGGTGGCCGGCAGCTGGCTCACCAGATGCAGCGACACGGCCGATTGAATGCCGAAGCTGGTGGTGAGGGCAAAGCCCTCGCCGAACTGCTCCAAACCCCAGCGCATCCGGCCCAGGGCGTCGGCCTGGTCCAGCTCGCGGCAGGCCTGCTGGGGATCAAAGCCGGTGGGGATGGCCGTGGCAGCGCTCATCGTCATGCCCCCATCTTCCAATGCCGCCGTTGCTGGTTAGGGTTCGGCCATCACCGTTGCGCCGGTCATCGCCCCCTCCACCGTGGCCGAGTCCTCCCCCGTCGTGATCGTTGGCGGCGGCTTCGGCGGCCTCTCGACGGCGCTGCAGCTGGCCCAGCACCCCAACCACCCACCGCTGCTGCTGATCGAGCCGCAGGAGCGCTTTCTGTTTCTGCCCCTGCTCTATGAGCTGCTCAGCGCGGAGCTGAGCCGCTGGCAGATCGCTCCCCCCTACGCCGATCTGCTCGCGGGGCAGGGCATCGCCTGGCTGCGCGACCGCGTGGCCACCATCGACACCGGCAGCGCCACCCTGCGCACCGAGGGGGGCCGGGAGCTCCGCTACGGCCAACTGGTGATCGCCACCGGGGGGCGGCCGGAAAGCTTCGGCATCCCTGGAGTGGAGCAGCATGCCCTGGGCTTCCGCAGCCTGGCCGACGTGGAGCGGCTGCAGCGGCTGGTGCAGACCCTGCGGCAGCGGCGGCGCCCCCTGCAGCGCCTGGTGGTGGTGGGGGCAGGGGCCAGCGGCGTGGAACTCGCCTGCAAGCTCGCCGACCTGCTGGAGGGCAGTGCGGTGATTGAACTGGTGGAGCAGGGGGCGGAGCTGCTGCCGGCCTCCAAGGCCTTCAACCGCGACCAGGCCCGCCTGGCCCTGCAGCGGCGCGACATCCGCCTGCGCACCGGCACCCGCGTGGTGGCGGTGGGGGCCGATGGCCTGGAGCTCAGCCGGTCGACCCAGACCGATGGGGGCCAGCACCTCCAGGCCGACGCCGTGATCTGGACCGCTGGGGTGGCGGGCTGCGTGCCCGCGATCAGCCCGCCGCTGGCCCTGGATCGCCGCGGCCGGCTGCTCTGCAACGCCGACCTGAGCGTGGCGGGCCTGAGCCAGGTGTTTGCCCTCGGCGATGCTGCGTCCTGCCCTGCCGACGACACGGCCCCAGACGCCAACCTGCCGACCAGCGCCCACCCAGCCACGGCCCAGGTGGCCTACCAACAGGCGGAACAGCTGGCCGCCAATCTGCTGCGTGCCCGGGCCGGCGAGCCGCTGCTGCCCTTCCAGTGGAGGGATCTGGGGGAGATGCTGGGGCTCGGCATCGGCCAGGCCAGCATCACCGGCATGGGCATCACCCTGGCGGGCCCGGCTGCCTACCAGCTGCGGCGGCTGGCCTACCTGGCCCGGCTGCCGGGGCTGCAGCAGAAGCTGAAGGTGGCCGCCGGCTGGCTGGCGGCCTGGAGCTGACACCAGCCATGGGCCAGCACCCCGGAACACAGCTCCAGCCCCCTCGCGGACTGCTGCTGGACGCCATGGGCACCCTGATCGGCCTGCGGGCATCGGTGGGCAGCACCTACGCCAGCCTTGCCGCGGACCATGGCGTGGCGGTGGAGGCCAGCGCCATTGATCGGGTGTTCCCCGCCATCTACCGGGCCGCGCCACCCCTGGCCTTCCCGGGCCTGAGCGGAGCGGCGCTGCTGGAGGCCGAACAGCAGTGGTGGATCAGCCGCATCGCCGAGGCCTTCGCCGCCTGCGGCCATCCGGAGCCCCTGCCGGAGGCCCTGGGCCCGGCGCTGTTCGCCCAGTTCGCCCGGCCCGACCTGTGGCGGGTGTACCCGGATGTGGATGGACAGCTGCGGCAGTGGAAGCAGCGGGGCCTGCAGCTGGCGGTGGTGAGCAACTTCGACCAGCGCCTGCTCGGCCTGCTGGAGGGGCTGGCCCTGGCGGACCTGTTCAGCGCCGTGGTGGTGTCCAGTGCGGTGGGAGCCGCCAAACCGGATCCCCGGCCCTTTCACTGCGCCCTTGAGGCCCTGGCCCTGGCCCCCGCTGAGGCCTGGCACGTGGGGGACAGCCCGGAGGACGAGGCCGGAGCGCGCGCCGCCGGTGTGCGCTGTGTGCTGATCCGGCGCCCCGGGCCCGCCGGCGCCGCTTGAAACAGTCGGTGCTGCTGGGCCGCACCGCCGGCCTGCGCCCCGCCATGGTGCGGCGGCTGGAGCGCCTCAGCCACCGGCGCCACCCGGAGAGCAGCGGCGCGGATCTGCTCAGCCTGCAGCGGCTGGCCGAGGCGAGCATGGAGCTTGAGCTGCCCCTCAGCCTGGTGATCGACAGCCGCGGCCTGTGCCGGCTGCTGTGGGTGGGGCCCCTGGAGCAGTCGGGACGGCTGCTGGAGCGCCTGCCGGGAGGGCCGCGCCGCCAGGGCGGTGGACTGCGCCTGATCACCTGCGTGGGCCGTGCCAGGCAACTGGCGCCCCAGGGCAGCGAGGCGGTGGTGGGGCTGGATGTGCAGCCACGGCTGTGGCTGCGCTACGCCGACAGGCCCCGACCGGGCGGCCAGTGGCCGGCGGCAGCCTTCGCCCCGGATGCAGCCATCGTGCCGGAAACAGCCATCGCGCCGGATACAGCCCCCGGCGAACCCTGGCAGGAGCTGATCAGCGCCCAGCTCGACGACCTGTGCACCTATGCCCCGCCGGAGCCCCGGAGCCATCCGGCAGCGGCACGGCTCCGGGAGGCCAGCAGCGGTGGCGAGCGGGTGCTGCTGCTGGTGCTCAGTCCCGCAGATGCCGAGGAGGCCCGGCGCCAGATCGCCGAACTGGAAGGCCTGGTGCGCAGCGCCGGCGCCACCCCCGTGGGTCTGGTGGTGCAGCGCAAGGCCCAGGGCCCCGGCCACACCCTCTGGGGGGAGGGCAAGCTGCGGGAGGCCGCCCTGGAGGCGCGGCGCCTCGGCGCCAGCCTGGTGGTGACCGACCGGGAACTCTCCCCGGCCCAGGCCCGCAACCTGGAGCAGCTGCTGGATCTGCCGGTGAGCGACCGCAGCGAGCTGATTCTCGACATCTTTGCCCAGCGGGCCGCCAGCGGCGCCGGCCGCCTGCAGGTGGAGCTGGCGCAGCTGCGCTACCGCCTGCCCCGCCTCGCCGGCCGCGGCCTGAGCCTCTCGCGCCAGGGGGGAGGCATCGGCACCCGCGGCCCCGGCGAGACCCAACTCGAGAAAGACCGCCGCGCCATCGCCCGCCGCATCGACAAGCTGCAACGGGATGTGCAGGCGCTCGGGGAGCACCGCGCCCGGCTGCGGGCCAGCCGCCACGGCCTGCGGCGCCTGGCCCTGGTGGGTTACACCAACGCCGGCAAGAGCTCGCTGCTCAATGCCCTGAGCAAGCCGGCGGCGGGGGAGGCCGTGCTGGCGGAAAACAAGCTGTTCGCCACCCTCGATCCCACCACCCGCCGCATCAGCCGGGCCGATCCCGCCGGCGGCCGGCCCCAGACGCTCCTGCTCACCGACACCGTGGGCTTCATCCGCGACCTGCCCCCACCACTGCTGGAGGCCTTCCGCTCCACCCTGGAGGAAACCCTGGAGGCGGATGGGTTGCTGCTGGTGGTGGACCTCTCCGATCCCGGCTGGGTCGAGCAGGTGCGCACGGTGAACGCCATCCTCGACGGGCTCGGCAGCACCGCGCCCCGGCTGCTGATCGGCAACCAGATCGACCGCTGCCCCGCCGCGGCCCTCGACCGGGCCCGCAGCCTCGATCCCGGGGTGCTGTTCATCTCCGCCACCGGCGGGCTGGGCCTGCAACACCTGCGCGACTGGCTGTTCAGCGACGCGACACCGGATTCGCAGCGGGGGTTGTAGCGGCGGCCACAACACAGCCCGGCCGGGGCTCCAAACCGCGGCAGGGCTGTGGCAGCATCGGTCGGTTTCACGCTTCGCAACAGGCCATGGCGCTGCAGCTCGGCGATACCGTTCCCGACTTCACCCAGGATTCCCAGCTGGGTCCGATCAATCTCTACGACTTCGCCGGCGACAGCTGGGTGGTGCTGTTCTCCCACCCCGCCGACTACACCCCGGTCTGCACCACCGAGCTGGGCGAGGTGTCGCGCCTGCGCCCGGAATGGGAGAAGCGCAACGTGAAAACCATTGCCCTGAGCGTGGATTCCGCCGAGAGCCACAAGGGCTGGATCAACGACATCAACGAGACCCAGCACACCTCGGTCGACTACCCGATCCTGGCCGACGCCGACAAGAAGGTGGCCGATCTCTACGGGATGATTCACCCGAATTCCCTCAACAACCTCACGGTGCGTTCGGTGTTCATCATCGACCCCAACAAGAAGCTGCGCCTGCAGATCACCTACCCCGCCAGCACCGGCCGCAACTTCGATGAGATCCTGCGGGTGATCGATTCCCTGCAGCTCACCGACCACCACTCCGTGGCCACCCCGGTGAACTGGAAGGACGGCGACGACTGCGTGGTGGTGCCCTCCATCCCCACCGACGAGGCCCGCAACAAGTTCCCGAAGGGGGTCACCGAAATCCGGCCCTACCTGCGCCTCACCCCTCAGCCCAACAAGTGAGCCACCGCTGATGCGGGTGTTGGGGTTGATGAGCGGCACCAGCGCCGATGGCGTTGATGCCGTGTTGGCCAGCTTCAGCGGCCCTCCCCAACGCCCCCGCTGGCGCCTCCTGGAGAGCGCCAGTGCCCCCTACCCCGACGCCCTGCGGCGCCGGCTGATCGCCGCGGGCCAGGGAGAGGCCCTCACCGCCGCCGATCTGCTCGAGCTGGGGGAGGCCCTCACCGAGGCCCAGGCCGCCGCTGCCCGCGCCTGCGACCCCACCGGCTCCGCGCAGCTGGTGGGCTGCCACGGCCAGACCCTCTGGCATCGCCCCCCCAGTAGTGGCCGCCGCGGCGCCAGCTGGCAGCTCCTGCAGGGCCCGCTGCTGGCCCAGCTGCTGGGGGCCCCGGTGGTGTTCGACTTCCGCTCCGCCGACCTGGCCCTCGGCGGCCAGGGGGCACCGCTGGTGCCAGCCGCCGACGACGCCCTGCTGCCCGCCATCGGCGGCTGGCGAGCCCTGCTCAACCTGGGGGGCATCGCCAACCTTACCCTGCTGCCCCCTGCAGCGGGCCCCGATCGCCAGGCCCAGGTGCTGGGCTGGGATTGCGGGCCCGCCAACACCCTGCTGGACCTGACGGTGCAGCACTTCAGCCAGGGACGCCTGAACTTCGATGCCGATGGCCGCTGGGCCCGCCGCGGCCGGGTGCACGAGGCTGTAGTTCAGCGCTGGCTTGAGGAGCCCTACTTCCAGCAGGCGCCCCCGAAATCCACGGGCCGTGAGCTGTTCGGCCGCCTCGATCTGGAACGCCGCCTCGGCGATCTGGGCCAGCCCCTGGATGCGGCGGATGCCCTGGCCACCCTCACCGCCTTCACGGCGGCCGTGGTGGCCAATGATCTGCGCCGGGCGCCGGCGGTGCTGGAGCTGCTGGTGGCCGGAGGGGGCGCCCGCAACGGCCTGCTGATGGAGGAGCTGAGGCGGCGCTGCCGCGGCCTGCAGGTGCGTCCGCTGGCGGAACTGGGCATCGGCGCCAGCGAGCGGGAACCCCTGGCCTTCGCCCTGCTGGCCTGGTGGCATCAGCAGGGGCACCCCGGGTCGCTGCCCTCGGTCACCGGGGCGCCGGAAGCGGCGCTGCTGGGGGTGTGCGCCTGGCCCCCCACGCAGCGGCCCCGGAGTTGCAGGTCAACAACCGCCACGATCCGGAACGCCTTCAGCCCACTGTTCATACGCTGAAGATCCATTGCTGCCCGTTGTGCCATGAGCGCCGGCAACGCCCCCAGCCTCTACGAGCGCATCCGTGCCGACCATGCCCTCACCCAGGAGCTGTTCCGCCAGGCCCTCCAGGACCCCTCAGGCACCCTCAGCCGCATCTGTGAGCTGGGTGGCAGCTGGGGGCTGCCGGTGAGCCGCGAGGAGGTGAAGGCCCACCTGGCCAGCGTCGATGACGCCGACACCAAGCAGTGGCTGCTGAAGGCCCGGGGCGGCCTCTAACTGGGCACGGCGGGCGGGGATCCTCGGCCGCCGATCCTGGCCCATCCAACTGAAGAACAGCCAGTAGCTCACGATGGCCAAGCCGGCGGCCACCACCAGGGCTGCCACCTGTTCCAGACGCTTCACCATGGCGTTCGGCGCCTGCAGAACACCGACCAGTCTGCAGGCCAGGGGGGATGATGCAGATCAGAACGGGCCAGCGAGCCCTGATCGGCTCACCCTTCCTGGCCCCACCCTGTGCTCCGCCTCGAACGCGTTTCCAAGATCTATCCCACCGGTGAGGTGCTGCGGGACATCACCTGGGAGGTGAAGCCCGGCGACCGCATCGGCCTGGTGGGGGTGAACGGTGCCGGCAAATCCACCCAGATGCGCATCATCGCCGGCCTGGAGGAGCCCACCAGCGGCCAGGTGGTGAAGCAGGGGGATCCCCGCATCGTGTATCTGCAGCAGGAATTCGATGTGGATGTGCGCCGCACGGTGCGCGATGAGCTGTTCCAGGCCTTCGGCGAGGCGGCGCTGGTGCTCAACCGCAAGCATGCGGTGGAACATGACATGGCCAGCGAGAAGGCCGCCAGCGACCCCGACCACCTCGAGGAGCTGATCCACGAACTGGGCCGGCTGCAGGAGCGCTTCGAGGCCCTGCACGGCTACGAGCTCGATGCACGCATCGACAAGCTGCTGCCCACCATCGGCTTCACGCCCGAGGGGGCCGAGCTGCTGGTGGGCGACTACTCCGGCGGCTGGCAGATGCGGATCGCCCTGGGCAAGATCCTGTTGCAGGAGCCCGATCTGCTGCTGCTGGATGAACCCACCAACCACCTGGATGTGGAGACGATCCAGTGGCTGGAGAACTACCTCTGCAGCCAGAGCGTACCGCTGGTGGTGATCAGCCACGACCGGGCCTTCCTGGACCGGGTGTGCAACCAGATCGTGGAAACCGAGCGGGGCGTGTCGCGCTGCTACCTGGGCAACTACAGCCAGCATCTGGAGCAGAAGGCCCTGGAGCGCGAGGCCAGCCAGGCCGCCTTTGAGCGCCAGCAGAAGGAATTGGCCACCCAGCAGGCCTACATCGACCGCTTCCGCGCCAGCGCCACCCGTTCCACCCAGGCCAAGAGCCGCGAAAAGCTGCTCGACAAGGTGGAGCGGATCGAGGCCCCGATCGAGAGCGTGGGTGGCCCGCGCTTCCAGTTCCCACCGGCGCCCCGCAGCGGCCGGCTGATCGCCGAGATCAAGGATCTCAGCCACAGCTACAACGACAAGATCCTGTTCCTGGAGGCCAATCTGGAGGTGGAGCGGGGCGATCGCATCGCCTTCGTGGGCCCCAACGGCGCCGGCAAATCCACGCTGCTGCGGCTGGTGATGGGCACGGAAACGCCCGATGAGGGCCGCGCCAGCCTGGGGGAGCACAACGTGATCGCCGGCTACTTCGAGCAGAACCAGGCCGAGGCCCTGGATCTGTCCAAAACCGTGATCGACACCCTGTTCGAGGCGGTGCCCGACTGGACCCAGACCCAGGTGCGTTCGCTGCTGGGCAGCTTCTGCTTCAGCAACGACGCCGTGTTCAAGGAGGTGGGCAAGCTGAGCGGCGGCGAGAAGGCCCGCCTGGCCCTGGCGCTGATGCTGCTGCAGCCCTGCAACCTGCTGGTGCTGGATGAGCCCACCAACCACCTCGACATCCCCGCCAAGCAGATGCTCGAAGACGCCCTGATGGAGTACGAGGGGGCGGCGCTGGTGGTGAGCCACGACCGCTACTTCGTGTCGCGGGTGGCCAACAAGATCGTGGAACTGCGCGACGGCGAGCTGGTGCTCTACCGGGGCGACTACGCCTACTACCAGGAGAAGAAGGCCGAGGAGGCCGCTGAGGTGGAGGCCCGGCGCCAAGCCAGCGAAGCCGAGGCCAAGCGCAAGGCCAACCGCGAGAAGCAGAAGGCCAAGGAAGCCAGCCGCAAAGCCGCTGCCGCCTGAACCACCCCCCCGCAGCACAAACAACTTCACATGGGACTAGGCATGAGAACTCATTGTTCTGGGCCTGGGAGAACTGTGTGCATAGGCTGACCGTATCCCCCTCACGGCGAGGCCCCATGAGCACTCCAGGCAGCTTTTCCGCGCCGCTCTCCCACGGCGGAGCCCAGTCCCATCAGCCCCTCTCCCACGGGCACGATCACTCCGGGCCAGCGGACGCCGTGAGCACCTATTTCGAGTGCATCACGGCCTGCTCGATCGACGACGGCGAATGCGTGACCCGCTGCGTTGAAGTGCTGCGCGAGGAGGGCTGAGCCCGTCGGTGGGCATCCGCTCACGCAGCTCCG
>Ga0214917_10007412_pt1 | contig 11102 bp, 9 predicted proteins | sample LL_1208_BB_MetaG_FD_177983 | JGI IMG/M metagenome (GOLD analysis project Ga0214917, IMG submission 177983) | Freshwater microbial communities from Lake Lanier, Atlanta, Georgia, United States - LL_1208_BB | ecosystem: Environmental > Aquatic > Freshwater > Lake | place: USA: Georgia | collected...
GTGCATGTCGATGCCGATAACGAAGTCCGCCTGATTGACCTGTTCGTGGATAGCTTGAACCTGTCCGAACTTGGTTTTAAGGACGATTTTGAGGAAAATGGTCGGCCGGCGTACCACCCCGGTGCTTTGCTCCGCCTTTTTATTTACGGCTACCTGAACCGCATCCGCTCCAGCCGCCAACTCGAAAAGGAATGCAAACGCAATCTGGAACTCATGTGGCTCATGCGTGAGGAGACCTTTGCAAAATAAAATTGACATGCTGACCCCATGTTAATTGCGATTTTTTCTTGGTCTTGTAACCACCCCATTTTTAGGACAAATTGAAAAAAAGCCACGTCCAAAATCCCCAACCCCGCCGCTCTAACCACCACGCCCGCGGCAGGGATTGACGAGGCTACCCCGCAAGACGGGCGGCGGATGGCAGCGCGTGGCGAGGAGGCGACCTTGGGAGCCACCGCAGCCCGCTGCTGCCCCGCTCGCCCGGCGCGGAGTAGCCCGGAAAGCCCGCAGCCGCCCAATTCCATTCTTTTATTCTATTTTTTTACAACAGCCCTTAACGGATGCGATCCATGTTGCGCACCAAGGCCTCGTCTTTCATGACGCCACGAATGGCCAAGGATAAGCATACGATGCTGATGATGGGCCAAAATAAGCCCGCGCAACGGCTCAATTCTAAGCCCTCCATGCCCAAGGCCCGTGTCCAGGCAAATATGCCGAATAAGCCCTGCGAAACCAGTCCATACACCAACACCCTTGCTTGTACTTTGCGCTTTTTATACAGAAATATGGCCATGAACGGCATGATTAAACCCATGCCATAGGCCGTCAATAGGGTGGCCGCACCGGGAAGTCCTGTGCCTCCATTCAATAAACTCCAAGCCGAATAGCTCCAGGTCTGGCCCGCGGCAAAGGGCAAAAAGGCTAAGATGATTTGGCTGAGCATGGCCCCCAGCATCCATAAGGTCTGTACGCGCTGTATCATGATTCTAACCCAACGTTACAGTCCCAACAATACTTCTTCCGGCGATTTGCCGCCAAACAGCATGCGCTCCGGATTCTCGAGCGATTCTTTGACATGCACCAGGAAGCTGACCGATTCCTTTCCGTCAATGATGCGGTGGTCGTAGCTGAGCGCTAAATACATCATGGGCCGGATTTCAACCTTTCCATTGACGGCCACCGGCCGATCTTGTATTTTATGCATGCCCAATATGGCGACCTGCGGAGGATTGATGATGGGCGTGGACATGAGCGAGCCAAACACGCCGCCGTTGGTGATGGTAAAGGTGCCCCCACTCATGTCGTCGATGCTGAGTTTGCCGTCGCGGGCTTTGATGGCCAGGTCTTTGATGGCTTGCTCGATGCCCGCCAGGGACAGGTCTTCGGCGTTGCGGATTACCGGCACCATTAGCCCTTTTGGGGTGCTAACGGCGATGCCTACGTCGCAGTAGTTGTGGTACACGATTTCGTCGCCGTCAATCATGGCATTCACCGCCGGGAAGGCCTCTAGGGCCTGGGTAATGGCTTTGGTGAAGAAGGACATGAAGCCCAAACCGATGTTGTGCACTTTGCCGAACTGCTCTTTGTGTCGGCTGCGCATGGCCATAATGGCGGTCATGTCTACCTCATTGAAGGTGGTGAGCATGGCGGTTTCGTTTTTAACGGAAACCAGCCTTTCGGCTACTTTTTTGCGGAGCATGCTCATTTTTTTCCGTTCCAGGGAGCGGCTGCCGGCGGATGATGCAGGCGCGAAGCCTTTGGCCAGTGCGGCCAGCACATCTTGCTTGGTGATGCGGCCGTCTTTGCCGTTGCCGGGAATTTGGGCCGGACTGAGGTTGTTCTCGCGCATGATTTTGGCCGCCGCAGGCGAAGGAATGGCCGCTGCATTGGCTTGAGGAGCGGGTGTGGGTGCCGGTGCCGCGCCGGGTGCCGGGGCTGCCGCCTCTTTTTGAACCGGAGCCGCTGCCGCTACCGGAGCCGCCGCTTCGCCTTCGGGTGCTTTTGCCGAGGTGTCGATGGTGCAGATTTCTTCGCCCACCTTCACCACTTCGCCTTCGGCAATGGTAATTTTAAGTATTCCTGAGGCCTCGGCAGGAATGGCCAGGGTGGCCTTGTCGGAATCGACTTCCACCAGGTCTTCATCTTTGTACACGTATTGGCCATCGGCTTTGAGCCAGGAGGCGATTTGCACTTCCGAGATGGACTCGCCCGGGCTGGGCACCTTCATGGATAATATCATAATCAGGTAGATTTGGCGGTGGCTGTCCGCGGGGTTGAAATTATAGCATTAGGGGTTTCAAAAACCCGGTTGATGATGTCGGCCTGTCGGCGGGCGGCTTCTTTCGGAGAACCGGTGGCCGGACTGGCAGAGGCTTGCTGGGCAATGACCTCCAAAGGCAATACCCGCTTTTGGCTTTTGTGGTTGGCACGGAGAATGAAACTCCATGCCCCCATGTTTTCGGGTTCTTCCTGCACCCAAAGGAATCTTTGTGCGGCGGGGTAGCCATCGATAATGTCATTGACCTGTGAGGCCGGGAATGGGAAAAGCTGTTCGATGCGGATTAAGGCAATGTGGCCTGCGTTTTCAGCCCGCTTGCGCTCCAGCAGTTCGAAGTATATTTTGCCGCTGCAAAACACCAGAGTGGTGGTTTTGGCTGCCGTGGCCTGGGCATCGTCAATGACTTCTTGGAAGGCGGATTTGCCGGTAAAGTCGTTGATGGAACTGACGCATTGAGGATGGCGCAACAGGCTTTTGGGGCTCATGACCACCAGCGGTTTACGGAAGGGGCGGTGCAGTTGCCGGCGCAAGGCATGGAAGAAGTTGGCCGGACTGGTGCAATTCACCACCTGCATGTTGAGTTCGGCCGACAGGTTCAGAAAGCGCTCCAAGCGGGCAGATGAATGTTCGGCACCCTGGCCTTCGTAGCCGTGGGGAAGCAGCATGACCAAGGCATTTTGGCTGTGCCATTTGTCTTCGCCGCTGGAAATGTACTGGTCAATAACAATTTGGGCTCCGTTGTTGAAGTCGCCAAACTGAGCTTCCCAGAGGGTTAATCCGGAAGGAGCGCCAAGCGCATAGCCGTATTCAAAACCAAGGACGGCATATTCCGACAACAGGGAGTTGTACACATTAAAAGGCCCTTTTTTGCCGGGCAGGTTGTTGAGTGGGGTGTATTCTTCTTCAGAATCTTCAACACGGACAATGGCATGCCGGTGCGAGAAGGTGCCGCGCACGCAGTCTTGTCCGCTGAGGCGCACATGCCCGCCCTCGGCCAAAACGCTGGCATAGGCCAGGGCTTCGCCCAAGGCCCAATCCAATCGGTCGTTGTTGACCATTTCCTGGCGATCGGCGAAAATCTTAGCAATTTTTTTCAGAAAGGCTTTGTCGGCCGGAAGGGTATTTAGAGCCTGCAACCAAGATTGAAGGGTTTTTTTAGGAAGTCCGGTGGCGGGGCTTTTTTCTACATCGGCCAATCCGGCTTTTTTGAACTTGGAATACCGGGCTCCCAAGAAGGGGCGCACAAAAGCGGCCTGTACCTTTTTGCTTTTTTCGAGCTCTTCGTCCAGGTGGGCGGCGTATTGTTTTTCGCGGAGTTCGGCTTGAGCGGCATCGATAAGGCCCGCTTCCATGAGCTGTTTTTTATACAGTTGATAGATGTCGGGGTGCTTGTCGATGTTTTTGTAGAGCAGGGGTTGGGTGAAGCGGGGTTCGTCGCCTTCGTTGTGTCCATGCTTGCGGTAGCCCAGCAAATCGACAAAAACGTCTTCGTTGTAGCGTTGCCTGTAGGCCACAGCCAGGCGCATGACGCGGACCACGGCTTCGGCGTTGTCGGCATTGACATGAAAAACGGGTGCATCGACCACCTTTGCCACATCGGTGCAGTAGGTTGAGGAGCGGCCTTCCAGGTAGTTGGTGGTGAATCCCACCTGATTGTTGACCACCAGGTGCAGGGTGCCTCCGGTTTTGTAGCCTTCGAGTTTGGACATTTGAACCAGCTCATAGACAACGCCTTGTCCGGCGATGGCGGCATCTCCATGAATCACGATGGGCATCACCTTTTTCAGGTCTCCGCCCAAATCGGCATCGGCCAGAGAGCGGGCCAGACCTTCGGCAACGGGGCCTACGGCTTCAAGGTGCGAAGGGTTGGGAAGCAAGTTCAGTTGAATTGAATGTCCGGCGGGAGTTGCCACGGAGCCGTCGTATCCGAGGTGGTATTTTACATCTCCATCGAAGTTGCTTTCGGTGTAGGCATTGCCCATGAATTCGGCGAAGATTTCGGCGGCTGGTTTTTGGAACACGTTGCGCAGCACATTGAGTCGGCCGCGGTGGGCCATGCCCATGACAACGGATTGTACGCCGTTTTCGGCTCCGCGTTGAATGGCGGCAGCCAAGGCTGGAATCAGGCTTTCGCCGCCTTCCAGTGAAAAGCGTTTTTGGCCTACGAACTTACGGTGTACGTATTTTTCGAATCCAACGGCCTGATTCAGGGCTTCGAGGATTTCGAGTTTTTCGGAGGTATTAAAGGCTTGTTCGTGGCTGATTTCGTGAAATTGTTCTTTGAGCCACTGTAGTTTTTCGGGGTCGCGGATGTACATAAATTCGATGCCAATGTGGTGGCAATACACGGCATCGAGGTAGGCGACAATGTCTTTAAGTTTGGCGGGGCCCATGCCAATTTGTACTCCGGCCTGAAACACCGTTTCGAGATCGGCGGCCGAGAGGCCAAATTGTTCCAGTGCCAAGTTGGGGCTGTAGGAACGGCGTTCACGGACGGGATTGGTTTTGGTGAACAGGTGTCCTCGGGTTCTATAGCCTTCGATCAAGGCCATCACGTTGAATTCTTTGGAGCTAAAGGTAGGGTCGGCCAAGGGCAGTTGAGGGAAATGCTGTTGGGCAAATTCAAACCCTTTGAAGAAATTTCTCCAGGTTTCATCCACGTTATCGGGGTGTTGTAGGTAGGCTTGGTACAAGGCTTCCACCGATTCGGGAGAGGCATTGCTTAGATAGGAAAAAGGGTCCATGCGACGATATCCTTAAGCGTAATTCAGCGTTCGGAACAAAAGTAAGAAATTTATGGGAGGGCGGTTTTCTTTTGAGGACATTCCCTTTGTGAAGGCTGAGGCTTTCTTGGTGGGCGTTTTGGTAAAAACTGTGGGCCAAGCCTGAGCCGGGATTTTTACCACAGAGGGCGCAAAGGCGGCGCAAAGGGCGCAGAGGCGTGGTTCTGAGGATTGCGGCGATGTTATGTTAATTCCCCATTGTGAGCTTTGCGGTTTTCTTGGGTGGTTTTGTGTTAAAAAACCAATCAATGCATTCAGGTATTTTTTACGGCAATTGGCACAGCAGGTTGCCTCCAAATCGAAAGCTCCACCTATTTTGGCAACCCCGTGCCAATCATTACCTTTGTTTCCCAAAACCATGGCTGATGTACGTTAAACTTAAACAACACTTGGCAGAGGAGCTGTCGGGCATTCAAGAAGCGGGCCTGTACAAGCAGGAACGCATCATCACCAGTCCACAGGCGGCTGAAATTCAATTGAGCAACGGGCAAACAGTACTGAATTTTTGTGCCAACAATTACCTAGGCTTGTCATCGCACCCTAGGGTTCTGCAAGCAGCCCATCAGACCCTGGACACCCACGGTTTCGGCATGTCTTCCGTTCGCTTTATCTGCGGTACCCAAGACATTCACAAAACCTTGGAAGGAAAAATTGCCGAATTCCTTGGCACCGAAGATACCATACTCTATGCCGCCGCCTTTGATGCGAACGGAGGCGTTTTTGAACCCCTGTTCAGCGAAGAAGATGCCATTATTTCCGATGCCCTGAACCATGCCTCTATAATTGACGGCGTGCGTCTGTGCAAAGCCAAGCGCTACCGTTATGCCCATTCCAACATGCAAGAACTGGAAGCTTGCTTGCAGGAAGCCCAGGCTCAGCGATTCCGTATCGTTGTTACGGATGGGGTGTTTAGTATGGACGGAGACATAGCCCGACTGAACGAAATTTGCGATTTGGCCGACAAATACGACGCGTTGGTAATGGTGGATGAGTGCCATTCCACCGGATTTATAGGAAAAACCGGCCGGGGCACCCACGAGCACCACGGAGTGATGGGCCGAGTTGACATCATCACCGGCACACTGGGGAAATCGCTGGGTGGAGCCATGGGCGGATTTACATCCGGACCCAAAGAAATTATTGATTTGCTTCGGCAACGCAGTCGCCCGTATTTGTTTTCCAACAGCTTGGCTCCTGCCATTGTTGGCGGCACCATTGCTGCATTTGAGATGCTTACGGAAACCACCGAACTGCGCGACAGGTTGATGGAAAACACCGAATATCTGCGCCGGGGCTTGCATCAGGCAGGGTTTGACATTAAACCCGGCGAGGCCGCCATTGTTCCTGTGATGCTTTACGATGCACCTTTGAGCCAGCAATTTGCCCAAGAGTTGTTGACCGAAGGCATCTATGCCATTGGATTTTATTACCCTGTTGTGCCAAAAGGCGAAGCCAGAATACGGATTCAGCTGAGTGCCGCACATACTCGTGCTCAGCTTGACCAAGCCTTGGAGGCGTTTGTCAGAGTCGGCAAAAAATTAAACGTAATTTCATAAGCCATGGTATATTCCATGACCGGTTTTGGTAGTGCCTCCGGGCCGGTGGGAAGCCGAAAGCTGCAAATTGAAATCCGCAGCCTGAATAGCAAAGGCTTTGATGCTCAGTTAAAATTGCCTCAGGAGTTTAGGGAGTTCGAGGGCGAGATTCGGCAAATGGCAGCACAGGCTTTGGAGCGTGGAAAAGTGGATTTATGGTTTCAATGGGACGACCAGGCACAGGCTCAGCTTGCCTTTAATGAGGAAAGGCTGATGCAGTACATTGCCCGATTTCAGAACATTTCAACGCGCATAGGCCTGCCCGATTCCGATTGGTTGGGACTTGCCTTGCGCATGCCAGATGTATTGGCCAACGCCCCAGCTTCCTTGAGCGACGAGGAGTGGCAGCAAGCCAAAATCTTAGTTGAACAGGCCCTGCAGAACACCCAGCGTCACCGGCTGGCCGAGGGCGAGGCCATGGCACACAGCTTGAAACAGAACATCAGCCTGATTCAGGAGCGATTGAATCAGCTGGACCCCTTGGACTTGGGTCGAAAGCAACGGGTACGCGAACGCTTGATGAAGGCCCTGGAAGAAGCAAGGCTGAACACCGATTCCGGCGAAAACCGCCTGGAGCAGGAAATGCTGTTTTACCTTGAAAAATGGGACATTAGTGAGGAGAAGGTGCGTCTGAATACGCATTGTGCTTATTTTACAGAAACCATGAACGGTACCGAAGCGGCCGGACGCAAGCTGAACTTCATTGCTCAGGAAATGGGGCGTGAAATCAACACCATTGGCTCCAAAAGCAATGAGGCGGCCATGCAGCGTTGCGTAGTGGAAATGAAAGACGAATTAGAGAAAATCAAAGAACTAGTATTGAACATCTTGTGAACGGCAAGGTCGTCATATTTGCTGCACCTTCGGGGGCAGGTAAAACAACCATATCCAGATATGTATTGACCCGGTGCGGCAACTTAGAGTTTAGTGTATCGGCGGCCACGCGGCCACCGCGGAGCCATGAAATGCATGGGCGCGATTATTTTTTTATGACACAGCCGGAGTTTGAGCGGCGCGTAGAAAATCAGGAGTTTGTGGAATGGCAGGAAGTGTATCCCGGGCATTTTTACGGGACATTGGAGAGCGAGGTACACCGCATTTGGGGAAATGGGCAACACGTGGTTTTTGATGTAGATGTTCAGGGGGCCTTGAATTTAAAGCGCATTTATGGGGAGCGGGCACTGGCGATATTCATCATGCCGCCCAGCATTGACGTGCTTGAAAAGCGGTTGCGGAGTCGCCGCACCGAGGACGAAACATCCATACACATTAGGTTGGCGAAAGCGCAGAAGGAAATATCGACTTACCGAAGTTTCGACCGATTGTTGTTGAACAGCCGATTGCCCAAGGCCCAAAGCCAGGGGTTGGCGATGGTGCGCGAATATTTGAAGTAAAAGAGTTTTTTGTTAAAGCGCGGTTCAGGCGTGGATGGCCGGTTTTTACCACAAAGTTCGAGGGGGAGGCACGGAGTTCACAGAGGAGGTGGTTGAATGGAAGCGTGGTCGTTTTGACCTTAGCTATCTGTGGGATAAAGACAACCATACCCATCTGAAAATTGCACCTATCTTTGTTTAATAATGGTTTTTTATTTGCTGCTTTGAATCTGTCTGAAAAACGAGTTGCTGTATTAACTACACGTTCAGCGGAGATTGCTTCCTGGGTCGAAACCTTTTCAAGGTTAAGGCTGGAGTTTTTTGAACGATTGTTGGATTTGGAGGATTGGTTTGAGACCGGGGATGTTCTTTTAGCGCACAATACAAGTCAAATTGTGCCCAGCCATCTACTTCAGAAGGCCTCGATGGCCCTAAACATACATGCTGGACCGCCAGAATTTCCGGGTCGGGATCCGCACCATTGGGCCATGTACCGCCAAGCAAAGGAATATGGAATTACTGCCCATTTTATGGAAGAAAAGGTAGATGCCGGCGACATTATTGAGGCCATTCGTTTTCCGATCGAACCTTTAGATACTCCTCTGGCACTGTTGCACAAGGCGAATGATTTGGCTTTGAATTGCATGGCCGATGTATTGAAGAGAATAGATGCCAATCAGCCCCTATTACCCATACCGGAAAGTTGGGCACCCTACAAAACCAGGCGCCGCGATTTTTTAGAAATTTGCGATGTAACGGCGGTTCGGGGGGATGTGGAGGAAATGCAACGGCGCATCAAAGCCTTTCATGTACCCGGGCGTCAGAACTTGTATTACCGTATTGGTAATGAGCGGGTTTACTTGTTTGGGAGGGAATGAGGGCGGTGCGAAAAACAGGTCAGTTGAAGGCTTTTCGGGCCGGGTTTTACCCCCAAGCCCATCAATGGAGCCGCAAAGATTCACAAAGATGTTGGGGTTGGACGAAAACGCGATCGTTTTGACTACACCTTCTCTGTGCCCTTTGCGCCGCCTTTGGGCCCTTTGTGGTAATGAAAAAACATCAACGTATTGGCCCTAGCCTCTACCAAGTAATAATAACTTGCCCGTTGCCGCTCTGAAACCCTCCGGTGGCGGTAGTGTTTGAACCGGAGTTGTAGGAGCCGCCGCCCCCTCCACCATAGTAATAGGTAGAACCTCCAGCCCCACCGCCGGAGTAGCCTCCTCCAGCCCCAGCAGCATGCATAGGATTGCCGCAGCAATTTGCACCGCCACCACCGCCACCGCCGTATCCACCATTTCCGCCATAGTTTGTGGCCAATTTCCCTGCCGGATTTTGAACGATAGATATCCAACCTTTTCCTCCCCCCGAACCACCATATCCATCTTGTCCGGCAGTACCTCCCGGTGCATTGCTAAAGGCATCGTGGCTTCGGCTTCCGCTTCCGGCATTGGTGGTAACTCCGTCTTTTCCATAATAATGGGGCGCCCCATTGTTGGTAAGGCAAGAGCCCCCCCCACCACCTGCGGCGATAAGTGGCTGGTTTGTTTGTCCTTGTACCCAGACAAAGCTTCCGCCGCCCCCGCCGCCCCCGCCATTGGCCGAGTTGCCGCTTGTTGCATTAATGCCCTTTTGGCCCACGATAATTTGAAGTACAGTGCCGCCAGACACGTTAAATGTACCCACCATTCGTGCTCCCTTTCCCCCCAATTGCTGTGGAATTAAATCGATGTTGTCTCCCCCTTGTGCCCCGCGGCAATCAATACTCACCGAAGAAACACAGGCAGGAACGGTAAAACTTTGAATGGCCCCGGTGTAGTTAAAGGTTTGGGTTCCCGGGGGGCAATTAATCACCGTTACCGCAGTTGTGCTCGAGTCTTGGCATTGTGCATTCAGGGTTACCCGATGAAAAACATTCGGATTTCCGGTTTGGCTCCAGCTTGCGATTGGGTTGTAGGAGGTTGCCGTGCCGGGGCTGCCGTTTTGAAAACTCCAGGCGTAGGCCGAAGCATTGGCGGTGTTGGACGTAAATTGAATGTTGGTACCCACCGATATGGTTGCCGGAGCATTGGTGAAACCGGCGTTTGGAGTACGCACGGTTACAGGCAGTAGGGTTGGCGAGGAGGTCCCGCAAGGGTTTGAGGCGACCACCGAGATGGTGCCGCCCGCGGCTCCGGCGGTGGCTACCAGGGTGTCGTTTCCTTGTCCGCTGACAATGCTCCAACCGCTGGGCAGCTGCCAGGTGTAGGTGGTAGCGCCCGAACTGGGTGCCGCCACATAGGTTATATTGGCTTGGGATGGGCACACATCGGCGTATCCGGAAATGGATGCAGGGCTAAGCGGTGCTGTCGTGCAATTGCAGGCGATGGCTTGCCAACCGTTGGCAAGGTAGTGGATTTCAAGGCAAGAGGTAGTAGTATTGAGGATCAAAAGCCCTTCGGCGGGGTTTTGAATGGCGTTCCGCTGGGCGGTACTCATGCGGGGAATAAGCAGCCCTCCCGCAGTTCCTGAAATGTCAAATAATGCCGAGGCATCGGGTTGTTGGGTGTTGATGCCTACTTGTTGGGCCAGCAGGGAAGAAGAGAATAATAAAAAAAGAAGGGCGAAGCGCAATTTCATGATAGGTTATTTAATTCTAAGGTAAAGGATTTAAACCAATGCTTGAATCAGTATTGGATTAAATATTAATACATTTTAAAAAAGAGTAGGGGAGAAATCACCAAGTGATAACAACGCTACCATTACCTGTTATTCCGCCAGAACTGGTAGAGCCATTTGTTACTCCCCCTGTGTAGGAGGAGCCTCCTCCGCCCCCCCCGCCATGATAGGAGCCTCCTCCGCCCCCATAATATCCTCCTCCGCCCCCAGAGGCGAGCGTGTTACCTCCCGTGGAGGCATTTCCGCCAAACCCCAGCGTCCCTGCGCTTCCTGCTGATCCGCCGGAAAGGTCGCTTCCTCCAGCGCCCCCAGAATTTTGGGTGCCCCCTTTTCCGTGCCTATCCCCTCCATATCCGCCGCCGCCAACATCATAGCCGTTTGCACCGCTATTTCCACCCCCATTTCCCCCGCCCCCATT
>Ga0214917_10007414_pt1 | contig 11098 bp, 15 predicted proteins | sample LL_1208_BB_MetaG_FD_177983 | JGI IMG/M metagenome (GOLD analysis project Ga0214917, IMG submission 177983) | Freshwater microbial communities from Lake Lanier, Atlanta, Georgia, United States - LL_1208_BB | ecosystem: Environmental > Aquatic > Freshwater > Lake | place: USA: Georgia | collected...
AATTGCGGAACCAATGATTTTCCCGTCTCTGGGTGAGCAGATTGCATGAACCAGTCCTTCTTTATAAATCGAACGAAATTGCCGACGCTGATGCGGTTAGTGCTCGGTACAACTACCAGTCGGCGCCAAACCACATCACAAAGCAAGTCTTCCACCAACACTGCTTTCAGAACGTATCCCTCGCGCAGTTTTGGGGGAGAAATAGCGGCAGCAACAAGCTCTTGTGTGCTGCCGGGCTTGGCAGCCGCAATGTTTGCGCATTCCGCAATCAACTGCACAAGAGTGTCCGACGGCAAGTCAAACTTCATGTCGACAAGATTTTCGATGAGCGATTCAACTGTTTTCCGCATCGGACAATCAATCGGCGCCACATCGGCAAAGCTTCGAAGGAACGCAATCAGACACTCAAGGCTCATCTCGTACGTGATGAATGACGTCATGCGTCAACAGTAAAGTGACGTCATATGTATTATTAATTCATTACGTCACGTGCCAACGTCACCGCCCATGTATCTGGCACACACGCGCTGACCAAGATGGAAGATACTTTGGCGCCTTCGGCGCCTTTGGCGGTGGTGGTGGTGGAGGTTCACGAAATCGACGTGGACATCACAACTAAATCTGCACCAAGCACACTGCGAGAAAAGGCAACCGTGGCTCTGCGCAGTCTCGGTGCTCGATTTTCGAACGGACTGCGTGCCGTGGTGCAGTTCTTGTGCGCTTTTGCGTACATTGCATTGCACATGAGTGCAGCAATGTCTCCTTTGTTATTCATCGGTTTTGTATTCATCATTGCTGGTGGGTGGGACATTGGGTTTCCGATGGTGGCGCTTAGTGTGTGCGTTATTTTTTTTGGAAGTGTTCTCTATGTTGTGGTGAACTTATGCACATGAAACATATTACACGCAGTCCAGTTTCGTCAGAACGAATAAACTTGTCAGCTGGTGCTCCCGTTTCTTGATGCTTTTCTCAATGATGCTTTTCGTGATGATGCGGCTGCTTCTTCCGGCGATGCTTGTACTGCTGATACTTCTTCCGGCGATGCTTGTGATGCTGACACTGCTTCCGGCGATGCTTGTGATGCTGATGCTTGCCTTGGTGATGCTTGTGATGCTGATACTGCTTCCGGCGATGTCACTGCTACTTTTCGTAATGATGCTTCCAACAAAGATGCTTCCGTGGATGACATTACAAACCGCGCGCCATCGAATTGCCAAGTGAAGACCACGCAGGTCCTGCCGAGAGGCGCGGGTCTCCACTTGCCAGGGCGTCTCATGGAAAAGTCCGGATTTGTACGTTTGAGATGACGACATTTTATTTTCTGGGGGCAAGATGGCAACAACCGACAAAGATATTCGCGATTTTATTGCCAAGTCAGAAACAACTGTCACGTTGGGCGACATCTATCACTTTGCGCAAGGTCGGCCTGGCGGCCTGGAATGTTTTGGAGCATTTCTTGATAATCTTGAGGTGAGTGATGCGGATGATGCTGATGGTGGGGCTGCCCGGGAAGATGCTGGGGCTGCCCAGGAAGATGATGGTGGAGCTGATGATGGAGCTGCCCGGAAAGATGCTGATGATGCAGATGGTGGGGCTGTTCGGGAAGATGCTGATGATGGCGGAGCTGATGATGGTGATGGAGTTCTTAATGTCTTCTTCTTTTTCTTTTTCTTCTTCTTTTTCTTCTTCTTCTTGTTCCTCTTCTTGTTCTGATGATGCTGATGGTGGCGTTGGTCAAATACGAATGACACGAAATACAGAATCTATTTTCAACAAGGACATGTGCCGCTGGGGTAGGTACCGCGCGGCGCAAACAACGTGACTTGCCAAACGCCCTTGTATCCGGGCAACTCAACTCCATCGCCGGACCACAGCTCTCCGCGCGGAGTGCACAGCGGCACGCGGCCACCGCCGCCTTTGATCGGCTCGAAATAGTACTCATATTGTGCGTGGTGCGGAAAACGCCGCTGGCCGAACAGGCCAAACACTTCTTCGCGGTGGTCGTGTGTGATGATTCCGATCTGCGGCATGGCAGGGGGTGGTCCGCGCGATGGAAGCATCAAAGACGTTGGCAATGGTTGTGCCGTTTCGGGCTGGTCCAGTCGACTTGTGTACGGTGGGACGGACATGTGTGCTTTGATGCACTCAGTTGCCTCCATAAAAAAATTGCAAGGGATGTGCTTGGGGAAATCGGATGCAGCTGCTAACAATTCTGGACCTGTCGGTATATCTGATCGCTGGAGTTGCTTTGGTCCTGTATGCGGACAGTGTGCGTCAGGCTGGGCTGTCGGACGAGGAACGAGCCGAGCGGTCGATTGCGCAGCGATGCGGCGTATGGTTCATGGCCATTGTGGTTGGCATCTTGGCCGGCGGCGGCCGGTACTTTCTCACGCAGCTCGGGAAATGGAACGCTCTCTCGGCACTTTCGCCGACCTTTGAGCAAGCAAAGCCAGCCATCAATGTGGTCGATGTGACGGCGCCGCAATAGAATCAACGAGCCAAATCATTTCATGTGGTTGTTTGATGCCTAAGAAGTTTTTCAAGTGTGTAAGAAAGTAATATAGTAATGGTGCCGCTGACCGAAGGTGACAATGCCGAGCAAGCAAAACACACGCAGCGTGCTGAACATCGCTGGGCGCAAGCCAAGCCATGGGTTATTCTTTTGGCTGTCGCCTTGGGCGTGACCACGATAGGCACCATAACGTCTATTGCACTGCAACACTGATGTTTTCTTCATTTTTTGCAAGGAATCTAATTCATCGGCATCCTTTGGATCATGTACAATCCCACAAGCAATGAATGCTTTGCGTTGCATACTCTTTTGAAATTTGCGAATCGGAAGAAAGCTAAAACGATCCTCGCATGGCGATAGGATTATCCTGTTCTTGTCCATTGTCCGGATGGATTAGAAGACCCCACTAAATTATAAATCTTCGTCAATGATCTCGGCGGGAGGTACAAACGAACGGCAAAATGCCCATTTAATCAAATAAGCCCATTTTATTACAAATTCATTCAGTTCCGTCTTCTTTGTCATCTTCAGTTTTGTTTTTGGTCGTTCTTGTCTTACTCTTCGTCTTCTTCGTCTTCTTCGTCTTCTTCGTCTTCTTCGTCTTCTTCGTCTTCTTCGTCTTCTTCGTCTTCTTCGTCTTCTTCGTCTTCGTCTTCGTCTTCTTCGTCTTCTTCGTCTTCTTCGTCTTCTTCGTCTTCTTCGTCTTCTTCGTCTTCTTCGTCTTCTTCATTGTCGTCATCACGGCCGTCGTCGTCGCCTTTCGAGATGCGCAACGCCAAGTGTTTCACAAAATTATCGGTGTTGCTTGGCAAAATCGAATGCGCCTCGATGGTCGTAGAAATTTGTGTGGCGATCAAATGTGGCAATTCCAGCAATTGTGCTGCAAGCTCCTGCTGCGCAAAAAGGTCATGCAACGCCCCTGAGACTTGTTCCATGTCTGATGTGTCGGCGCAAATCTCGTGCAGTTCGTCAGAGCACAAAATCTTTTCAATCGCACTTTCAAGATTTAGATCAAACTCGCCGTAATGATCTGGGATCGCGCATTTCGCCTCCTCCGGAAGGCAAAAAATAGCTGCACACCGTTCCACCCATGTGAGTAAATCCCAGTCCTTCGTGGTCAACCTGTACATTGCTGTCTTTTCCTGTTGTTATATAATGCTATAAGATTCACAACTAAACAAATTAAAACAGTACCAACCTCCTCTGCAGCCTTTAGCTTCTCTGCAGCCTTCAGCTGTTCCAGCCGATCCGCCTCTTGTTTCTTCCGATCAGCCTCCCGTTTAAGCCGATCCTTCCGTCGTTGTAGCAAATCTTCCGGCGTCATCTTCAACAACTTTCGCGGCGGTTCCATCCAAACGCTGTGGCAGAAAGAGGGTGTAGTGAGAAAAAAATCAACATCCAAACGCTCTGACAAAAAAGTAAAAAAATCAGCATCCAAACGTGACAGAACAAGAGTGTGGTGAGATAAAATCAGCATCCAAACGCTTTGACAGAACGGGTGTGTGGTGAAATAAAATCAACACCCAAACGCCCCGACAGACATACGAGATCCAAACGGTCTGACGTGTGAGAACCGTTCTGACGTTCAAAGATTAGGTTGAGTTTCTGAAGAAGAAGAAAACAAAGTAATACAGACGTCTGTATATTTTATGACGTAATAATACTTATGTATGACGTAATAATTTCTTACATTGCATGACATCATTTTTATTATTACGTCATATATATGTTTCCGTTGCATCTTCACCAGGAGATCTGTGGCGCAACGATGGCGGACGTAGTGGCAAAGGGCATGCGCAGTATTGGTCTTGAGGAACTTCAACGCGAGGGAGCCGACTCGTTTGTGTTTGTACGTCCAGGGACACTTTATAACATCAATGTGGCGTGCTCGGAAAATGTCGGTTCGGAAAACGCCGGTGCGTCGTCGAATTATCTCCTTCGTTTTGTGGACGCCAACACTCCTTCAGCGGTGACGATGATTCTAACCGAAATCATGCAGAACGTAATGGACTGGCTTGTGCTTCGCGTGTTTGCATTGTGCCGCGAGCGTCGGCCAGACCTGCTGGCGGGTCCGTCTGCGTACACGAGCGGGACGGGCATTTTCAGCACATTGCGCTTTGCTGAGCAGCACGAACACGACGACGACGACATGTCGCTGTGGATCGGGCTGGAAGTGGCAGCGGATGAACCGTTCCTTCCGCTGGTTTGCGTACGAGTTTTTGGCTCGGACCTGGGGGTTGTTATCACCCAGTTTGACACGCCGATGGTCAGCGCGCTCACGCTGCTCCCTGCGTCGGTTACGACGAAAAAGAAGGATCGCGGATCAGCTATGCTGCACTCGGACGTCACGTGGCTGATTGCTGGCGAGCATGGCCTGGGCATGAAGCAAACGCTGGCGGGCATGGCGCATCGCAACTTCAGCTACTCCATGTGCGGATCGTTTCCGGATTGCTACAGGCGGCAGGACCGTCATGTGTGCGGCATCATTTTGCGGAAAACTGCCAGCAAGGACAACGTGGGCATGGTTGCAGTGGAGGGGTTTGCGGAGGCAAGCACCGCCAAGTTTGCCGAGCTGCCGGTCACACCAGCAGGCTTTGCGGAACCGGGCGGCGGCAACGAGCGGCCGCGTCTGATACAGGACATGCGGTTTGGTGCAACGGACACCATGCTGACGCCTCGATGGCTGCTTGATGTTGTGAAGAGAACACACATGCTGCTGACGCTACGCGGATGCTTCCCTGCCACATGTCTGCTGTCTCCAAAGCTTGGACCCAACGTTGCGGCGACGGCGGACCAGGCCGTGTTGTTTCGCGATCCGGCCGACGAGCCCCGTGTCTTTATCAACGGAATCTACAGCGGCAATCACCGGCACGCAGGCGCAAATCCCTTGTCTCTGGCCATCTTCACCCAGCACGTGAAATCCTACACGGACGAGTCGCGAGGTATGCACGGCACGGATGCGCAGCAGCGTGTACAGGACGAATTTGTGGCCCGGCTTGCCAAGGTCGCGCCGAATCTGCTTGCTTCTTTGCTTTGCGCTCAGGACGTGTCTCTTGCCAGTTTTGTTCGCGGGTGTCACGATTACGCGGTGAAAGCAGCCGTGGCGGAAGCGGTCAATCGCGTTCCCATGGTGCTGCAGGACAGCCTGCAGCGAGCGCAGCACACGGATGCGTGGCGCGATCTGGTGGGCGACAATTTAGAGCTAGTTGTGTTTGATGACCGTCACGGGCTGCGCCGCTACATCGAGTGTACGCCCACTGGGTATGGCGACGAAATGCCCACCGGGCTCCAGTTGAATGCGCGCGAGCCCGAACTGCTGCTTCGGACCGAATGCTTGCGGCGGCTGCAGGACTTGGTTGTTATTGACGATGCGTTTCTGCGCCAACGGGCCAGTCTTGCAATCGTGGAGGAGTGCGAGTTGCTCTGGATCCTGCAGGTGCTGGTGCGTGCGCGCAACTTTATCTGCCGTCACTATCATGGCGAGCCTCCTCGCATGTGCTTGTGGCGCGGCATGCGGTATCCGGCCAAAGACGTGGGGCTTGCGTCCAGCGATGCGTGCTCGAACATCCGGTGGTTGTTTTCATCACCGCACCTGGATCGATGGAGTCAGTATGCCGATGATGTCCTCGAAAACAAGCCGGACGTGTTTGCAAATTGTTTGCTGCTGACCGAGCTGGCGTGGGACGAGTGCGCCGCGCGGATCCGTGAGCCGTCGCCCGAGCCGGACGACACCGGTTGCGTATTTCATCGGGTGGAGCCGTTTCAGACACTGGCTGCGGTGCGAGCCACCCTGCGATTTTTGTTTGCCGGCGTCCGCGTGGACCGGCTGGACGAGACGTGTGAGCTGCTGGCCCGCATGCTGTTGGCGGACGATCGACCGCTGGAGATGACCGATGCGCTCCTGCTGCTGCGGGACCCGCTGGGCAACGAGCACAAGCGGCGGCGGCTCACGGCGAATTTCACAGAATGACTTGGGTTTGAACGGTTGGAACGATTGAATGATTGGATTGAACGATTGACTTTAACGATTGAATTGTTAGGTTGGATCGATTGGGACTGATTGAATTGAACGATTGAATTGAAACGATTGAATTGAACGATTGAATTGAACGATTGAATTGAACGATTGAATTGAACGATTGAATTGAACGATTGAATTGAACGATTGAATTGGATGATTGAATTATTAGGTTGGATCGATTGGATTGTTTGATTGTTATTTAAAACGAATTGATACAATTTTATATTACTTAATCAACGCAACGCAACCATACGAATCGCTATAAACTCTACACCTCACCACCCGTTACGGTTGGCATGGTATGGGTTTCCGTTGACATCGTACCAGTACCCGTTGCCTCCGTACCAGTATCCGTTTCCGTCGTACCAATTAAGATTGAGATTTGCGAATCCGTCAGCAAGACCCTCATCATCATCATCATCATCACCACGGGCACGATAGAACATTCTCGTAACCTCATTGTTAACATGTTGTCGTGCATCAGTCTGCTGCTCTTGTTGTGGAGCTGCGCGCCCCCGTTGAGCTGCTTGCGCCTCTGCCTGTCTGCGCTCCTCTGCCTGTTTGCGCGCCTCTTCTTCTGCCTCTCTGCGCGCCTTGGAGCGCTGCTTAATAAGATTGAGTTGAGCTCCCATCTGGTCAGCAGAGGGTCGGAAAACAGCTGGTCGAATGATTGATGGTTGTGCTGCAGCTGCTGGTTGTACTCCTGGCGTTGGTGGTGGTTGGAGAGCCGGTGCTGCAGCTGCTGATTGTTGTGGTGGTGGCGGCGGCGGCGGCGGCGGCGGCGGAGCCGCTGGTTGTACTCCTTGCTGCGGCGGTGGTGGCGGCGGCGGCGGCGGTGGTGGTGGCGGTGCTGCACCCGTCGCTGGCGGAGGACCACCCATTATTGGTGGTGGCTGCACCGCTGGCGGCGGTGGCGGGGGAGCCAGTACCGTCATCATTGGCGGTGGTGTCGCAGTCGTCATTGGCGGTGGTGTCGCAGTCGTCATCGGAGTCAGTGTCCGAGGTGCGAGTCCCGCTGGAGCGAAAGCGGATGCACGACCCGCCACCGGACGCAGCATGCTTGTCGGAACGGGACCCACATTGCCTGGTGGTGGCATCGTCACTCGTGCTGGTGGCATCGTCATGCCCACTGGAGCCGACGCAACCCCAGGCCGGACGTACGGCACAAATCCTTTGCCATAGCTGGGCAAAGGCCTGAAGTTGACCGGCGGCGGCTGGCTGTACAGCATGCTCTCATCCAGCGAGTCATCGGAGCAAAAACACATGGGCTCGTCGCCTGGCTGGCGATTTTCCGGTTTCACCGCAGACATCCTTCCGCTTGGTCCAACTCGCAGGTAATGGTTGGGGCCATACTCGGGTTGAAAGTCCTGTGCCGCCGGATCGGGCATTGAGATTGTGATGGACATGACTCCATTCTTTGTGCTGGTTGATACTTTGGGTGGTTCGACCCGCGACGAATGTCGTCTCGACGACGGTCGTCTCGACACCTTCGGCGTTGAGCGTCGGGCAGATTTCTTTGGCGTCGACCGTCTTGCCGATGACATTTTGCCTTTACTACAATACACAGGCTTTATATTTTTTGGCAACCCATCAGGAAGGTGCCATGCCACCAGCAAGGTGTCTCGGTAAAAAAAAATCACGATTTTCACTTGTGTTGAAAATAGATGGCCAGTGCACGTGTTTCAAATATGTTCGTGCCCCGCACAATGAAATCGCTTTTGCACAATCGCAAGTCCCCAGACGCTGCCCGTGTGTTGCCGAAACACGCTTGCGATCATTCACCGGACCACGTTCATTTGCCAGAACATGCTACTGCGCCACCACCTGCGCGACGTTACACTAAAAACGTGGTTGACCCGCTTGCGCGGTACATGGGCACTCTGAAACCGTTGGTGGCCACTGAGCTGGAAGAGATGATTGCTGCCACGATAAAGCCTCAGCTGGACCAGCAAGCCCGGCTTATTGAGCAGCTGCTCCGAGACGTGGAATCGCTCAAGGCTATCGCCGATACGCAACGTGCAGTTTCCAGCGAATATACTTGCGGCGCAGCGAGTTTTGTGGACGAGACCACGGAGGACGGTCAGCTACTCGAGGACCGGCATCTGGACGACCCTGCGAGTCCTGACGACGTCGCCGTTGACGATCATGCGGATCCCGCTCTGGATGCTGATTCTGCACTGGAGGACCCCGCCGATCCTGCTGATCCTGACCCCTCTCTGGAAGACATCACCGATGACGAGCACTTTGCCGATGCATCCGGCGATACTGAGGAGCCATTCATACTCACGTCCGGCGGCCACCGAATCGCTACACTCAGCGACGTGGACGCAGACATTCTCGATCAGTGCCGCCTGGACGACATGTACAAGATATGCGAGCTGTTTTCGCTCGATGTTCCTGCAAAAGCAAAAAAGACAAAGCTTCGCTCTATCATCCTTCACGCACTGTGATTGATTTTTGTGGGGGTTTTTCTTTGAAAACACTTTTCAGATCCGATTTCTTGTACGGCATGAAAGTGTACGTAACGGGCAGCACACTTGAGAGTCGAAAAGCACAGGCAGCAGTGACACAGCTGGGGCACACCGTAACATTCGACTGGACAATTTTTGCGCTCGGCACTGATGCCACACCGGATGATCTTGCTCGTCTTAGTCGTCTAAGCATGACTGCAATGCGCCAGGCCGATTTAGTCGTGGTTGTGTTTGCCGACACGGCGCGTGTTCACCAGGACACCTTTGCCGACCTTGGCGCTGCTGTTGCCCTCCAAAAACCTGTCGTTATTCTTGATCTGATGGGAGCTACAGGTCAGAGTGCGCGCAGCGTGCCTGTTTTTAACGATGCGCTCACGCGACGCGTTTATTCATACGACGAGCTAGCCGTGTGGTGTGTCTCGTGAAAGTTTATCAATTGATAGTACACCGAATAATATTTCATGTCGTCACTGAAAACACATGGCCGACGCTCGCTTTTATCTGTAATTTGGCAGTATAGGCACCACATCTGGCAATGGCGATATAGATACTGAAGGTGTTGATGCGATGGAAAGTCGATTTTTTTGTGTCATTTTCATGCACGAGTCGGAAAGCGTTACTGATGAGAGTGCTGGTTCTAAGCTAATTTTGAACGTACGTGAGAGCGCAGGTTCTACTACATTCTCTCTTTTCGATCTTTTTGCTTCACGTGCTTTTGCAAGCTGTGCACAATTTGCTTCTTTTTGTTCCAAAGTGAACACGCGAATGCGTTTCTTTTTCTTTTGTGTCAAATTAAATGGCTTTGGCCTAAAACACCCATATCCGCTGGGTCCAAAGCAAATGTTTTTCACAGACGCGGCAACAGGCGGTGTGTTATCATTAAACCGCAAAAGATCACCCATTTTATTAAATTGTATTTAAAAAATTTCACAAGCAACTTTCTCATATTTCTTATTTCTTTCATATCTTTTGTATTTTTGTATTTTTTCTTATTTCATATTTCTTTGTGTAAGCAGTTCTCGCCAAGCGTTTCACGCTTCCTTGCTTCTGTTTTTCCAGTCTTTCTCTCAGTTATTTTTTTTACGTTTTACTTCTTGATCCCTTCTCAGGTTCTTTATTTTTTCTCGCTCGCTTCTTTGCCTTCTTCAATAAACGACAACAGCGTCCTTGAAATCTCCAAAAATCGCGCACGTGCCAAAATTTCGCATCGTCGCCTTGACGCATTCGCCATCCGAGCGCGCCGGAGTTTGCACAACCAAAGTGGATGGCGCAATCATGTTGTGAATCACGTTCAAGCCGCTTAGGGTGCCAGTGCCTTTCTTGAGCTTAACCCAGGCGTGACGGGCGTGCGTGTTCAGGACAACATTGCACGGCCCACTGCACTCCACGGCCACAGTGTTAACAGTCGAGGTGATGTGCTGTGCAAGCCGGCCACCTTGAACCACCACGCTGCGCAGCTTCTCAAGCGCAATCCGAATGTCCAACAGGCCGGTCCCGTGATGCTCAATCGTGTCAATAGACTCAATGCCCCACGGCACAAAAACCTGGACGTCCGCCTCGAGCAAAACGCTAATCATGTCATCGGGAAACACAGTGCCCGGACCAGCGATTGTAATGATGTGTGTCACGTGCGGATCGCCGTTCTCGTCGTTCCACACAAAGTCATGAAACGCAGCCATGCCACCGCTCGTGACCAATCCAACTGTGGCTGACAATGTCGCCTCGCCCGCAAACGACGGGCCAATCACAAGCTTCAGAGATGAAACAAATGACGGAGCCTTGGGTGCAACGCCAGCTGGCGGCTGCTGCAGCTGCCCGATCTGCTCGTCGCGCGCTGCAATTTGCCGACGAATGATCGTGCACTCCGCCTCCAGCTTGTTGTGAAATACCACAGCCATGGGCAAGTGCATTTTCAACTCGTATTGTTTAAGCTGCGCCTCCAGTTGCTTCAACCGTGACTCTGCATCGGCCTGCTCCTGGAGCAACTTTTGAAGTTGCGCACTCGCCTCACCCGCCTGCACTGGCGTCTGCACTATCGCCTGTTGCATCGCTTGCATCGCCGCCTGTTGCGCCTGTTGCATCGCTGCATGTTGG
>Ga0214917_10007415_pt1 | contig 11097 bp, 10 predicted proteins | sample LL_1208_BB_MetaG_FD_177983 | JGI IMG/M metagenome (GOLD analysis project Ga0214917, IMG submission 177983) | Freshwater microbial communities from Lake Lanier, Atlanta, Georgia, United States - LL_1208_BB | ecosystem: Environmental > Aquatic > Freshwater > Lake | place: USA: Georgia | collected...
GTGCCTATCATCCCGCCATCGCCTTGATTGGTTGTGGGGGGATTACCCAGCATCATTTGACTGCCTACAAAAACGCCGGCTACAACGTGGTAGCGTTGTGTGATGTGGATTTAGCCCGGGCCGAAGCCCGCCGCGTGGAATTTTTCCCTGAAGCTCACGTTTACACGGACGTCCAAGCCGTATTGCGTCGTGACGATATCGAAGTGGTCGACATTGCCACTCACCCAGCCGACCGTGTGCCGTTGCTCTATGCCGCGTTGAATGCCCGCAAGCATGTGCTCAGCCAAAAACCATTCGTGCTTGATTTGGATGAAGGAGAGCGCTTGGTGGCATTGGCCGAGCGCAACGGCGTCAAACTGGCGGTCAACCAAAACGGCCGCTGGGCGCCCCACGTAGCCTATATGCGGGGGTTGGTGGCGGCGGGGCAACTCGGTGCAATTAGTAGTGTCGATCTGTCGGTGCATTGGGATCATAACTGGGTGGTGGGGACGGTCTTTGATGGTATCGACGATTTGATTCTGTACGATTTCGCCATCCATTGGTTCGACATGCTGACCTGCTACTTGCCTAACCAAGCCGCCGAGCGGGTTTCTGCCCAGGTGCGCCATAGCCCTAGCCAAAAAGCCCGCCCGCCGCTCTTGGCGCATGTGGCGGTGGAATATGCCCAGGCTCAAGTCACCATGAGCTTCAATGCCGACACCCGCATGGGCAGCCACGATCGTACCCACATTGTGGGTGATGCGGGGGCAGTGTTGAGTAGTGGCAGTGGCTTGCAGTCCCAGCAGGTGACGGTGTATGGCGCTGATGGCGAGACGACGCCTACCCTGACAGGGGCCTGGTTCCCCGATGGCTTCCACGGCACGATGGGTGAATTGTTGTGTGCCATTGAGGAAAACCGCCAACCATTCAATAGTGGCGCCAACAATCTGCAGAGCCTAGCCTTGTGTTTTGCGGCGATTGCCAGTAGCCGAGATGGCTTGGCATATCGCCCGGGTGATGTGCGGCGTTTGCCGGCATAAGTGTGTGTTTTGACGAAAGATAGACAAAGGAGCATGACAATGAAGACGTGGAAGTTTGTGGGTGTGAACTTTGACCATATGCATATGGGCGACCTGCTCCGCAAGGTGCATGAGCATCCCAATGCCGAAATCGCTGGTATCTGCGATGCCGACCCAGCCCGTATGCAAGCCGCCATCGCCAACTTCAATATCTCGGCCGACAAGGTGTTTACCGATGTCGATGCCTGTATGCAGGCCACCCAACCCGATGTGGTATTGTTGTGCGCCGGGACGGCTTTTCATGCCGATTATGTGGAACTGTTGGCGCCGTACGGGGTGAACATTTTGGTGGAAAAACCGTTCGCTGCCACCTTGGCCCAAGCCGACCGCATGATTGCCGCCATGACTAAATCGGGCAAACAGATGATCGTCAACTGGCCGTTGGCGTGGTACCCACCCCACCTCACCGCCAAGCGTTTGATCGACGAAGGGGTGATTGGCAAGGTCATTGAAGTGCATTACTACGACGGTAATCGTGGTCCGTTGCACCATGTGGCCGATAAACTCGAAGTATCGCCCGAAGAAGTCGCCCGCCAAAAAAATTTGGCGTGGTGGTACAAAAAAGAAGCCGGTGGTGGCTCGATGCTCGACTACCTCGGCTATGGCGTGACCTTGGGGACGTGGTACCACGGTGGCGATAAACCACTGGAAGTCACCGCCGTGGTTGACGAACCATTGGGCCTCGAAGTCGATGAGCATAGCATTACCATTGCGCGCTATGCCAAAGGCTTGTCCAAATTCGAAACCCGCTGGGGCGCCTTTACTGATCCGTGGACGCACCAACCACAACCCAAGTGTGGCTTTGTGATTGTGGGGACGGATGGCACGATTGCCTCGTACGACTACGAACAGACGATTCGCGTGCAGACGCGTGCCAATCCCGAAGGCGTTGTGATGCCCGTTGATACGTTTGATTCGCCAATGCAAGACCCCATTCAAAACTTTATCCACACCTTATCCACCGGTGCTCCCATCCACGGTCCGTTATCAGTGGAGATTTGTCGTATCGGCCAACAGATTGTCGAAACGGCCGTGCTCAGTGCTCAAACCAAACAAACCCAGACATTAGTGCCGTAACGGATTTGGGGTGATACCCAGTAGAAAAAAGTAATGTACAGCGTGTATATCGCCCTTTCTATTGGGTAAAAACAGATACAGAAGAGGAATTCATGACGCACCTTGATCCGGCGGAGCGTTATTTAGACGCGGCGTTTCAGATTTTGCACGACATCAAAGCCAGCCAGCTCCCTGCAATCCGTGCTGCCGCCCACATTTGTGCCGACGCCATTGCAGCCGGTGGATTGGCGCATTTATTTGGGACGGGGCATTCGCGGATTCCTGTCGAAGAAATGTACCCGCGCCATGGCAGCTTCCCCGGCTTCCACCCCATCATTGAGCTGTCGTTGACCAATCATACCCAAGTAGTGGGCAATAACGGCCAACGCCAAGCCATGTTCCTCGAAAAATTAGAGGGATTTGGCGAGGTGATTTTGCGCAATTTCGTCTTTGGGGCGCACGATTGTATGCTGGTTTTTTCGAACAGCGGTGTCAACGGCGTGGTCATCGACGTGGCGCTAGGTGCCAAAGCTCGGGGCATGAAGGTGATTGCAGTGGTGTCGATGGCGCATTGCTTGGGCTCACCCATCAAACATAGCTCGGGCAAACGCTTGACCGATATCGCCGATATTACCATCGACAATTGCTCGCCACTCGGTGATGCCATGGTGACGGTAGACGGCTTGGCCGAGCCAGTCGGCCCCGGGTCATCAATCGGTTATGTGACGGTGGTCAATATGCTCAAATGTTTGGTAGCCGAAGAATTAACTGCTCGTGGTCAGCCACCATTGGTGCTCACCAGTAGTACGTTGATTGGCAGCAACGCCTCGGCTGAATTATTTGACCGGAGTTATGATGAGTTTCGTGCGCGGATTGCCCCCCTCTATGGCGCACAGCCCCGCACAGGAGAATAGTAATGAAGCAACAACCCTTGCGTACCAGTGTCATCGGTAGCTACCCCTTCCCGGCCTGGCTGGAATACGCCGCCGAGCATTTGGACGACTTTGGGCGTGACGACATCGCCGAAATGCAACGCGATGCCGTGATTACTGCCATCTATGACCAAACCAATGCTGGACTCGATGTAATAAGCGATGGCGAACAAACGCGCCTTGATTTTAATTTGTCGTTTTATGGCTATATCAACGGCATCGCCCGTGAAGATGCTGGGGCGCGCCGCTATGGCCCCCCTGCTCACGACCAACGGGGCAAGCATGCCATTGTCGGGCCGATTGTGGCGCCGCGTGGCTTGGGTGTGGTCGAAGAATACAAGCGGTTGGTGGAATTAGCCCCCGCTGGTCCTACCCTCAAAGCTAGCGTGCCTGGCCCCTATACGTTGAGTGGGCGCTTGTCTCCCAACGCCAACTACCCCGATCGTTATGCCATCGCCGAAGCCTTGTTGCCCATTGTCCAAGCCGAATTGGTGGCGTTGGTGGCGGCAGGCTGTCGCGAACTGACCGTCGACGAACCGTCGATGAGTTGTTATGCCTACAAAGAAGATACTGCCCGCATGGTGGATTTGTTTAACCGCACGGTGGCGCCAGTGGTGGGCAAAACCCGCTTGTCGACCCATTTGTGCTTTGGCAACTTCAAGGGGCGGGCTGTGGGTCCACGCCAATATGCGCCGATGTTCCCGGCGTTTTATGGCATGACGGTGGACGAAATGCACCTCGAAATGGCGAGCCGTGAATTTGCCGAACTCGAAGCCATCGAACAAGTGGCTCAACACTTCGATGTGGCGGTAGGGATTGTCGATGTCAAGAGCTACTACATCGAAACTCCCGCTGACATCGCCCACCGCGTGCGGACCTGCTTGCGCTATGCCCCAGCCGATCGCTTGGTGTTTGCTCCAGACTGTGGTTTGAGTCAGACTGCCCGTTGGGCCGCCAAACGCAAATTACAAAACATGGTGGCAGGGGTCAAAATGGTCCGCCAAGAATTGGGAATCGGCTAGATGAATCGTGGGGGTGGTCGTATTGACTACCCCCACGGGTTGTGTTGTGGAGTGAGGATGCTATGAATATTACGATGCTCGGGACGGGGCTGATTGGGCGCTTTTATACCCAAACCATCCAACGGGGGCGCAGTGCCGACAAAGTAACCACGGTTTATTCACGCACGCAGGCCAGCGCCGACCGCTTTGCCCGCGAATACGGCGCCACCTTGGCCACTACCGATATGACGGCGGCGATTGCTGACCCGCGCACCGATTTGGTGGTGGTGGGTTTGCCTAACTACCTGCACGAAGAAGCGGTGATTGCCGCCGCCAAAGCGGGCAAAGGGGTGCTGTGTACCAAGCCATTGGGCCGCACGGCCGCCGAGGCGTATCGTATGCTCCAAGCGGTCGAAAAAGCGGGCGTGTTTGCCGGCTACCTCGAAGATCTGGTCTATACCCCCAAAACCCTCAAAGCGCTCCAATCGGTAGCGGCAGGTGCATTGGGGACCGTATTGTGGGCGCGCTCGCGTGAAACGCACCCTGGGCCGCATAGCGACTGGTTTTGGGATAAACAATTGTCGGGTGGGGGCGCCATCATCGATATGGGCTGCCATTGTATCGAAATCGCCCGTAATTTCATCGGCAAACACATTCGCCCCGTCGAAGTGCTCTGTTGGGGCGACACCCAAGTCCACCCTATCGATGCCGAGGATCATGCGGTGGGGATGGTGCGCTACGAAAACGGCGCCATGGGGCAGTTTGAGTGTAGCTGGTCGTTCCGGGGTGGTATGGATTTGCGTGACGAAGTCAGTGGTACCGAAGGAACGATTTGGTTGAACCACTGGTTACGCACCGGCTTCGAGATGTTTACCGCCACGGGCCAAAACGGCTATGTCGCCGAAAAAGCCGAAGGGGACAAAGGCTGGTTGTTCCCCGTGGGTGACGAAGAAGCCTCACTCGGCTACCCCACCATGTTTGATGACATGTTTGCCGCCTATGATGCCAAAAAAGCCCCCATGGAGACCTTTTATGATGGCTATGTGGTCAATGCCATCATGGATGCGGCTTATGCCTCGATGCAAACCAAGCGTTGGGAAGCGGTGCAACTAGCTGATTGGCGTGGTGCCGTGGACGTGCCGCATGTGTCAGTACGCCGTGATTATGATGCCGATTATTACCTCATCAAAGAAGAATTGATGCCTGATGGTAGCACCAAAGTGATTGTGCGCCACAAGCAGACGGGGGCGCTCGAACAGCGCGTGCAACGATGATCGTGCCACTGCAATCTGATGAACAGTTTTTGGCAGATGTAACGGCCACCATAGCGCGTCGTCAAGGCGTATCGTTGTGGTGGTTGGGGCAGAGTGGGTTTTTGGTGCATTATGACGGGGTGTGTATCGCCATTGACCCGTATCTGTCTGATTCGTTGACGCACAAATATGCGGCGACGGCCAAACCACATGTGCGCTTGACGGCCAGGGTGGTGGATCCGGCGTTGTTGACGATGGTGGGGCTGGTGACGTCGAGTCACAACCACACCGACCATCTCGATGCCGAGACGATTGGGCCGATGCGTCAGGCCAATCCTGCACTTGCAGTCATCTGTAGCGCTGCCAATGTCGATTTTGCCACGCAACGCCTCGGGCTAACGCCGACAGGATTAGTGTTGGGAACTCCCCATGCATATGGACCGTTTGTAATCCATGCGGTGCCCGCCGCCCACAATCAGCGTGAGCAAGACGATGCTGGTCACGAGCGCTATATCGGGCTTGTGGTTGAAGCAGGTGGTGTCACCATTTACCATAGTGGTGACACCTTGCGCTATGACGGCATGCCTGAGTTGTTGCGCCGTTGGCCAATTGATGTAGCGTTGTTGCCGATTAACGGCAACGACCCGGCACGGGGCGTGGCGGGTAATCTCGATGGTGTCGAGGCGGCCCAACTTGCGCATGATATCGGGGCGCGTGTGGTTGTACCCTGCCATTACGACATGTTTGCTTTCAATACGGCAAGCCCGGCGCTATTTGCAGATACGGCGCGGCAACGCGGGCAAGCGTACCGCGTGATGCAAGTCGGTGAATGCCTGAATGTGTGATGGTTGTGGTCAATTTAATTAAGCATAAATTCATGAATGATGGGGCACGTATGCTTAGTACCACGTGGGGGCTGAATGTTGATTGGGCTGACAAGTATTAATATTGTCATTCAGTTGATTGTGGCTGGAATTGTCTAGTATTCGACCCAAGTTGCATGGACGACACTGCTGACAATGGCAATTATCTATGCCGTCGTGTTGTTGAATGTGTTGCGTTTTGTGGTGTGGGGGTGATTCAGCGGCGCTATCCATTGGGAATTGCCTATGTCTCATCAGCATTCCTCTTCCCGTGTATTGTGGCATTGTCGGCCTATTATGGCGTACCAGTGACCTGGCGCAATATTGCTGGTGTGGTGCTAGTGATGATCGGGGTCATCGCGTTGGTTCGTGATGTAGGGTGATGGCATATCGCCAAAAAGGGATAAATCGATGGCATGGTTGTTGTTCTTAGGGAGCGTGGTTTTTGTCGTATTAGCACAGTTGTTTTATAAGCCGTGCCAGGTACGATGATTGTAGCGCATAGTTTGGGTGTTGGGACGGTTTATGTCGGGACCTCGTTATCGTATATTTTGGCACCAATGTTAGGGTGGTGGTTTTTTGACGAAAAAGTAAAACCGAGTCAATGGAAATATTTTGGATTGATTGTGCTGGGGATAATCGTATATGCTTGGAAAATAATTGTCGTCAATGCAAAAACCGTTTGTTGTGCTCATATTATGTGATAAAAACATAAAGAGCACCGTGTTATGATATGGTGGTGAGATTATCTAGGAGATTTTGAGATGCAACGATTGCTTTTTTTACAAAAAATAACAAAATACCCCCGCATTATTGGAGTGAGCATAAGTGTAATATTGGTCGTTATGCTTTGGCTATTACCGCTCCCGACGCATGTCGATGTAGGTAGTGTCGATATGCCATGGGTAAGTGATTTTTATGCAACCCAACAACAAAAGGAAACGAGCTATCGTTGGTCCCACGAACGAGGGGATATTATCCTGACAGGTCTTGGTGGTGGGGAATATACGGTGCAACTTGTGATGCGGAGCGTGCACCCAACGGGAGTGCAGGTTGTGGTTGATGGTGCAATTGTGAGCACGATTGCCGTCACAAATCAATTTCATGCGTATACTATCCCAATGAATGTCCCATGGCGGAGTAATGGTGATGTCGTCGTTACAATTCAATGTCTACAACCACAAATGGATGGTAAGCGACCGGTGTGTGTGGCAATTGACACCGTGACGGTCACTCCACATGGTGGCATATTTCCTGCATTCTGGCCATTATTGTTGATGATGGCATGGGGTGGTGCGATTGTAGTGTTGCTTTGGCAATGGGTGCGGCAAGGGTGGTGGTGGATCATTATTGCTGGTCTCTTAGGGCTACTCTATGTATGGGCACATGCGATTATTATTTTGGCGCTGCCGTTTCTCGTTGTGATTACTAGTGCAATTATAGTGCTTCAGTATATAGCAACCCAACCACCTACTCGGTTCTGGCAGGTCATGCAATGTGCAATGTGGGCGGCAATAATTACCACAGTGCGATTTGCATTCCAAGGGAGTGTAGGGTTGATGCTGGAAGATGAAGGGTTTTTGTGGTACGGCTCACAACGAATGCTTGCGGGTGCACTTCCCATGCGCGATTTTTTTGGGTATGACATACCCCGATATTTTTGGAATGCGCTGGTGATGTTTGTCGTTGGGAATAAGGGTATATATGCGCTGCGTGTGGCAATTGCGGTGTGCGAATGGGTTACATTGACCATGGTTTGTGTGGTATTTGCCCAATTGCAGGTACGATGGCGTTTGGTCGTATTGCTTATTGGCATGATGACCGTGATATTCTGGTTATACCCCCGCCACAAAATATATGACCATATGATTATTTGGTTGATGTTGTTGGTGTTTTGGTGGTGGCTGATACACCCCAACCATCGTCGGACTTTTGGCGCTGGGATTGTTGTCGGTGTGGCTGCCATGATTGGACGGAATCACGGGGTCTATGCGGTATGTGCAGGGAGCTTGTTGCTCGGATATATTTGGTGGTCGCCCATACATTGGAGGCAGCGTATCCGCTTGGCATTGATATGGAGCGGCGGAATTGTGGTGGGATTTGCACCAATGTTGCTGATGATAGTAGCTATACCGTCATTTGGCCAAGGATTCATTGAAAGTGTGCAGCTATTGTTTGGGCTCGGTAAAACGAATTTAACGTTGCCTATACCATGGCCATGGCGCCAAGCCAGTTTGTACGCCGAGCTCGTTGGATTATGGTTTGTGGTGCCTGCGGTGACATATGTGGTGACGATTGGGGTGATTTGCTGGCGACGTTGGCGCAAGCAACCCATCCCTGAGGGTGTCCTCGTAGCAGCTGTGGTTGGATTGGTGTATTTGCAGGTTGGGTATTCACGCGCCGATATGTCTCATTTAGCGCAAGGTATTGCCCCATTTATTGTATTGGTCGTGTTATTGACTGCATATGTAGTCCCGCAACGATTGCAGGTCGTGGTGGGACTAGTGTTGTGTAGTTGGAGTGCAGGTGTGAATTGGAATTCAGCTTGGCAATCAACGTGGCTCAGTAGTAGTACAGATCGCCAAGAAGTTACTGCGACAAATCAATTGACGGTGCCCAATGCAGTGGCCAATCAATTAGCATTTATTGAGGCTATTCATCAAAAATATGATCCGACAAATGAAGCATTTGTGGTTGCACCGTATTGGCCTGGGGTATATGCGCTTTGGCAACAACCGTCACCGTTGTATAACACGTATATTTTGTTTCCGTTCGATGCTGTTGCGCAAAATCGTGAGATTCGTAGGTTGCAACAGTCACAGCCACGATTTATCTTGATTGATGACAGCACCATTGATAATCAAGAACAAATACGTTTTATGGTGAATTATGCCTTGGTGGATACGTATATTCGTGCGCAATACCAACAAGTGTCTGATCCGATTGTCCCCAAAAATATGCGCTTGTATGTCCCAAAACCCTAATTATTGTGCAGTCTGTGAGGGATTTGTATATTTCATGTAGGTTGTTGCTTGTGGTCCTGCATTGAAAATTAAGTCAATCACACTGACCCCATGCGTAAATTCGCCGTACAGTTGCGGATACACTGGATACCCCGAATAATCAGCGTATTCGAGGGTAATGTGTGCTTCGCTAAATAATTCATCAATAATGTAATCACGCGCTGCCGGCCCCGATATATAGTGGGTAGCGTTGGTCGATTGACACAAGCCAACTAAACGTTCTGTTTTGCCATCGACAAGTGTATAGTCTGACGACCAACTGATTTTGGTGGTAATGCCGAGGATTTGGCAAATAGCGCTGATGAAGTGGTAGTTGACTTGACTTAGTAACGGGAATGGTACAGTGGCGTACAATTCTTGGAATACGTCTTTGTATTGGGCAAAAAAAGGTGCGCGGGCGTAGGTATGGACAATACTTTTCCAGTGTACTTCGGCCCAATTCGCATCACTGATGTGGGTTTCGTTGATACGTTGGAAGTATTTCCCCTTGACATCAACGGGAATTGTCAACCATTGTGGGCCTTGGGCAGTTTTGATGAGATTGCGGTTACGCCAATCACGGCGGGTATATTGCATATCGTCATACAAAATAAACTCATCAACACGCGCAATTAAATCAAAATAGCCTTTCCACGGAATATAATTTGATTGCACAATCGCAATGGTTTTGGGTGGTAAGGCTGACATGAAGACTCCAATATAGCGGTGCCTATTTATTATACCAACTGTTTGGCTGATAATGAGGGGAAGTGTGCGGTACACCTTCCCCTGTTGCACATCCCTTACGTTATGCGCCGGCCACCGCCTCGTCAGTATTTTTCACGCGTTGGGCAAGCAAGGGCAACGCGGCAGTGAGGGTGTCGACTCCTTTGCCAAATTCTGCGATGCTGACATGCTCGTGTGCGGTATGATCGAGGCTCGAATCCCCGGGTCCGTACGCGATAATCGGGCATTGCCAGATGGGTGCCACCACATTCATATCGGCGGTACCGGTTTTGCGCAGGTACCCCGGCTTGCCCCCTCCCTCACGAATCGCCCTGATAAATGCCGTGGCACAGGGGTCGTTTTTGCCAGACTGCCACGCCCGACAGGCATCGCGAAACAGTAAGGTCGTATGCTCATCTCCCAATTGAGCAATATCGTCGATGAGGAAGTCGATAATCGTCGCTGGAGGGATGCGGATGCCTACCATGGCCCTGGCCCAATCCGTCAGCCCATCGCTCCCCGAGCTAATCTGGCGGAGCGAAGGCAAAATCTGGTCAAACAATAACGGCTGGTGTTGGTTGTGCTGGGCACAATACTGCTGGATGCGTTGCCAGACCGCCATACAGCGCTCGGGCGCCGAGGGTTCGGGACCTGCGCTATGGGCGCTGCCTTGGGTGGTGTTGATGTCGAGGAGCACGCGCCCTTTGTAGCCCAACGTGACGCGCTCCCAGCCACTCGGCTCCCCGATGATACAGGCGTCTGGGCGGTGGTGATGCGCCACGTAGTGCGCCCCTCGCGACGTGGCGTATTCTTCTTCGACGGCACCCACTAGCGTCAACCGGAAGGGGAGCTCGCCTTGGGCGGCTAAGGCCGCCGCTGCACAAATGAACGCCACAAACGGACCTTTGGCGTCGACAGTACCTCGACCATATAAGTTGCCGTCGTGGATGGTGACGGGAATGTCGCCAGGCACGGTGTCGATATGCCCCAGCAACATGATTTCAGGGCCATGGTCGCCGATTTGTCCGACGGCATTGCCTACCTTGTCGACATAACTGCGTAATCCCCGTTGGGCCATCGCTGCCACCAAAAACTGCGCCACGGCGGCTTCGTGGGTCGACACACTAGGGATGCGGACGGCGTCTGCCAGCAGGGCAATGTAATCGTGGTAACGGTCGTTGCTCATGCGAGTACCTCGCAAATGAT
>Ga0214917_10007416_pt1 | contig 11096 bp, 10 predicted proteins | sample LL_1208_BB_MetaG_FD_177983 | JGI IMG/M metagenome (GOLD analysis project Ga0214917, IMG submission 177983) | Freshwater microbial communities from Lake Lanier, Atlanta, Georgia, United States - LL_1208_BB | ecosystem: Environmental > Aquatic > Freshwater > Lake | place: USA: Georgia | collected...
CTATGCACATTATTAATAGATTAGGTTTTACAAAAGTTGGGGAACAGGTGGATTCGGAAGATGGCTTAGAACTTATCTTTGAAAAAAGTATTGCTGAGTTTCTATCTGGTGGGCGGTGAGGGTTTCGAACCCCCGACATCCTCGGTGTAAGCGAGGCGCTCTACCGCTGAGCTAACCACCCAATAGGCGAGAGTCTAACCCATAAAAACTAGTTGGAAATGCAACTAAAAACTAGAGGCTTGCTAGGGCTGCCTTATACGCGGCGACATCGCGAGCTTCTCCAGGTCCATTAAGAACGCTCCACGCGATCTTGCCGGATTTATCAATAATAAAGGTGCCGCGTGATGCCATGCCGCGCTCAGCAAGGAATACGCCATATGCCTTTGCAACATCACCATGTGGCCAGAAATCTGCAAGTAGTGAGAACTTGTATCCCTCGTGCTCTGCAAATGCTTTCAAGCTAAACATTGGATCGCATGAAATCGCAAGAAGTTCAACGTTTTCATTGTGAAACGCAGCAAGATCATCGCGAAGTGAGCAGAGTTCACCAGTGCAAATTCCCGAGAAGGCAAAAGGATAAAAAATAACAACAACGTTCTTTTTGCCACGGAATGAGGCAAGTGAAACTTTCTCGCCATGCTGATTAGTAAGTTCAAATTCTGGAGCCATTGTTCCTACTGCAGGTGCTGACATGATTTCACTCGCTCTCTCTCGTTGAAATGACTACTCTCAAAAACCCATCGCAATTATGGCGGTATTTAACGCCGTCCGCCTTTTGGAGCATTTAATTTCGTAGCGCTCCAATCAGCGCCTACGGCAAAAGTAGATGTCTGTGCTAAACCTGCGGTCTGTGCGCTCTCTTGAATATCGCTCGGCTCAACATGGCCTGCGCGCCCCATCTTCGGCGTAAATAACCAGATAACCCCATGGGCATCAAGAAATGTCATTGAATCAACGAGGGCGTCCACCAAATCGCCATCATCTTCGCGCCACCACAAGAGAACCAAATCAACGACCTCTTGCGCACCATCGCCTACCGGTTCATTGCCAGCGGCGGAAAAAATCTCTTTCCGTAGAGCCTCATCAGCGCCATCGCGCCAACCGCTCTCCAGAATCAAATCTCCCGGCTTTATTCCTAACCGGGCAGCCATTCCTATGCTGCTCACTCACTCCCCTTCTGAGAGTTCCTCAAGGCGCCGTGCGCGCCCCTTTTCCGGCTTAATCCCACTACCAAAGCGACCCCTTGGCAAGAGGAGGCACGCGGCAGCCCGGCCCGATCCCCGCCGCTCCCTCGATTATGCCGACAAGGGGGAAAGGGGGGAAGATTAGACAGCGCAGGGAATGCTCGTTTTCTAGGTGAGATGAGGAGTGATATGTCGCGGGAACTCCCCAAAGACACCGACATCCAGTTGATTGATCAACTGGTGGATAGCGACCCTGAAGAGACTAATGAATGGCACCAATCACTCGATGCTGCGCTCAAAAGTGATGGGCCAGAGCGAGTCCGCTACCTCTTATTAAGTATGTTGCAACGCGCCAGAGAAAATGGCGTTGGCGTTGCCTCACTTCGCACCACCGATTACATCAATACCATCCCACCAGATCGTGAACCAGAGTTTCCTGGTGATGAATTTTTAGAGCGAAGAATCCGTGCATATATCCGATGGAATGCCGCTATCACTGTCCATCGCGCACAACGCCCAGGAGTTGGAGTTGGCGGACATATCTCAACATACGCATCCTCCGCTTCACTCTACGAAGTTGGTTTTAATCATTTCTTCCGCGGCCAAGAACATTCCGGTGGCGGAGATCAAATCTTTTTTCAAGGACATGCAAGTCCTGGGGTTTACGGTCGCGCATTCGTTGAAGGACGACTTACCGAAGACCAGATGGATGGTTTCCGTCAGGAGCTCTCCCATGCCGGTGGCGGACTCTCCTCTTATCCGCACCCACGTTTAATGCCGGAGTTCTGGCAATTTCCAACAGTGTCAATGGGACTTGGACCACTCAATGCAATTTACCAAGCGCGCTTTAATCGTTACTTAAATAACCGAGGCATTAAAGATACAAGTGATCAACGCGTCTGGGCATTTCTTGGTGATGGTGAAATCGATGAACCAGAGAGCATCAGCGCAATCTCACTGGCAGCTCGTGAACGTTTAGATAATTTGACGTTCGTCGTGAACTGCAACTTGCAACGACTTGATGGCCCTGTTCGCGGCAATGGAAAAATTATTCAAGAGTTGGAATCACTCTTTGGTGGCGCCGGTTGGAATGTCATCAAAGTTGTCTGGGGTCGCGAATGGGATGAGCTTCTCGCCCAAGATCGCGATGGCGCCCTGGTAAACATCATGAACACCACGCTTGACGGCGATTTCCAAACGTATAAAGCGGAAGATGGCGCATTCGTTCGCGAACACTTCTTTGGAAAAGATCCACGCACCGCTGCGATGGTCGCCAACTGGAGCGATGAGAAGATTTGGAATCTCAAACGTGGTGGCCACGATTATCAAAAGCTTTACGCCGCATATAACGCAGCAGTCACACACACTGGCCAACCAACAGTTATCCTCGCAAAAACAATTAAAGGTTGGACGCTCGGCTCACACTTCGAAGGTCGCAACGCAACGCACCAGATGAAGAAGATGACCGCTGAAGATCTCAAGGAATTCCGAGATCGCCTCCAACTTCCGATAAAAGATGAAGAGCTCGATCCCTATCTACCGCCATATCTCTCATTCCCTAAGGGTTCGCAAGAGCATGAGTACCTCATGGAGCGAAGACGCCAACTCGGTGGTTTTCTTCCAACCCGCCGCGCAAAGTCCAAACCACTCGGCGCACCCGCAGAGAGCGCCTTTGAATCAGCAAAGCGAGGCTCAGGTCAACAAGCAGTTGCAACAACGATGGCATTTGTTCGCCTCCTCAAAGATCTCGCTAAAGATCCAGCGATTGGTTCGCGCATCGTCCCCATCATCCCTGATGAAGCGCGCACCTTTGGAATGGATTCACTCTTTCCCACAATGAAGATTTACTCGCCACACGGCCAGATGTACACCGCAGTTGATCGTGAACTCATGCTCTCGTATAAAGAGTCAACATCAGGTGTAATTCTTCACGAAGGAATTAACGAGGCAGGATCGGTCGCCTCCTTCACCGCAGTTGGCAGCTCATATTCCACACATAACGAACCGATGATTCCGATTTACATCTTCTACTCGATGTTTGGTTTCCAACGAACGGGAGATTCCTTCTGGGCGGCAGCAGATCAACTTGTCCGTGGATTTGTACTCGGCGCTACCGCGGGCCGAACCACTCTCAATGGTGAAGGTCTGCAACATGAAGATGGACATTCACATCTTCTTGCCTCAACCAACCCTGCGGTGATTGCATATGACCCAGCATTTGCCTACGAAGTTGGCCACATCGTCAAAGATGGCATCAAGCGAATGTATGGCGAAGATAGCGAAAACATCTATTACTACCTCACTGTCTACAACGAACCATATGTCCAACCAGCAGAGCCAGAGAACCTCGATGTGGAAGGGCTACTCAAAGGTATTTATCACTTGCAAGCCGGTGAAGAGGGTGGCGCGCATACCGCTCAAATTCTCGCATCTGGCGTTGCCGTCAACTGGGCGCTTAAAGCACAAGAGTTGCTGAAAAAAGATTGGAACGTTAGCGCAGATATCTGGTCGGTAACTTCTTGGAATGAACTTCGCCGCGATGGTTTAGCGGTAGATCGCCACAACATGATGCATCCAGATGCGCCGCAGCGCGCATATGTCGCAACAAAACTCGAGAGCACAACTGGCCCGATTGTTGCAGTCAGTGATTTCATGCGAAGCGTTCAAGATCAAATAGCGCCTTGGTTAGGTGAGCGATTTAGCTCCCTTGGTACCGATGGTTTCGGTCTCTCTGATACTCGAGGAGCGCTCCGCCGCCACTTCCGCGTTGATGCCGAATCAATTGTGGTGGCAACGCTCGCCCGCCTCGCGCTCGAAGGAAAGATTCCTTCATCAACTGTGCAAGCGGCAATTGATAAGTATGCGCTTCATGATGTTTCTGCGGCCGATCCAGGAAATACTGAGGGTTCTGGTTAATTAACTTACTCAGACGCTAGCGCGTCTAAAAAAATACCCCACAAACATCAACATCACGCACGGGATGAGCATCGCTATTGGCAAGCCAAAAATTCCCGCCGTTATGGCGACAATATTTTTCACCACGAAGACGGCTAAGTTCTGAAACGCTGCAAGTTGCGAGATGACAGCGCTTGCCCCTAGGTCGGAGCGTTCGATTCCCCGAAGGTTAAAGACTGCCCACATAAAGGAGAGGCCATATCCCCCACCGACAAAGCCGATTCCGCAAGCGACTAAACCTAATATCGGTGAGGTATTAGAAATTAATTTTCCAGCGATGATGCCAAATGCCATTGAGAGGCCACCTGCAATGCCAAAGACTGTGACCAGCTTTTCAAGTTCATATTTTTTCTCAAGCTTTCTAAAATTAAACCGGCCAACAATCATCGCGGAGATAAAGATGAAGTACGGCACAACGCTCAAGGATGGATCTAGCCCTAACTCTTCTCGGCCATAAATCGAAGACCAATCGGCAGTGACAAATTCCAAAATACTTCCAAAGAGCAGACCACATGCAACAACCCAATCAACTTTTAGGGTCGTAAAGAATTCAGCCAGCACAAATGCATCTTTCTTTGCCGCCTGTGGGTTCTTGCCTAACAAAAGCGGTGAGAGTTTTCGAATAATAATGAGCGTTGCAGTCGTCACGATCAAGCTCAAGGTAGTCACGTGAATTTCAATCGAGAGCAACTTAGCAACGATAATGGAGATAACTGAGGTGGTGAGTGCGCCGATAGACCAGACACCAGACATCCGTGAGGCAAATCCATTTTGAAGATGCTCTTGCATCCACATCGTTTGCGTCGTGATTGAGACATGAAATGCAGAGATAGAAGCTGCGATGAATATATTGACGAACATAAAGAGAACTGGGCTCGTGACCCAGGTAGCAACCGCAATTAAGAGAAAGGTTGTGATGGCGCTAATCGTAAGAATGCGCCGGACACCATGGACATGCACCAAGTGGCCCATCACCAAGAATGCCGAGAGTGAGCCAATCGTGCCAAGGGTGAGAAGTAAGCCGAATTCAGGGTTGCTTAATCCTAGATTTCGCTTGATATCAACAAAGCGGGTGACCCAACTCATAATGCCTAGACCAAATAAGTAATGAATGCCCGCGAAGAGCAGCCGCTGACTCTTAGTAATCACAAGAGGGCTTTCTGGAGACCTCTCCGGGGAACCACTACTCAAAATAACGCCCTCGCCAACGCACTTCTCGCCTTAACCAATTCGGGATCATCACTCTCTAACATTGCGAATAGTGACAATACATGAAGACGAACAGATTCCCTTTCATCTCCGTCTGTGATTTTTATGAGATTTATCAATCGAGCAAAAGCACCAGCAATATCTCCTGCAAGAAATTCAAAATCAGCGGCTAAACGTTGGATAGTTACATCACCACCATCTTGCAACGCTTTTGCCATTACTTCACTACCATCGCGTCCAGTAATTCGCTGCAGGAGTTCAATATTCGCCAATCCCTGCAGAGCATCGTTATCTCCAGGCTTACGCGCCAAGAGCCGCTCAAATTCCGTTTTCGCCCGAATTAAGTCGTTAGCGGCGAGCGCGCCATAGGCAGCAGCAATCTCCGGCTCTTCGTCGCCTTCACCAGCTCCGTTGCCGCCATTATTCGCGCCACTTCCCACCCCTTGTTTCTGCGCAAGCGCTACTACCTTCTCAATAAGCTCAGAGAGTTGTTCTGGTGCGATTACTCCTTCAAAGAGCGGGGCTACTTGTCCACCGATTAGCGCAACTGTCATCGGAACGCCCGTCGCGCGAAGAGCTTCAACTATCGCTGCCTCGGTATCTGCGTTGACTGTCGCTAATTGCCATGCTGATCCAGAGCGCTGTGCAAGGGCAGCGAGAGCATCAACGAGCGCGACGCTATCGCTACTGCGCGGCGTCCAGAGAACTACTATGACCGGTTTCTCTTTTGAGAGTGGAATGAGTTGCTCAATAAAAATTCGTTCATTGCTCTCGATGACTTGTCCTGCTGGAAGAGATGGCGGTGGCTTAAGAGTGCTCAGATCAAATGCACGATTAAATTGACTGGGAAGTTTTGCCACGGCGGTAGTTTACCCCCTAGCTTGTTCGGTGAAATCCTGATGCTCACTTATCGCAGAGACCACTTCAGAAATCCCAATGCGATCGAGTGCGCTCACCAGAAGAACTGGTGCGCGCCATTTATCGCTACGTTGAGATAAATCCTGTGAGCGCAGTAAATCTTGGCGAAGTTTTTCGGCGCCCTCTTTGTCGCGATCAACTTTATTAATGATAAATATGTCAGCAATCTCAAGAATTCCAGCTTTGGCGCTTTGAATATCGTCACCAGCGCCGGGGGCTAAAACCACAACTGTCGTATCTACATGATTCATCACTTCAACTTCACTCTGACCAACGCCAACTGTTTCGACGATTACAGGTGAGTAGCCAGCAATTGCCAAAAGTTCACTGGCAAGTGGCGTTGCAACTGCTAAGCCACCTAAATGACCACGAGCGCTCATCGAGCGAATGAAAACGCCAGGGTCCACATAATGTTCCTGCATTCGGATTCGATCTCCCAAGAGCGCACCACCAGTGACGACCGATGATGGATCGACGGCAAGAACGCCAACTTTTGCACCGTTGGCTCGATACTCTTTTATTAGCAAACTGGTGAGCGTCGATTTTCCAACGCCAGGAGTTCCAGTAATTCCAATCCTGCTCCTCCTACTCCTCCCGCGCTTATCAGGCGAGGAAGCGGCTGCCACCTCTTGAATCTTTGCGAGATCTGAAGGCGATAGCTCGCCATTCTCCGCGCGCGATATTGAGTTAGCCAAAACCTCGATATCGCCACGAATGAGCGCATCGAGATTTATCTCTCCCATATCTGCCACGATACGACTATATGAGCCTCAATGCGATTACCGGAATCATTGCCATCGACCACGTCGGCATTGCAGTCCCTGACCTCGCGGAAGCATTGGCCTTTTATCAACGGACCTTCAATGCGCGCCTGCTCCACCAGGAAGAGAACCAGGAGCAAGGGGTCATTGAGGCAATGGTTGCGTTGGGCGATGGCTCTGGGGCAGTCATTCAACTCCTTGCCCCGCTTACTCCTGAATCAACGATCGCCAAATTTATCGAGAAAAATGGTCCAGGCATGCAACAGCTCGCCTTTCGCGTCGCTGATGTTGAGCTCGCCGCAAGCCAGGCACGGGCTTTAGGAATACGAGCGCTATACGAATCGCCACAACGTGGCACCAACGGCGCGCGAATCAACTTTCTCCATCCCAAAGATTGTGGTGGTGTTTTAATCGAATTGATTGAGAGTAAGTAAGAGACCTCGATAAACTTCGTAAGTGGCGACTTCGGAGAATTCTCGCGAAAACTCATCTGAATTTGAACCTTCAAGTCCAGTTCATCAATTTGGTGAGGTAGGAGCACCTTTTAGTAGAACGCATCCCTTTTATTTTGGATTTATCGGTGCGCTTGGAGTGCTTGTAGCCATAACCACAGCTCGCGCTCTAGCATCAGCAAGTCAGGTTTTCGTTCTTATTTTAGTTTCGCTCTTTTTCGCAATGGGTCTCAATCCGGCAATTGAGTTTCTTCGACGTAAAGGTTTAAGCCGACCTCTTGCAGTGATAGTGATGCTCTTCTCAGTTCTCAGTTTTGTCACTTTATTCTCGCTTTTGATTATTCCGCCTATCGTCTCACAATCGAATCAATTAATCTCCTCTGCTCCTGATCTCATCAGTCAACTTAAGAGCAATCCAACTTTTGCCCACCTCAATGATCAATACGGATTCTTAGATTCAATTCAAGAGCGAGTGACGCTCTGGGTTAAAGATGGAAAGTTTGTGCTCACCGCTTTTGGTGGCATTGTCGGAGTAGGCAAAGTTGTTCTCAACGGCGCCTTTGCAGCGTTGACGATTCTCATACTCACGCTCTACTTCATGGCATCGTTACCACAGATAACAAAAATTGCTTACCGGATTGCTCCAGCCTCGCGTCGGGAACGGATTGCAAAAATCTCCAATGAAATCATCGCGCGAATTGGTACATTTGTCGGCAGTCAACTTCTGGTCGCGTTTCTTGCAGCGCTCTTTATCGGCGCCCTCTCAGTTGTGCTTGGCCTTCCTTATGCAGTTTCGCTAGGAATGCTGATATTTGTCTGCGCGTTAATTCCGCTAGTTGGCCACTTCATCGGAGCTGCAATTGTCACCTTGGTCGCTTTTTCCCAAAGTCCAACCCGTGGTTTAATAGCGTTAATTGCATACATTGCCTACCAGCAAATCGAAAATTATTTGATAGTTCCGCGAATCATGAGACGCAATCTGGCAATCCCTGGTTTGGTAACGATTATCGCCGCTCTCATTGGTACTTCGCTCTTAGGCTTAGTTGGCGCGCTGCTTGCGGTGCCAATTGCTGCAGCAGTCCTACTAATAATTGATGAAGTTGTACTTCCTAGAGCTGATCAAAAGTAGCAAAAAATCTCCTCGCTTTTAATATTCAGTGGGAAGCGGATACTTTGCTGGATTAACAATCTTCACAATCTCATTATGTATTCGTTGCACCGATGGTTCGCCAATCCATAAATGCTTTCCATTCTCTACGTCAATAATCTCGAGTTGAGTAAGCTTGGCAAATCGCTCGCGAGCTTGCGCTGGTGGTAGGTAATCATCAAATTCAGGAACAATGGCAATTACACGACGACCATCATCTGCCCACCACTCGAGATCGCTCTCTTGTGAGGTGCGTAATGGTGGACTAAGGAGAATTAATCCTTTCACTCGCGGGTCACGAGCATGTCGTAGCGCAAGATCGGTGCCAAAAGACCACCCCACGACCCAGAGATTGGTGAGCTCTGGAAGAGCTGTTGCTACGTAATCAATCGCCGCCTCGACATCAAACTTCTCATCAACGCCATTGGTAAATTCACCTTCGCTCTTTCCTTGTTCGCTCTCTGTACCTCGAGTGTTAAAGCGAAATATGGCAAGGTCGGCGAGAGCGGGAAGTCGGTAGGCGGCTTTCCGATAGATGTGGCTATCCATCATTCCGCCATGGGTGGGAAGGGGATGGAGCATCACCAGCGCACCTGCGCACTTATCTGCCAAAGGCAGCGCGAGTTCGCCAATAAGGGTCAGCCCATCCGCGGTGGTGAGCCGAACTGGCTCCCGCCGTGCTGGCAGTACGGTGGCGGCACGGATAATCTCAGACATAAGGGGTTTAGTATCGCAGGAATTTTCCGAAGTGGAGCGCTCACTATGACGGCAGTGACAGAAAGAAATACTTCCCACACCCAGAGAGAGTTCACCACTTTTCATCCCGCTACGGGAGAAATTTTTGCCTCCTACCCAGTCACCAGCGATGCGGAGATCGCAGAACGCGTTGCGCGAGCTCGTGCGAGCGCACAATGGTGGGCTGCACTTAGCTTTAATGAACGTCGAAAAATTTTGTTGAAGTGGAATTCGCTTTTAATTTCAAAATTAGATGAGGCGGTGACGCTCATCGTTGCCGAATCCGGTAAACCGGCAAGCGATGCCACACTTGAAGCATCACTTGCCTGCGAGCACGTTGCCTGGGCAGCAGAGAAAGCTCATTTATACCTGCGAACTCACCACCGCTCCCCTGGTCTGTTGATGGCAAATATGCGGGCACATGTGGATCGAGTTCCTTATGGAGTCGTTGGCGTGATTGGTCCATGGAACTATCCGATATTTACCCCAATGGGATCGATTGCCTACGCTCTTGCTGCAGGTAATGCCGTGATTTTCAAGCCAAGTGAATTCACTCCCGCTATCGGTTTATGGCTAGAGAAGACTCTCTGCCAAGTTCTTCCTGATCGCGACTTGCTGCAAGTTATCACTGGTGCGGGAAGTGTCGGCGCATCGTTGATTGCACATGGCGTAGATAAGATTTCCTTTACCGGTTCTACCGCTACTGCAAAGAAAGTTGCTGCCGCTTGCGTAGAAAAAATGATTCCCTTTCTTCTTGAGTGTGGCGGTAAAGATCCCGTTCTTGTTGATGTCGATGCTGACTTAGAACGAGCAGCTGACCAAACACTTTGGTCCGGCATGGCAAATGCTGGGCAGAGCTGCATTGGCGCAGAACGGGTATATGTACATGAGAAAGTTGCCGATCGATTTATTGAAATCCTTAAATCGCGAGCGTCGCATATCAAAGCAGGAATCAACTATGGCGCTGCTACTCGCCCTGCCCAACTAGAGATCATCCAGCGCCACGTTGACGACGCGCTCAAACGCGGTCAAGCTATTGTGGGAGATCGAAGTTCTGTAGGTGAGCGATTTGTGGAACCGGTAATCATCACAAACGTGCCTGAAGATGCGCCATCGATGCGCGAAGAGACTTTTGGGCCAGTACTACTGATTAATCGAGTGCAGAACATGGATGAGGCGATTGCAAAAGCTAATGACACCTCATTTGGTTTGGCGGCATCAGTCTGGTCGAAACGCAATGGTGAGAAAATTGCTGCCCAACTTCACTGTGGCATGGTCTCTATTAACTCAGTTTTCACCTTTGCCGCCATGGGCTCAATGCCTTTTGGTGGCGTAAAAGATAGTGGTATGGGTCGAATACATGGCCCGGAAGGGTTACTGGAATTCACCTATCCACGTTCAGTGGTGAAACCACGGTTTAACTTACCTCTGGAATTTACCTCATTTACACGGACTGCCTTTGCAGACAAGGTTATTACCTCTTTGGGTAGAATTCGTCACAAATGAAGAGTCAGAATATTTATAGCAAGCGCTCTGGCGCGCTTCGAAGAATTATTTTCATGACAGCGCTTGTTCTCGTCTCGCTATTCATTACCTCCTTACCAAGTAGAAGTGCAAGCTTCTTTGATTTAATTCCTGGTGGTCTTGGCACGCCAGGTTATTACGGAATCACTTTTGAAGAGCGACAACCAGGTGTGGGGGAATTAGTCTCGGTAATTACCAGCAATCTCACGCC
>Ga0214917_10007419_pt1 | contig 11091 bp, 5 predicted proteins | sample LL_1208_BB_MetaG_FD_177983 | JGI IMG/M metagenome (GOLD analysis project Ga0214917, IMG submission 177983) | Freshwater microbial communities from Lake Lanier, Atlanta, Georgia, United States - LL_1208_BB | ecosystem: Environmental > Aquatic > Freshwater > Lake | place: USA: Georgia | collected...
GCTTTGTACATGTGGATTCCAGAGTACAACGCTAGCGATGATCTAACCACGCTGACCACTCATGCCAAGCTTTTGTCACCCGACAGTCCTGGCCTGTATGAAACAGACAGCAGTTGCCCAGTCGTTTCCAAGATGGTCATGGTGTCTGATTCATCGCGGTTTGTAATTTCGTTTGGTTGTAATGATTACGGGTCAACAGATCAGAATCCGATGCTGGTGCGCTGGTCAGATCAGGAGAATTACGCGCTGTGGGCGCCGGCAATTACCAATCAGGCGGGTAGTTTCCAGCTGAGTGCTGGGTCATACATTGTGACTGCGGTGCAGACGCGGCAAGAGATTCTGGTCATTACGGACAGTTCTGTCTGGTCTATGCAGTATGTTGGCGCTCCATTTGTGTGGAGCTTTAACATTCTGTCGCACAACATCTCCATCATCAGCCCGAACGCTATAGCTGCGGCAAACAATGTTGTGTACTGGATGGGGACGGATAAGTTCTACTCATACACCGGACGAGTGGAAACATTGCCATCGTCGTTGCGTCAGTATGTCTTTGATGACATCAACATGGATCAGAGCTATCAGTTCTTTGCTGGTAGCAATGAGGGGTACAACGAGATTTGGTGGTTCTATTGCTCGGCTAATTCTACGGTAGTTGATAGATACGTCATCTACAACTATCTGGATAAAGTCTGGTACTACGGCACGTTGGAGCGTAGTGCGTGGCTGGATTCGCCGCTGCGTGGATATCCTATGGCCGCTACGTATAACAGGTCAGTTGTGTTCCATGAGAACGGCGCTGACAACGTAGAGCTGTCTGGTGAGGTTTTCCCGATTGAGGCGTATGTACAGTCTTCAGACTTCGATATTGGTGATGGTCATAACTTTGGTTTTGTGTGGCGCATCATCCCTGACATCACATTTGATGGTTCGACAACACCAGCGCCAAATAAGCCAGAGGTTACGTTCACCGTGCGTCCGAGGCAAAACCCTGGTGCAGCTTATGGCAGTGGTGCAACGCCGACAGTTGCGTCAGATCAGTCGTACGCGAATCAGAAGTACTACACGGTTCAGCAGTTTACGGAGATTGTGTACACACGGGTGCGCGGGCGACAGATGGCGTTTAAGATCAGCTCTAACACTATCGGAACTCAGTGGCAGTTAGGCGTTCCCAGAATTGATGTCAGACCTGATGGTAGGCGTTGATTTATGACTACGCAAATAGTTACTACAGAATCTACTACTTTAAATAGAACCAGAGCGCCAGCTTTGCCGCTTGCTCCTACCGAGTACAGCCGTCAGTATATAGACCAGCTTAACAATGTTTTGCGTCTATATTTCTCGCAGCTAGATAACTTTGTTGGGCAGTTTAATTTAGGTAGTGTTTACACAGTCGCAACATTGCCAGTTGCTGCGGCAGTAAGTGTTGGGGCTAGGGCTTTTGTTACAGATTCATCAGTTACAACGTTCAATACAGTTGTTGCTGGGGGCGGTTCATCTAATGTCCCTGTATTTTTTGACGGTACGAATTGGCGTGTGGGATAGGGATTTGCCCTATGATCCATCGCACCGAAGTGTTAAACTTTGACAAATTTTCTAGGATGAGGTAGCAATGAGCCTCCACACTTTAGCCAACCATCTACAGCAGGCAGGTAGAGGAAACGACTCCCTCCTTGTCCACATGACGCCGGGCGAGGTTAGCGGCTTGCAATCTCTGGCTATGGCGCATGGCGGTAGCCTGACAATTAACCCTGAGACTGGACTTCCAGAGGCAGGGATTCTTGGCAAATTGCTACCAACAGTCTTGGGATTTGCGCTTGGTCCAGCGGGTTTTGGCGTAATGTCCGCCACTCAGGCAGGGCTTGCTGCGGGCGCTGTAGGAACTCTTGCAACGGGTAGTCTGAGCAAAGGCATCATGGCAGGTCTTGGCGCTTATGGCGGCGCACAGTTGGGCGGGTCGTTGATGGGTGCTGGCAAGGCAGTTACACCTATTGATTTTGGCGCTGGCGCTGGGCAGAATCTCGGTACTGGAACTTATTTCCCAACCCAGCCTAGCCTAGCTAATGCTGTTAGCAAAGCTGCGCCAAACATGACACCGGGAACACCAGGCTCGCAGATATTTGGCGCTCCTAGTGCTGTTGGATTTGGCGTACCAACACCGGAAGCAAAACCTTTTGCTGCTAATTTAGATCGTGCAGTTAAGCCGCTGGACGTAAAGGTTTCAGCGCCTGACTTATCCACAGGTGGCGGTAGAGTGTCTGCTGTTGCCCAAGGGCTAAAAGATATTACGTCTAGCGGAGACAAGTTGTTTGACTTCGCAAAAGAAAACTACATGCCTATTGCGGCGATTGCTGCGTCCATGTCTGGTGGAGACGATTACCGTATGCCCGGAGAAGAAAAGGGCAAAGGCATGGAAAAATACCGTTATGTTTACGACCGTACTCCAGTAGGCGTTCCTGCCATGAGTTCTGCCGAGCGTAACTATTTCCCAGGCGCAAGATACGAATCTACTGGCGAGCGTTATGCGGCTAGCGGTGGGCTGATGGCGCTGGCAAATGGCGGTACTGTTGAGGAGATGTCACGTCTAAATACGATTGGCGCAAACACGGGTTACCCGATGGCTAATCAGATGTCTCCGACTTACGCATCACCGGCAGAGCGTCCAATCTCAGAAAACATCATCCGTCCTCAAGGTGATGCGAACGTAGATCCGTACACAGGCGAGCAAAAATTTGATAACGGTGGTGCGGTGTATGTTGGTGGGGGCTATGACTATCGAGGGGAGGAAGCCTCTAAGAATTCTGGCGATGCAGAGAAAGTCAATTTTTTTGATCCTAACTACTACAATCCAAGAACTGGTACGTATGGTTATCAAGCTGGTTCTAAAGCTGCGGCGCCTAGCACTGAATTAGCTTCTCCAGAGCAAGCCGCTGATATTTATGAGCGCCTGCTGGGCCGTCAGCCAGATCCTGCTGGGCTTAAGTACTACGCAAAAACAAACCGCATGACTCCGGAAGCGATGGAGAAATCACTGCGCGAATCTGATGAGTATTTTTACAACCTAACAAAACCGTTTGTTCCAGAAATTCGTTACGGCGCAAATGGAATCGCAACTATAGATGAGGCGCCAAGATACGACCCGACACAGTATGGGTTTGATCCAAGCCAAACAAATGCAAGAAATGAAATAAAAGGGCTGTATCAAAATCAGCTTGGCCGTATAGCAGATCCTCGCGGCGAGCAGTATTGGGCTGACACCATTGGCGCTGACAATCAGTTAAGCCAGAATGATATAGATCGTTTCCGATTTGAAGCGGACAAAGAATTAAAAGGCAGGCTAGCTCAATACGAAACACCTGGTGTAACCACGGGTGGAGCTGCGGCGGGAACAACTGGCGGCACAGCAGGCGGAACTGCCGGTACTGCCGGCGGGATGACAGGTGGAACCACGGGTGGTACCACAGGCGGAATCACAGGCGGCATAACCGCAGGCGGAACTACAGGCACCGCTTCAACTGTATCTAAAGACCCGAACGCATACAAGTACAACTACTTTGAGAATAAGCCAGAAGAGAACGCGCTGATCAAACAGTTCCAGACTGGGGCAAATGACAAAGCGCGAGCAGATTTGACCGAGTTGTATCTGACCAAGCTGGGGCGCTTGCCTGATGAGGCAGGGTTTAATTACTACCTAAATACAATCGGCAAGGACAACTTCATTGATAAGGACGAAGAGAAGCTGTTCTTGAAGAATGCTGAAGGTGAGCAAGGTCAAGCCAGAGGATTGCAGTCTTTGTACGACAAGTACTTGCAGCGTGAAGGAGATCTGCCCGGTAGAGAATATTGGATGGGTGAGATTGGTCGCGCTGGTGGTGTAACCCCAGAGATTGAAAGTGCTTTTGCAACAGGCGCCAAAAAAGAAGTCAACATGGGCAATGCTGGCTATAGTCCCGACATGTACGAACCAATCATGGGCAGAAGTTACAGACCTGAAGAAAAAGCGCAACTAGAAGCAGAAGCACCATTTAGATTTGGCGCTGATACTAAAGGCATAGCAAATAATTATGCTCGTGATCAGCTGTTAAATTTATACAAAGAAAACCTTGGACGCACACTGCCTGATGAAGAGGGCTTTAACTACTGGCTTGGTCAGATTGGTCAGGATAACCGGATTGATGCCAACGAAAAGCAGCAGTTCCTTGATCGGGCAAGACAGATGGGTGAAACCGTCAAGATGGCTGGCGGTGGCATGTTTAACTTAGGCTCTTATTCCGACGGCGGCAGGCTACTGAAAGGACCAGGAGATGGAGTATCTGATTCTATCCCTGCTGTCATTGGCCAGCGTCAGCCTGCTCGTCTTGCTGATGGTGAGTTTGTAATCCCAGCCCGTATCGTGTCTGAACTTGGCAATGGATCGACAGATGCTGGTGCGCGCAAGCTGTACGCCATGATGGATCGAGTACAGAAAGCACGCCGCAAAACAACGGGCAAAAGCCGGGTAGCAGCGAATACTAAAGCGGAGAAATATCTACCTGCATGAGTGAGCTTGTTTACAGGTGTGAAGACTTTTTTGATTTCTTACCAGAAATGCAAAAGCTTCTTCCGACGCATTATGATGAGTTGTGCGTAACTAAGGACTTTCCTTTAGACCCTGATTACGAGCAGTACAGACGTATTAATGATGCAAAGCTTTTGGTTTGTGTAACTTGCCGGTGTGATGAAGAGTTGATTGGCTACATTATTTTTTTCTTGCAGCCGCATATTCATTACAAGTCTTGCATGACAGCGTTTGAAGATGTTTATTACGTAAGTCCAGAACATCGCAGGGGTAGGGTTGGGATAAGACTGTTTCAGTATGCAGAGAAAGTTTTGAAGCAGGTTGGAATAAACAGGATTATTTTGCACACCAAGGTTCATCTGGATAACTCTCGGTTGTTTGAGTATCTTGGGTACAAAAACTCCGACAAGGTATACACGAAATTATTGTAGAGGTGGTTATGAATTACTCCCGCAGACAACTTGAAGCGCTTGGTGAACCGTTAGGTGAAAGCGTAACTCGCGCCAAGCCGGGCGGCAGAATTTATGGCGGCGGAGATTCATCTGCCCCTTCTCAAATGACGCAGATTTCTCAGACCTACGGGCCTGAGTTTCAGCCATTTGCTAGTGAGATGATGAAGCGTACTGGCGCTTTAGTAAGTCAGCCGTACGAACGCTACCAATACAACCGCATTGCTGGGTTTGACCCTATGCAGCTGCAAGCCCAGCAGGCTGCGGCAAATATGCGCGTCTCCCCGTATTTACAGCAAGGCGCCGGAATTGCTGGCAACGTTGCCAACAAGGCGATGAATCTTAATTATCAGCCTGGTCAGTTCCAAGAAGAGCGTGTGGCGGCGGAGCGTGCAGCAGCAGAACGCGCAACTACTGGCAGGTTTACAGATCCTGGCGTTGCTAGTTCTTACATGTCTCCTTACATGCAGAACGTAGTGGACATCCAGAAGCGTGAAGCTCAAAGACAGGCAGATATTGCTGGCACACAACGTGGCTCTGAAGCGGTGCGGGCAGGCGCTTTTGGCGGTTCGCGTCAGGCAATTCTGGAGGCAGAAGCCCAGCGCAATCTGTCGCAGCAGATGGGTGACATCCAAGCTAGAGGATCTCAGGCTGCCTTCGAGCAAGCAGCGCAGCAGTTCCAGACAGATGAAGGGCGCAATCTGGCCATGCAGCAGGCTAACGTTCAGGCGCAACTGCAAGCGGCACTAGCTAACCAGCAGACTGGACTGTCGGCGGCTTTGGCTAATCAGGCTAAGAATCTGGAAGCACAGCAACTTAGAGAGCAATCTCGACAGTTTGGCGCTGATCTTGGGCTACGTGGGTTGCAGACGGCGCTACAAGGATCAGGCCAGTTAGGTCAGATGGCTGGTACGCAATTCGGTCAGGCTAAAGATATTGTTGGTATGCAGGCGACTGCCGGTGCAGAACGTCAGGCGCAGAAACAAAGAAAGCTTTCACAAGACTACGAAGACTTTTTGGCGCAGAAGCGTTATCCGTATGAGCAACTGCAATTTGGTCAGTCTATGTTGCGCGGTATGCCGATGTCTGGAACAGAAAGTATTTACAAAGCGCCGCCTTCTACTGCTGCACAGTTTGGTGGTCTAGCTTCTATTTATGCTGGTGGCAGACAGGCTGGTTATTTTGCCAACGGCGGTCTGACAGATCTTGCGCTGTACAACATGACGAGGTAAGAAGAAATGGCTATCCCCGGCATTCAGGAAATACAGGCGCTGGCAACCAAGTACAGCAAGCCTCAGTTGCAGAAGATGGCGCAGATGGGTCTAGTAGATCCCACCAAGGCTGTGATGGCCGGGATGATGATCGACCGTATCCAGAAGCAGAACATGCAGCCTCCGCAGCAGACGGTAGCGGAAGAGGTTATGGGTGGTCCGCCTCCTATGCCTCAAGGCGCCCCTCCACCAGCCCCTCCTGAAGCTGCTGGCATTGCTGGCTTGCCGTCAGGTCTTCCTCCGCAGATGGCCGGTGGCGGGATCGTTGCGTTTGCTGAAGGCGGTGATACCGATGGTTATGCAGACGGCGGTGTTGTTGGCTACAAAGAAGGAGATTTGGTAAAAGACGCCGGAATCACTGGCGTTATAGATCCAAACTGGGCAAGTTCCAAATCATTTAAGCGCAACTACAGTTCTGATGACAAGTTTGCTGTTCTTGCGGAGCAGTTAGCGCAGCTGACAGCAGCAGAACGTCAGGCACAGGGCGTGGACAAGATTCGCATTCAAAAGGATATGGAAGAACTTCGGGCTGCCATGCGTGGCTTGAAGGCAAGCCCAAGAGCGCAGAGTCTAGTAGATCAAATTCCTTTAGGGTCGGCAGGAGCGGCAGAGGCAAAGCCAGCAGCGTCTAAGACAGCAGCATCCAGCCAAGTTGGTGGTGATGCGGTGTATTCACCAGAAGGCGTGTTGCTATATGGTGAGCCGGATACCGTACCTGCACAACGCAAAATAGAACCTGGCCAGCCTTACGAGGGCAACCTGTTGCGTGACATTCTTGAAGGCAGGCCGAATGCGCCACTGCCTAAGATTGAGCGTCGTGTACCTGCTCCGGCACCAGCTGCTGAAGCGCCTCCTGCTCCTCCCAAGGTTGCAGAGAAGCCGGCAGAAAAGCCTGCGGCAAAAGAAGAGATGGGTCCAGCGCGTCCGTCCGCAGCGGCGCGTCTAGAAAGTCAAATAGCAGATTTACGTGACAAGGCTGGCAAAGAAATTACGGTTGAAGATGCTGTTGGTGAACAAGAACGCGCTTTTGAAAAGCTTGGCGTTAATAAAGATTTCTTCAACAATTTGCGGTCAGATCTTGAAGGCACTCGCGGTAAGTTCAAAGATCGTGCAGACAAAGCCGCTGGTCATGCGCTGATGATGTTTGGTGCAGGACTGATGGGCGCTCGACGTGGGTCTGAGTTTGAAACTGCTAGCCGCTCTGCACAGCAATCGCTCATGATGTATATGGGTACGATGGATAAGATTTCTGATCAAGAGGAAAAACTTAATCAATCTTTGCGAGAACTGTCTGTGTCAGAGGAGCAGTTAAAACGCACTCGTGCAACATCTGCGTTAGATAATGTTGAGAAAAACCGACAAAAAGTTGCAGACAGACAAGTGCAAATAGCCGAGCTGGAAAATCGAGCGCTAGTTGCATTAACAAATGCAGCTGTTGAAGAGTTTAAGAACAACAACCCAGCGGAATACCAAAAATACAAAAGAATTTCTGAATCCACTGGCAAACCTATTGAAGAAGTTATTAAGATGTTTACGGGCGGACGAAGTGGGGAAATTACTAGGACAACCGCATTTAAGGAATACAACGATCTGATTGCCAACCCTATGTTTAAGGCAGAGATTGACAAAAGATATCCTGGCGGGTTTGAAGATTACTTTAGGGCGTTGCAGGGTGGCGCACCTGCGGCTGGTGGAAAAGTTAAGTTCTTAGGATATGAGGGGCAATAATGCCTATCGCACGGTTCCAAATGCCAGATGGCAGGATCGGAAGATTCGAAGTTCCTGCTGGTCTTTCGCCTGATCAAGCGACAGCTTTAATTGAACAAGAGGTACTTGGAACCAAACCACCGGAGCCTAGCAAAGAACGCACATTTGGCGAGGCCGCAACTGACATCTATGCTGGCCTGAAAGGTGGCGTCGGTTCCCTGCTGCAACTGCCAACGCAGCTTGCGGGCGTAGTGGGCGGTGCGTATGAGAGGCCGGGCGAAGAGACTGGCCTATCAGCGGTTGGCAAAGAGCTTCGTGAAGAAGCAGAGGCAATGAAGTCTCCGGGATTGAAAGCCCGCGAGGCTGGTCGTGCGGCTAAGATTGCAGAGGCAGAGAAGAAGGGGCAGCTGGATGCCTTCTTTACCGCCTTCTCAGAGACGGTCAGAGATCCTGGTCTGCTGACCAACTTCCTAGCAGAGCAAGCACCACAGCTTATTCCATCTCTCGGGGCGGCCAGACTGGTTGCTCCGTTGGCTGGCACAACAGCTGCGGTCAGAGCGGCAGTAGGTACAGGCGCAGTCCAGCAAGGTGCGGATATCGCGGCTGGCACGTACGAGCAGGTCTATAAAGAACTCACAAAGCAGGGCGTATCCGATACGGAGGCGGCTGGTCAGGCGCTGGGATTGGCACGTCTAAACGGTGTTGGGGCAGCAGGTCTGTCTATCTTGGCACAAAGACTGCCAGGCGCGCGATCTTTGGAAGAAGCATTTGCCGGTAAGCGCGGTGATCTTGGCCGGATTCTTGGTGGTGCCAAAGGTGCGCTTGGCGAGAGCGTTAGTGAAGTTGCAGAAGAAACCCCGGCACGATTCTTACAGAACCTTGCGATGGCGCAGGTTGCTCCCGAGACATCTCTGACGGCAGGGCTGGGTGAGACTGCTGCGATGGCTGCGGTAGGCGGGGCTGGTTTGGGTGGTGCGACAGGTCTGTTACAACGACAAGCCCGTCCGGAAGAAGCGCCTCCGGCAACTAACATCCCATCACAGTTTGCGCCTACCCCTGAGCCAGAAGCAGGTCCGCCGTTGTTGCTGGAAGACAAGGGTGTATTCCGTCCTGTTGGTTTGCCGGATGGCACGGTGGCAATGACCCGTGAGGATTTGGCCAGATACGAAGAAGAGCAGTTCCGTAAGAAGTATGAGCCTCAGCCGGTAGAGCGGGAAGTGGCAACGTTGCCAGAGCTGCCGAAAGAAGCTGAACTTAGCTACGGCACAGCGACGCAGGAGATTGAGGATCTAAAGGCGCAAAGACAAACGCCAGAGGTGCGTGAGCGTATCCGTGAGCTTCAGGCTTACAAGATGGATATCTTGATGGATCAGATGCGCCGAACTAAACAGCCTGTGCGGCCAGAGCTGATGGAGTTACGTCAGCAGATGGAGTCTGGCGCTCTGACGCCGGAGGGTATGGATCAGGCGCTCAATCAGATCATGGCGGACTTTGAGCAGAAGACGCGCAGCCTGCAAAGACAGAAGCAGCCTAAGTCTGAGGAACAGATTCAGATTGAGAAGGATATTGCTGACGCTAATAAAGAGCTAGCGCAGCTGCAAAAAGAAGCAAGAGAGCGGTCGGTTGAGATGCGCGGGCTGCAATCGGCGCGTGGTCCTAAGTACAACCTAAGTACTTTCCTGACAGGCAAGCTGACGCGTGATGATGTTATTGACATCAACCCGGACAAGAAGTTCCGCAAGTACATAGCGCCTAAAGATGCGGTGCGGCTGGATCTGTCGGACATGGTGGCTGACGGCAAGCTGGATCAGTGGCTGCCTCCACGTATGCAGGCAGAGGCTGAGACGTTCGACCAGAAAGATTCAGTTGAGTACATCAAAGAGAAGCTGCGCAGCGGTGACTTCCGCCCCTACAGTTCTGAGATAGATGCGCGGACTGCTGGCGAGCAGATGCAGCAACTTGAAGTACGTATCAAACAACTAGAGGCGGCGAAGAAGGCGATAAAAGAACTGCCGCAGATGACGGCAGAAGAGCGCGAGCAAGAGGCTGCTGCACTGGCGGCAGAGGCTGGGTTCGAAGGTGCGCCGGAAGAAGTGGCAAACATTCCTGAAGAGCAGGAAGAGTACTTCCCGGATCAGGAAGAGGTGCGTGGGCGGCTGGCGGAGAAAGATACTCGCACACCAGAGTTTCAACAATGGTTTGGCGACAGTAAAGTGGTGGATAAGCAGGGAAAGCCACTGCGGGTATATCACACCGGGGTGGTTGATACGAGCGAAATCATTAGCGGCGCAGAAATTGAACGTCGGCTGGGCAAAGAGATTATTAGTGCTAACGAGGGAATTTATTTTTCCGCCGATCCCGGTTACTCAGCACTGTACGGACGTAACCGCGAAGGTGCGGTTATGTACCCTGTTTATCTAAGTATTCAAAACCCATTTGTCATTCGTAATAAACAGGAGCTAACTCGACTAGAGAAACTAAAACGGGTCTTTCTTAGCAAGAAAGCACGCGAAGATGCTGATATGGCGGGTTTGCTGGAGCGCACCAAATCCATGTATATCACCCGTAAATTTAAAGATCAGCTAATTAAGCAAGGTTACGATGGAATCATCAATGAAGCTCACAACGAAATTGTAGTTTTTGAGCCAAACCAAATTAAATCTATTTTTAATGAACGTCCAACAGAAAAGCCTAGCATTCTTGAAGAGCGTGAAGCTTTTGTCATCAACAAAAACAAAGAGCATGAGCGCATAGAAAAAGAGCTGACCGGCAAGACCATGCTCCAGGCCGCACAGTGGGCGGTAGATAACGCGCCTAATCAGTTTGCTAAAGTGTTTGCGCAGAAGGTGCTGAACCGCTTGAATGGGATGGCCAAGCGCGGCATCAAGCTGGAGTTCAATGTCTACGGTGGGCAGCGCCGTCGTACAGATATGTACGCAGCCAGAGGCATCACGGATTTTGACTTTGGCAAAGCAGGCGAGCAAAAGCTAGTATCAATTTCTGTCAGCCTAAACGGTGCTGCTGCGCTGGATAATCAGAATGGCTACCCGCCCGGCACGCGGTATATCACCGTCCTGCACGAGTTGCTTCATGCTGCAACGGTTGGTCA
>Ga0214917_10007420_pt1 | contig 11091 bp, 11 predicted proteins | sample LL_1208_BB_MetaG_FD_177983 | JGI IMG/M metagenome (GOLD analysis project Ga0214917, IMG submission 177983) | Freshwater microbial communities from Lake Lanier, Atlanta, Georgia, United States - LL_1208_BB | ecosystem: Environmental > Aquatic > Freshwater > Lake | place: USA: Georgia | collected...
GCGCGGGGCGGCATCGACCTCTCGCGGTTCGATCCCAAGAACGCCCCCCCACCGCCAACGCCATGAGCACCGCGAGCCTCCGCGCCGACGCGGCCGCGATCTGGTCGGCCGCCCTGCAGGCCGTCGCCCCCCAGCGGCTGGTGGAGGAGCGGCTGTCGCTGTGCGGACCGGCGCGGCAACTGCACCACGAGGGGGCCGCGGTCGATCCTCCGCTGCGGCTCGACGCCGTCGGCAGGATCGTCGTCGTGGGGGCGGGCAAGGCGGCGGCGGGGCTGGCGGCCGGCGTCGCCCGCCTGCTCGGCCCGGAGGCGGTCGCCGTCCACCGGCTGACCGGGCTGGTGAGCGTGCCGGCGGGCTGCGGCCGCGCCGCGGGCCCGATCGAGATCCGCGAGACGAGGCCCGCCACCTCGAACCTGCCCACGCCGGCGGTCGTGGGGGCGACCCGCGAGATGCTCGACACCGTCGCGACGCTCTGCCCGCGGGATCTCGTCGTCGCGGTGATCACCGGCGGCGGCTCGGCGCTCCTGGCGGCGCCGCGGGAGGGCGTCACGCTCGAGGAGAAGATCGCCGTCACCCGCAGGCTCTCGGAGGCGGGGGCCGACATCGCCACGCTCAACGCCGCGCGGCGGACCATGAGCCGCGTCAAGGGCGGCGGGCTGGCGCTGGCCTGCACCGCCGGACGCCTGCTCGTGCTCGTCGTCTCGGACGTCATCGGCAGCGACCTCGACGTCATCGCCTCGGGCCCCTGCATGCCGCCCGACCACTCCGCGCCGACCGGTCGCTGGACGACGCCGCATGGCTGCCTCGTTCAGCACCTGATCCTCGCCGACAACCCCACCGCCGTCTCCGCCGCCACCGCCGCGGCCCTCCGGGCGGGATACGCGATCACGCCCGCGCCGCCGCCACCCCACGGCACGGCCGAGGCCGTCGGCCGACACCTCGCGGCCGAGGCGGTGTCGCTGCTCGAGACGGCCCGTCGCGACGGCCGGCCGCTGGCCCTCGTCGGCGGCGGCGAGGCGACCGTGACGGTCCCCCCCGACCACGGCCGCGGCGGCCGCAACCAGCAGACGACGCTGGCCGCTTTCGCGGCGGTCCGTGAGCACGCCGGCGGCTGGCCCGACGGCCTGCTCGTGGCCAGCATCGGCACCGACGGCGAGGACGGCCCGACCGACGCCGCCGGAGGCGTGATCGACGCGACCATCGCCGCCGCGATCGTCGCGTCACGGCGCGACGTGCGGCTGGCCCTGGCCCGCTGCGATGCCTACCCGCTGCTCGACGCGGCCGGCGGCCTCGTCCGCACGGGACCGACCGGCACGAACGTCGCCGACCTGCGGATCGTGCTGGCTCGCCCGTGAACGAAGCCCGGAGCGGCGGTCCGACGCGCCCTCGCGCCATTCCATACAAGCCCGGCGCGTCAGCGACGGGACGCCACGTCCCGCGACCTCGCACCATCCCATACAAGCCCGGAGCGTCAGCGACGGGACGCCACGTCCCGCGACCTCGGCGACGGCCGGCGGCCGCTGGTCAGACGTCGCAAAGCTTCACGGCCTGCTCGAGGCCGGCGAGCGGGTCGCGGGTGGGGATGAACTCGTGGCCGACGTATCCCTTGTAGCCGATGTCGACCAGCTTCCGCATGATCGGCGGGTAGTTGATCTCCTGATTGTCGTCGAGCTCCGCCCGGCCCGGGTTGCCGGCCGTGTGCACGTGGCCGATCACGTCCTTGCACTCCTCGATCCGTCGGATCACGTCGCCGTTCATGATCTGCACGTGGTAGTTGTCGAACAGCAGCTTGAGACGCGGCGAGCCGACGCGGCGGACGATGCCGGCGACGTAGTCGAGGTCGTCGCCCTGATAGCCCGGATGGCCCTTCATCGGGTGGCTGTCATCGCGGGTGTTGAGGTGCTCGAGGCACAGCGTCACGCCCTGCTTCTCCGCGTGGCCGATGATCTTCTTGAAGCCGGCGACGCAGTTGTCGGCCCCCTCCTCCAGCGAGATCGCGCCGCTGGCGGGGTCGTCGGCATCACGCCACTTGTAGCCGGTGAAGGCGATCACCGCGGGGAAGCCGGCCGCGGCGCAGGCGTCGATCATCTTGGTGGTGTTGGCGATCACCTCGTCGTGGTAGCGCGGATTGTTGAAACCCTTCATGAACGGTGCGCCCGGCATGCCGTTGGGGGCCAGCGCACACACGAGCCCGTGCTTCTTCAGCGTGGGCCAGGTCTCCGGACCGGCCAGTTCGATCGACTCGCAGCCCAGCTGCTTGGCGATCTGGCACATCTTCTCGGTGTCCCACTTGTCGCCGGCGACGTTGAAGCACCAGTAGACGATCGAGTGATGGATGCGGCCCTTGAGGGTGGTCATCGTGAGGGTGGTCATCGCGGGAACTCCTTCGGCGGCGGGGAGAGGGGTGCATGGCGCCGCGACGGCGACGCCGATGGCGGAGGCTGTCTGCATGGCGCGGCGACGATTCATCCGGCCGGAACGCGGATCGATTCCGAGGTCTGCCATGACGGCGCGTGCCATGCGAGGAAGAGGGGAGGGGGGCCGGGGCCGCGGGATGCCCGCCCCGGACGGCAGCGTTACACTACCCGCTGTCGCACGCCGCCGAAAGGGCCGACCACCGGCGACGCCGGCGAGCGGCCCGCCCTGTCCCCGGAAGCCCGGCCCCGATGCACTCGCTCAAGCGGATTCTCGTCACCGGCGGCGCCGGATTCCTCGGCAGCCACCTCTGCGAACGGCTCGTGTCGCTCGGGCACGACGTCGTCTGCGTCGACAACTTCTTCACCAGCCAGAAGTCGAACGTCGCCCACCTGCTCGCGCAGCCCAACTTCGAGCTGCTGCGGCACGACATCATCCACCCCCTCTGGCTGGAGGTCGACGAGATCTACAACCTCGCCTGCCCGGCCGCCCCCGGCCACTATCAGTACAACCCGATCAAGACGATGAAGACGAGCGTGATGGGGGCGATCAACGTGCTCGGCATGGCGAAACGCTGCCGCGCGAAGGTGCTGCAGGCCTCGACGAGCGAGGTGTACGGCGACCCCGAGGTGCACCCGCAGCCCGAGAGCTACCGCGGCGCGGTCAACCCCATCGGGCCCCGCGCCTGCTACGACGAGGGCAAGCGGGCCGCCGAGACGCTGTTCATGGACTACCACCGCGCCAACGGGGTGAACGTGCGGATCGTGCGGATCTTCAACACGTACGGTCCCCGGATGCATCCCTACGACGGCCGGGTGGTCTCCACCTTCATCCGCCAGAGCTTGTGCGGGGAGCCGATCACCATCTTCGGCAGCGGCGCTCAGACCCGCAGCTTCTGCTACCGCGACGATCTCATCGAGGGCATGATCCGGATGATGGACGGCCCCGACGACTTCGTCGGGCCGGTGAACATCGGCAACCCGGGCGAGTTCACGATCCGGCAACTCGCCGAGTTGACGCTCGAACTGACGGGCTCGTCGGCGCCGCTGGTGGAGAAGCCGCTGCCGGTCGACGATCCCGAACGCCGCCAGCCCGACATCACGCTGGCCAGGCAGCGGCTCGGCTGGGAGCCGCGGGTGCCGCTCCGCGAGGGGCTGGCCCGGACCGTCGAGTGGTTCCGGTCGGTGAGGCTCGCCGACTTCCGCGCCCCGACGCCGAACTGGTGACGGGCCGTTCCCCTCCGGGCCCGTCTCCGGCCGTGCCGCGGCCCTGCCCCCGTCCCGCGGAACGGCGCCGCCGGCGGGTGAGGCAGCGGGGGTTTTTGCTCTTCGCCCGCGCCGCCGAATCCGCTAGTGTCCCGCCCCCGCCGCCAGGGCGGACGACACCCAGCTTGCCCCGCAGGAGCCCCCGCATGACCCGCCAGGAACTGTCGACGATCGTGCTCGAACTGCTCGAGAAGGAGACCGGCGAGTCCTACCCGGCGCTCGAGGATGCCACCTCGCTGAAGGACGGGCTCAACCTCGACTCGCTCGACATGGCCGGGCTCGTGCTCCACATCGAGAGCCGCTTCGGCATCCAGGTGGAGACGGACCTGCTCGAAAAGGTCGCGACCGTCGGCGACCTGCTCGACCTGCTCGAGCACAAGGTCGCCGCCAAGGCGGCGAAGAAGGCGGCGTGAGCGGAGCGGCGGCATGTCCGCCGTCCGCCGCGCCGTCCCCCACCGCCCCCCGTCATCCGCCGCGTCCATGCATGCACGCACTCCGACTGCCGAGGCCGCGACCGCCGCGTGCGGCGTCGCCGCCCATGCGCTGGTCGAGGCCGGCCTGACGGAGATCGCGGCCCTCCGCGACGCACCGGTGCCTGCGGGCGGGCCGTCCCTGCCGCCGCGGTTCCTGCGACACGCCGACGAACAGACGGTGGTCGGCCTGCGGGCGGTGCTCGAGGCGATCGCGGCGACCCCCGAGCCACGGCCGTCTTTCGCCGACTACGGCGTGGTGGGGGCCCCGTGCCACGCCGGCCGCATCGCCACGGCCCAGTCGCTGGCGCAGTTCCGCACGGCGGGCGGAGTGGCCGTCTCGCCTCATGTCGTGCCCCAGTGCTCCCTGCACTCGCTGGCCGGGGCGGTGAGCGTGTCGCTGGGCATGCACGGCCCGAACGTCGGCTCGAGCGGCGGCCGGCACGCCGTCTCGGAGGGGCTGTTCACGGCCCTGTCGCTGCTCGCCGCCGCACCGGCCGCGGACGGATCGCTGCCCGGCGTATGGCTCGTGATCAGCGGGTGGACCGCCGAGCCCGGCCTCGATGCGGCCGGCAGGCCGGCCGGCAGCCCGGCCATCGTCGCGGAAGACCGGGGCCGGAACGAGGCCCCGCCCGTCTGCCGCGCGGTCGCCGTCGCGCTCACTCCCGCGGCGGGACCGGGCGGGGGACGCCGGATCGAGTTGCACATGCCCGCGACGCTCCGCGTCGCGCATCCCACGGCGGCCGACCCCTGCCCTGCGGAGCGAGCCGGCGCGGCCGCGGAGATCCTCGCCTTCGCCCGCGGTCTCGCCGCGGGCGACGCCGCGGAGTGGTCGCATGCCTGCCCCTGGGGCGGCACGCTGCGGCTCTCGGTCGGCGATGCCGACGCCCGCTCGCGGGCCGCAGGCAGAGACGGCGGACGGAGGGAGGCCGCATGACGATCGTTCATTCCTCCGCCGCGTCGTCCCGCGAGGCCGTGGTCATCACCGGCGTCGGTGCCGTCACGCCGCTGGGCAACGGCTTCACCGACATCGCCGACGGCCTGCTCGCCGGACGCACCGGCATCCGCGCGATCGATCCGGGCACGTTCGCCCGCGAGCGGCAGCAGTTCGCGGCACCGGTCGACCGGATTCCCGAGCCGCCGCCGGTCCGGCGTTCACCCGCGGCCGACGCCTTCGCGGACCTGCCCCGGCTGGAGCAGCTGTGCACGAGCACCGCCGCCCACGCGCTGGCCGACGCCGGGCTCTCGGCAGCGTGCGACCGGCTGCGCGTGGGGCTCGTGCTGGGGATCGGGGCGGAGCAGCTCAAGGCCTGGGAGTCCGACTTCCTCGCCGGTGGTGCGGAGGTGTTCGCGCCCTCGCCGCACGACACGCTCGTCCACCGGGTGGCCGCCCGGCTGCGGCTGCGCGGGCCGGCCGTGACGGTCGCCGCGGCCTGTGCCTCGAGCGGCTACAGCCTGGCACTGGGCCGCACCTGGCTGCGGGCGGGCTGGGTCGATGCCTGCGTCGTCGGTGGCTGCGACGTGCTCAGCCCGACGGCGTTGGCCGCCTTCTACAACCTCCGCGCGCTGTCGCGACGCGGCGACGATCCCACGCGGGCCTCGCGGCCCTTCGACCGCGACCGCGACGGCTTCGTGATGGGGGAGGGGGGCGCGTGCTTCGTCCTCGAGCCGCTCCCCGCCGCGCGGGCCCGGGACGCCCGGGTGTACGGCGAGCTCGCCGGCGTCGGCATGTCGAGCGACGCCGCCCACATGGTGACCCCCTGCACCGACGCGACGCAGGCCGCGCGGGCGATCGTGCGGGCGCTGGCGGATGCCCGGATCGACGCCGCCGATCTGGACTACGTCAACGCCCACGCGGCCGGCACGCCGGTGGGCGACGTCGCGGAGGCGGCGGCGATCCGCCTCGCGCTCGGCCGCGCGGCCGATCGGGTGCCCGTGAGTTCCACCAAGAGCATGTCTGGCCACCTCATCAGCGGCGCGGCCGCCTTCGAGGCGATCGCCTGCCTCGCCGCCCTCGACCGGCAGGCGGTGCCGCCGACGCTCAACCTCGACCATCCCGATCCCCAGTGTCCGCTCGACCACGTGCCTCACGCGGCCCGCGCCCGGACGGTGCGGGTCACGGCCAGCAACTCGTTCGGGTTCGGCGGCGCGAACCTGTGCCTCGTCATCCGTGCCGCCGCCTGAACGGCAGCCGCCCCCGTCCCGCATGCTCTCGACCAGCGTTCCCCTCCCCGGAGACCCCGCGATGACCGCCATCCCCGCCACCACCCTGCCGCTCGCGTCCGCCGATCGTCGTCACGCCCCGCCCCTGACGGTGGCCGCGATCGACGCGCTGCTCGAATTCCTCGTCGGCCACTGGCACGCGGTGGAGCCCGCGCACGACGAGACGGGGCTCGGCGGCCGCATCTGCGACCTGCACCGCTACAACTTCCTGCTCTGGCACGAGGAGGACATCGCGAGGTCGCCCGACGTGACCGATGCCCGCATCGCCCAGGTGAAGCGGGCGATCGACCGCTACAACCAGGCCCGCAACGACGCCATCGAGAAGGTGGACGACTGGCTGATCGAGGAGCTGGCCCGCCGCGGCATCATGGCCGCCGCCGACGCACCGGCCGCCACCGAGACGCCGGGGGCCGCGATCGATCGGCTGTCGATCCTCGAACTGCGGCGATTCCACATGCGGGAGCAGATCGAGCGGACCGACGCGACCGCCGAGCACCGCGAGAAGGCGGCCACGCGGATGGCCGTGCTCGACATGCAACGGACCCATCTCGTCACGGCGCTCGACCGGCTCGTCGGCGAGATCTTCGGCGGCCAGCGGCCGCTGCGGGTGTTCCGCCAGATGAAGATGTACAACGACCCGTCGATGAATCCCTACCTCTACAAGGCGGCCGAGAAGCCGGGCACCCGCACGGCGGCCTGACGGCCCGCGGTGCGGATGCCAGCGGCCCGCGACTCGGCCGAACCACCGCGGGATCAGCGGTGGGCGTGATGTCCGGCGACCTGCGTCGTCAACAGCGCGATCGTCAGCAGCGCGACGGCCGGAAGGGACATCGCACCGACCATCAGGGCCATGAAGGATTCCAGGGACATGGTTGCACCTCCTGTTGGCAAGCCGACCGAAAGGACATGCCGGATCGGCGTCTCGCCGATCCACATGGGGTAATCCTACGGAGCAGCCAGGTGTCCGGTTCGCGCGGTGTCCGGTCGCTCGTCGGGAATGGTTCGCGGCGTCACCACGTGGCGTCTCAGGCGGCGGCCCGCTTCCGCTTCTTCGGCCTGTCCCCGGCCTTCGCCGCCGCGGCCTTGCGCTTCCGCTGCTTCGCCTTGTCGTTGTCGCGGACCGTGGGCGGCGACTGCCGCGCGTTCCAGCCGTCGTAGAGCTTCTGCAACTCGGCGACGCGGTCGGGTGCGGACGCGGCCAGGTCATGCCGCTCGCCCACGTCGGCGGCGAGATCGTAGAGTTCGGGCGCGCCGCCGCCGCCCCGCGCCACGACGAGCTTCCAGTCTCCGCTGCGCACGGCCCACTGCTCGCCGAACCGCCAGAACAGCGTGTCGTGCGGGCGGCCCGCGGCGGCACCGGAGAGGAAGGGCACGAGATCGACGCCGTCGATCCCCGCCGCGGCGTCGACGGGCCGGCCGGCGGCGGCGAGGACCGTCGGGAGCACGTCGAGGTTCACCACCGGCCTGTCGTACGTCGTGCCGGCCGGCAGCCTGCCCTTCCACTGCACGAGGAACGGCACACGCGTGCCCCCCTCGTAGGTCTGCGTCTTGAAGCCCCGCAGCGGCCCGTTGCTCGAGGTCGTGCCCTGGGTGGGGCCGCCGTTGTCGGCGATGAAGAACACGAGCGTGTTCTCCTCCTGGCCGGCGGCCCGCACGGCGCCGAGCACCCGCCCGACGGCGTCGTCCATCGCCGAGAGCATGGCCGCGAACAGCCGCCGGCGGCGATCGGCGATGCCGGGGAACCGGTCGAGGGTGCGCTGCGGCGCCTCGAGCGGCGCGTGCTGCGCGTTGAAGGGGAGGTAGAGCAGCCACGGCTTTGCCTTGCGGTCGGCGATCCAGGAGACCGCCCGCGCGGCGTAGGCGTCGGTCGTGTAGAACGCGTCGTCCGTGACGGGCACGACGGCAGGCGACTGCCGCGAGTCGATGAAGTGCGTGGGGTGGAAGAAGGGCGTGTTGGCGAGCGTGCCGTAGAACTCCTGGAAGCCGCGGGCCGTGGGCCGGTACTCGGCGCCGAAACCGAGGTGCCATTTGCCGATGCAGATCGTGTCGTAGCCGAGCGGCGCGAGCCGCTCGGGCAGCGTGGTCTCGCGGAGCGACAGGCCGGTGCCGCTGTTCTGACCGGCGATGGCGTTGAACTCGTGGCCGAACCGGGTCGGGTAGCGGCCGGTCAACAGGCCCGCCCGCGAGGGGCTGCAGTAGGTGGCGGCGACGTAGCCCTGCGTGCAGCGGACGCCGTTGGTGGCGATCGAGTCGATGTGTGGCGTGGGAATGTCGGTGCCGCCCTGGCAGCCGAGTTCGCCCCAGCCGAGGTCGTCGGCATAGAAGATGACGACGTTCGGGGCGGCTTTCGCCTCGGCCATCGAGCCGGGTGCCGCGAACCCCGCCCAAGCCATGGCCGGCAGCAGGGCCCGCACGGTGGCCCACACCATGGCCCGCTGCGGGGCCGACGACATGACTGGAATTCCTCGACGCATCGGAACACTCCCGAAAGAGGGCGGGGCGGGGGCGCACGACGCCGTACGCCACGAGTTGAACGCCATCATCGGGAAAAAGTTGCCCGCCGTGGAGGCCGCGGCCGGCCGGTCGTCGCTCCCCGGTCGATCCCGCGTGAATCCTTGTTGTGCCGCCGGGTGACCCGTATCATCTGCGGGTCGAGGGCGGCATGGCGTGGCGTGCCATGGGCGATGGGCGGAATGGCCCATGGACCGAAGCCCCTGGCAGCCGATCGCGAGCGATCGCGGTGGCCCACATCGTTCGGCGGCCCCGCAGCTCAGTGGCCCCCGTGGTTCATCGGCCCCCGTAGCTCAGTGGATAGAGCGATGGTTTCCTAAACCATAGGTCGCAGGTTCGATCCCTGCCGGGGGTAGTCACTTTTTGCGTCCTTCGGGACGTCAAGCGATTTTTCGCGGGCCTCATGAAGCGTTGATGGCTCCTGATGGCCGCTGACGGCCGCTGGGGGTGCCGGGTTTTGCACCGGGTAACCAGCAGCCCGTTCGAAGTCGGCGTCGGTGACCTTCAGGTAATGCCGGCGGCGAACCCGCGAACTGTTGCCCATCCACGCGTCGACGACGTGGGCTGGGTATTCACGCTCCAGTTCGTCAGAGCAACTGCCCCGCAGATTCACGAAGGTTTTTTCCCACGGCTCAATCCCGGCCTTCTTGATGATCCGCGTGGCCTCGGTGCCCAAGTTCGGCTCCCCCTGGGCCCTCGGCACCACGAACTCCTGCCCAGGCTCACGCTCCCGGCAGGCCCGTTCAAGGTAGGGGCGTAACGCCGGAAAGATCGGGACGACGCGGAACCGCCGGCCGACATGATGCTCCGTCTTCGAGGAGTAGATCGTGAACCGATTCCGCTCCCAATCGATGTCGGAAAACCGCATGTTGGAAATTTCCGACGGCACGCGGGCGCCGCCGTACCGCGCCAAGGCGAAGATCAACTCCCAGTCGAGTTCCGGGCAGGCCGCAATTGACCCCTTCCCGGTTTCTGTACCAGTGCTCACGAGAGAGTTGAGGAACAGTCCGCGTGGTGTGTCGGAGGGAGGGGCGTAGCCCTGACCGGAGACACACCACGCGCCGCCGCCGGGACCACCCCGGAGGCCACATCATCCAGCCCAGCGACGAATGCCGCTGGGGTCAGCCACTTCAGTCCGCCATGCGGTCGCCTGTGGTTGTAGTCCATCCGCCACTGGTCGAGAACAACCCGAGCCTCATGCAGGCTCAGGAACAACTCCCGGTCAAGCAGCTCATCGCGGAGTCTGCCGTTGAAGCTCTCCACGTAGCCGTTCTCCCAAGGGCTTGCCTTCTGGATGTAAAGCGTGCGGACACACGCCCTTGCCAGCCACTCCTGAATCTCCTTGGCAACGAACTCGGGGCCGTTATCACTCCGCAGATGCTCGGGCGCACCGCGCACGGCGAATAAGTACTGCAGAGTCATAATGACGTCTCGGGCGGTGAACGATCGGGCCACCTCGATCGCCAGACACTCTCGCGTGAACTCATCGATCACCACCAGGATCCGCAGCTGCCGACCATCTTCGGTCCGCTCCGTGAGGAAGTCGTAACTCCACACATGGTTTCGGTGCATCGACCGGTGACGCACGCACCCATTCGCGCTCGTCCCCGGTAATCTCCGACGTTTCCGCTGCTTTCGCGGCACCTGCATGTGCTCCTCCTTCCAGATTCGATGCACCCGCTTGAAGTTCACCTTCCAGCCTCCGAACGCATCGGGGCCGGTCAGCAGTTGATGCGTTCGCTCGCAGCCGTTCCTCGGGAACGCCTCCACGATCTTCCGCATCACTCCAAGCAACTCGCGGTCACCGTCCACCTTCCTGGGGCGGTAACGCTGCGTTCCCCGGTTCTGGCCGAGGACTCGACAGACCCTTCTTTCCGAGACCTTTCCGTGCCCCAAGGACCGCCGGACGGATTCCACCGTCCGGCGGCGACGCTCGGGGCACGTCAGTTTGGGCGAGCGGCTTCCTTGAGGATCAGCATGTCCAGGGCCTGGTCGGCTACCAGCTTCTTCAGCCTCGAGTTCTCCTTCTGGAGCTCCTGAAGCTGCTTGGCCATCTTCGGATCCATACCGCCGAACTTCGTCCGCCAGCGGTAGTACGTCTGCTGGCTGATACCCAGCCGCCGGCAGACGTCTGGCACGTTCATGCCCTTCCCAAGGTCCACGTCAGCCTGCCGAAGCAAGCCCACGATCTGCTCTGTACTGCGTCG
>Ga0214917_10007422_pt1 | contig 11088 bp, 9 predicted proteins | sample LL_1208_BB_MetaG_FD_177983 | JGI IMG/M metagenome (GOLD analysis project Ga0214917, IMG submission 177983) | Freshwater microbial communities from Lake Lanier, Atlanta, Georgia, United States - LL_1208_BB | ecosystem: Environmental > Aquatic > Freshwater > Lake | place: USA: Georgia | collected...
TTTCAATCGCCTCCTTCGTCTCCCGGGCTATGCGCTTTGTTCTGGAGGCCGAGCTGCTGAGGCGGTTTGGTCCGGCAATCCGGCCCAAGATCGACCGTTACCTAGAGGCTATTCTTGGGGTCCTTCTTGTCCTCTTGGTGGGCGGTTTTGTTATGCTGAAATTGCTCAAATAGCCTTCCAGGACTGAAAATAGTTTGAACGTTTTGGCTCTTCCCCTGTCTATTACTTCAGATCGTTTACATCTCCTAGTGTTTGGCAAGAAGCGTGGGTTTGATCACCCACGCTTCTTGTTTTTGCAATCATCTCAAATTCAGTAACTTATGCGATTAGAAATGATAATACATATAGAAACATAATTATTGTATTATTTGGGTGAATCGAACATTGTTTTAACTCTTAGTATGATTTCGAAGATTCATCATCATCATGTCGGTATGCATGCGACACGCATTTCTGAAGATTTACAGAGGGAGATTTGGGGTTTTGCGCAAGCGGTAATCGATGAGGAGAACCAAGGTTGCGCCGATAATCGTATGAATTATTGGAAAAGCAGGCTTACTCTTTCGGTCGAACACGCAAAAGCCAAGGGAATGGATCCTACCGAAATAGCCCATCAGTGTGTCTTGACCTTGTGTAGATCACGGGGATCCAAGGCGCTTCCCAACCAATCCCTTTCCAGAATTGAAAGCTATCTCCAGACCCAAGGGGTGCCGGCCAAGTTGCAAGACCCCGTCACTGGTTCGATTTGGGCTGGATTACGCTAGTTATCTGCATTTCGTTGAGTCCTCGGGTTGCTGTTGCTTGACCGAGCGTTTTTTTCCCCTCAGATTGGTCTCTTATGGCTGACAGCTTATATGCCGTTCAAGCGGAAGGGGTAGGCTACTCATACGGGCGCAAGCGGGTTCTTGATAATATTGACTTAAAATTGGAGGAGGGGGGGATGTTTTGTGTTCTCGGCCCCAACGGAAGCGGTAAGACGACCCTTTTTAAGATCATCTCCACGATATTTGCCCTCCAAGATGGCGAAATATCAGTTGGAGGACGTAGTTTGCGCCAGTTTCCAACTCCCGTGCGAAAAAAAATCGGAGTTCTTTTTCAAAATCCCGCAGTGGATATGAAATTAACGGTCCGAGAGAACCTTAGGCATCACGGAAATCTTTACGGCTTGGACCCTCACGACTTGGAAACCCGAATCAACAAAAACTTGGAGGCCCTAGGGGTTGAAAATCGGGGAGGGGAGATGGTGGAAAGTCTTTCGGGTGGGCTGAGACGGCGGGTTGAGATTGCGAAAGTTCTGCTCACCCGTCCCAGCATCCTTTTGATGGATGAACCTACCACAGGGTTGGACCCTGCCATTCGATCGGAACTGTGGAGTATTATTTCAGGAATCCGTAACACTCGTAAACTGAGCGTTCTCTTCACCACCCATCTTCTTGAGGAGGCAGAGCCTGCGGATGAGATTCTGCTTCTGGATCAAGGGCACTCAGTCGCGTCTGGAAAGGTTTCTGAGCTCCGCAGTTCCTTAGGCAAAGAGTATGTTCGCCTCGGAACGTATAGCCCCAAAAAGTTAGCGGCAAAAATCCGCAAAGAGGGGGAGATTGAGGTGACCGCGGAACCTGCATCGGTCAAGGTGGTGCCTACTCGAGGGCAAGCAGCTCCCTTGGCGATTCGTCTTTGGCGCGAGTACAGTCATGAGGTTACGTCCGTCACCCTTTGTCGCCCGACGTTAGAGGACCTTTTCCTTCAGAAAACCGGCCGGCTCTGGTCTTCGACCCCAGGGGAGATTTAATACCATGTTCATGCAAGCTTCCTACAGTTTGGCTCTTCGTGAGGTCACCCGTTTCCTTCGTCAAAAAAATCGGGTCATTGGAGCGATGGCGACCCCCGTCCTGTTCTGGTTTCTTTTAGGCTCGGGAGTTGGAAGATCGTTAGTGGCGCCAGGATTTCGTGAACGAACGGATTATCTTACCTACTTTTTTCCCGGAATCGTCCTGCTCATCATTCTGTTCACGGCCATATTTTCGACTGTGTCGGTGATTGAAGATCGTCGGGAGGGATTTTTGCAGGGAGTCCTTGTCGCACCGGATGGACGATCCGCCATTCTTTTCGGGAAGTTAATGGGTGGGACTCTCTTGGCGGTATTTCAGGCCATTGTCGTAGTACTTCTGGCGCCGTACTCGGATTATCATCCTGATGCTCGGGTTCTTTTTTATCTCCTCGCGATCATCTCCGTCTTGGCTGTTGGTTTGACCGCATTGGGATTCCTCATTGCTTGGCCAATGGATTCAACCCAAGGCTTCCACGCGTTAATTAATCTCTTTTTCGTGCCACTCTGGTTTTTAAGTGGAGCCTTATTCCCGCCGGCGGGTGCGGCGGAGTGGATTCGAGTCCTGATGCGGTTTAATCCTCTCAGCTATGGGCATGATGCTTTGGCGGGTTTGCTTGCGACACGGCCCGGAATGCCTTTACCCGTTGATTTGTCTCACGATTTTTCGATTGTTTGTGCGACGACCTTGCTGCTCGTGATGGCCTGTGCGTTTCAGGTCAGCCGGCGTTCGTGACGCAGGGTACGACGGTTTCTCCCGGTCCGCGTCCCGCTAACCGAAATCTTTCCGCCTTTGTTTGGGCAATTCTAATCTTGGGCCTAGCCGGGGTCATTGCGGCAGGGGTACGTGAGATTTGGAGTTCTGCGATTCGGCAAGAGTATAAGGAGTTGCCTGTGCTCGGTCAGATTACCGATTTTCGGCTGACAGAAAGAAGCGGACAAACCAAGACTTTGGCGGATTTGAAGGGGGAGGTGTGGCTGGCAGATTTCTTCTTCACCTCTTGTCCCGGGCCGTGTCCCGTTTTAACCAGTCGAATGGCAGATCTTGCACAAGCCGTACAACGGACGAAGCGGCAAGTCAGGATCGTTTCTATTACGGTCGATCCCGCTACGGATACTCCTGAGCGTCTTCAGCGATATGCCAACCAGTATGGAGCTGGAAGCAACTGGTGGTTTCTGACGGGTTCCCTCTCGGAAATCTTCCGAATCGCTCGTGAGGGATTCAAAGTTGCTGTGGAGGAGAACCCGCCCGAATCAGTTTCCCAAGCTGGAAGAGTACTCCATAGCACTAAGGTGGCACTGATCGATGGGCGGGGACAGGTCCGTGCTTACTACAATGGAACAGACGCGGACCTTTTGGCTCGGGTTCTTCCGGATGTAGGTTCTCTTCTGCGCGAGGAGCAAAAAAACAGATGACCCTACACGATTTGCCTTTGCTGAATGCTTGTCTTAACACAGCTACGGCGCTTCTCCTTTTGGCGGGTTGGATTCAGATCAAACGTGGGAACAAGGAAGCTCACAAAAAAATCATGGTGACGGCATTCTGTGTTTCGAGCGTGTTTCTTGCGTCTTATCTGATTCATAAATTTACGGTCGGACCGAAACTGTTTCCTATGCAGGGCTGGGTCAGAACCTTGTATTTCTTTATTTTAATTCCTCATACGATCCTGGCGGTCCTAAACCTGCCTTTTATTCTTCTGGCGGTGTGGTTTGCGGCAACAGGGCAATTCGAAAAGCATAAGAAACTGACGCCTTGGGTCTGGCCAATATGGATGTATGTCTCGGTAACGGGTGTTCTTGTTTATCTGATGCTCTATCGCTGGTTCGCTTAGGTGAAATTTAGGGTCAGGGCCTGTGCCGGGCACTGCACCTGTTCTTGAGCCTGTCCCAAGATATTTGGATAGCTCGCTCTTGCAACTGTGTCTCAAAAGGGGCAAATTTACAGAGTGAAGTCGTCCAGCAACTCTTCGGGTGGGCATGCTCTTAATTTGAGTGATGTGGGGGCCGGGGCGGAAGTCAGGGTAAGTCGTCTGGAGTGTGCTCCGACAACGTGTCAGCGGTTACGAGAAATGGGCTTTTGTGAAAATGCACTGGTCACAAAAATACGGGGTGGTGCGGATCTGGTTTGTTGGGTCTGTGGAACGCGGGTCGCATTGAGTGCTCGCTTGGCCAAGCAAATTTTGGTCGAGCATGTGGACGGAAGGTCGTAGGACAAGCTGAAGCGGGGAAGTGCCCCCGTTTTTTTTAAGATGAATCAGGACGGAGCCAAGCGCTGGGTTGCCGTAGTGGGAAACCCAAACGCTGGAAAGAGCACCCTTTTCAATGCACTTACGGGTTTACGGCAACGGGTGGGAAACTATCCAGGAGTAACGGTAGAAAAAAGAACGGGTACTGCGTTTACCCTGCACGGAGACGCGTTGGAATTGATCGACCTGCCCGGGATGTACAGTCTCTCCCCTCGTTCTCCCGATGAGAAAATCGCATGGCAGGTTTTGCACGGAGAATCAAAAGGGGTGCCGCGACCTGATGCGGTTCTATGCGTGGTGGATGCAAGCAACCTGGAAAGAAATCTTTTTCTCGTGACCCAAGTCATGGAACTTGGTCTGCCTGTTTTGGTCGCTCTCAATATGGTGGATATGGCCGAGGCGAAGGGAATTCATCTTCGCCCTCAGGAGCTCAGCCAAAAACTGGGTGTGCCTTTTATCCCCACCCAAGCCCATCGGGGAAAGGGATTGGTCGAATTGCGAGCTGCCCTTGGACAGGGTCTGCGTCGACCCGGACCAAGACAGTGGACCATGCCCCCTCCGCTTGCAGCAGCAGTCGGGCAGATCGCGGCAGCATGGCGGGAATCCCTTCCAGCGGAGGTGACCGCAGAGGGAAAAGCCTTGGAGCTTCTCGCGGGATCGAACGTTGGTCCAGAGGGAGCAAGGAAATTGGCTGCTGGGTGGCGGGAGCGTTTCCGAAAAGAGGCGTACGATTGGCCCGCGGCAGTCATTCATGCCCGGTATGAGTATGTTCGGAATGTTTTGGGAGCTGCAGGGGTGTTGGGTGGGGCGCGAATTGCAACTTGGACTGACAGGATTGATGCGATTGTCCTGCATCCTTTCGCGGGATGGGGAGTCCTCGCTGGAATGATGATGACTCTGTTCATCTCCATTTTCTCCATCGCCTCCTATCCTATGGAGTGGATCGATTCTGGTTTCAGTTGGGCAGGTCTTTTTCTTGAGCAACACATGCCTGCGGGAGTGTTGCGTGAACTTCTGGTGAATGGTGTTGTAGCCGGAGTCGGAGGAGTGGTGATCTTCCTCCCGCAAATTCTAATTCTCTTCTTCTTTTTGGGATTACTGGAGGATTCAGGATATCTGGCTCGTGCTGCGTTTCTTTTGGACAGGGTGATGCATCGGGTGGGTCTGAGCGGGAAATCCTTCATTCCACTTCTGAGCTCCTATGCATGTGCGATTCCTGGAATTATGGCAACACGAACGGTGGAGGATCCTAAGGACAGGCTTACGACCATTCTGATTGCACCTCTCATGAGCTGTTCTGCCAGGATTCCTGTCTATACGACCCTGATTGCCGCTGCGGTTCCTGCAGCTCTAGTCCCAATTTGGGGGAAAGCAGCAGCTCTCTTGGGACTCTATATTTTAGGAACGGGAACAGCTTTTCTTTTGGCGTGGTTCTTCAGGAAAAAGATGTTGGGAGGTGGATCTCCACCCCTGATTCTCGAGCTTCCTCCTTATCGGAGACCTGCCATTCGGTCGGTTGCACTGCGAATGTGGGAGCGGGCCATTATCTTTCTGAAGCGCGCGGGGACTGTCATTCTGGCTTTGTCGATCTTGCTATGGTTTGTCTCCAGTTTTCCAGTTCGCTCGGATGATCCCACAGAAAAGTTAGCGGGGAGTTACGCAGGGCAGTTGGGGCACTTGTTGGAACCTGTCATTCGCCCACTTGGTTTTGATTGGCGAATCGGGATTGGGTTGGTGGGGTCGTTGGCGGCAAGAGAGGTCTTTGTCAGCACCATGTCGATCGTGTATCACGTGGGTGGGGAGGAGGCAGGTTTGGTGGCGGCTATGCAGGGAGCTCGCTGGCCCAATGGTGAATCCATTTATACTCCGTTGACGTGTCTCTCCCTCTTGGTTTTTTATGTGTATGCTTTGCAATGTTTGAGCACGGTGGCCGTGGCAAAGAGGGAAACGGGAGGATGGGGCTGGCCAGCCTTCATGATGCTTTACATGACTGGGTTGGCGTATGGGGCCGCCTGGCTTGTGCAAATTGTGGGTCGGGCGTTAGGATTTTCTTAAGATGAGCGAAAGTTGGCAGGGGTGGGTTGCAGGAGGAGTGGTTCTGGGTGCTCTCATCTATCTGGTGATTCGTTTCTTTAAGCCTAAAGGAGGCAAGGGGTCAGGTTGTAGTAAATGCAGTTCCTAAGGCGTCCCAAGACGAGGGAAAACGGATGGGAAAAGTATCAGAAGGGTAGATAACAAACTGTATTCGATAGAAGAATCATTATAAAGATCATGCAGGTGATCAGAGGTCCCACCAAAGTTCGTCCGGTCATCAGATAAAAGTAGCGGTGGAAGTAGGGAAGAATGAACATGGTGGGCACGATTGCAAAAAGTAGATTCACATAAAGCCATCCCTCCGTCCATCGAACCGTGCCTGTCATCGCAAATGTTGCATACTGAACCAGAAGGATGAGGAGCAACCCGAGCGAATTTCCAATTCCAGCAAGCAGCAGGCTGCGCCACTGCGGGGTATCTGAAAACCGAAGGGAGAGGTTGGCTCGAACTGAGTTCGAAAGAAAAAACACGAAAAAGAAAGGAGCATAAACAAGCATCAGAAGAAGCAAAGGGGGTTGAAAAAGTCGCACTCCCAAAAAAAGGAATCGGTAGTCCACATGGAATAGCGAGTAGATAACGAACAGGAGTCCGAAAAAGGAAAAAAAGACAACGAGGGCAAGAAGTAGGGCTCGAAAGATTTCTCCCCTTTGGATATCCAGCCCGATTGCAGCCCACCCGATGGGCTTTGCCTGAAGCTTGAGTCCCAGGAAAAAGAGTGCAAAACCCACAAGGCCGTTGGCAAGAGCCCAGAGCATAACCCCGTTATTCATGCGCTGGGGAAAGAACCATGTCTGTTGTCTTCCCGTGGCCTCAACAAACAATTTTTGAGAAAGCTCAGTGAGGGGAATGTAAGAAAAGCAGGCAAAAATTGCGCCAGTCAAAAAAAGAACCCAAAATATCCAGCGGGCTTTTCCTGTGGGTCGGGGCTGCGCCTCTGGCACGGTATGGAGTAACGGGTGAAACAAGGGGATTTCTGTTAAAAGAATGCGAGTGAGAGGAACGAGTGAGACCATCGATGCGACAAACGCACAAAGAGAAGCGAGTTCCTTCCAGAACCAAATCTGATCCTTTCCTGGAAGGACGTCTTGGAGGGCGAAAACTTTGTTAAAAAACTCAAGTTGGTGGGTGGTTGCGATCGTGCTGTAAGGCTGAAAGGGGTGGAGAACGGGCTCGTTGTGTACGATACGGAGGTTCCTTAAGGAGGACTCTCCGTACTCATGGTCCAACTCCACCTCCGTAACAGGGGTATCCCCGTCTCTTTGGCCCGACTGAACGAAGCGGATGGCTTCGGGAGATTTTCGTAAATCGGCGTTTTTATTTTCGTTCCGAAAGGCCCCCTCATCGTACAACCCATAACTGATTCCTAAATTGGACTGAACATCCTGAAGAACTTTCTTTTTCAGGGAGAGTATGTAACCCGAAATATAAGCGGATTGAACTTTGCTGGGTCTGCTCTTTTGAAGGCCCTCGAGCCCAAAGTGGGAGGCTGCCTGAATTGCGGCGTTGCCTCCTGCCGAATGCCCCGTGACTCCAATTCTGGATTTGTCGATATAGTTGAGGTTGTCGGTATCGGCCAAGTAGTCGACGATGGCAAACATCCCGTACCCTTCCTCTGTTGCTGAACGTGGGCTGAGGGAAGCGCTTGAAAAGCCCTGTGCGTAAGGATCGATCGCTATCACCGCAATGCCTCGACGAGCCAGTTCGAGGGATATGTTTGCTTGGGTTTCTTTTGAGCGCTGAAAGCCAGGAACGACAACTACGGCAGGGGCGGGGTTTTTGCCAGTTGCTGAGAGTGGTCGAAAAAGATCTGCTGCGACCCACTGCCCATTCTGCGTTGGAAGTCGGATGGAGGTGACACGGACTTTTCCCCAAGCACTCTGGATCTGGGAGCTCAGTACACTGGAGATCAGTACAACAGCAAGGCAAAGGCCGAGGAATTTAAAATCTCCGGATGAAGTGGATGAAGAATCCATCAGTCCCCTATGCTGAACCTGGTTGAATGCAGGTTCAAGAAGCCCGTTTGAGTTCGTTTGGAAATTAGCTTCGCATGGGCCTTCTTCCTCTCGTACCTTAAGCGCGCATGATGGCGGTTGCCCAATCCCCCAAGATTCCCTGGTACCGCATTCTTTATGTGCAGGTTTTGCTGGCCGTGGCGGCTGGAATTCTGGTGGGGGCCTTTTTTCCTGAATTCGGGAAATCCCTGAAGCCACTAGGGGACGGTTTCATCAAACTGGTCAAAATGATGATCGCCCCGATTATCTTCTGTACGGTGGTTCATGGGATTGCCTCCATGGGCGATCTCAAGCGGTTGGGACGGACGGGGTTTAAAACTCTCGTCTACTTTGAAGTCGTTTCGACTCTCGCGCTGATCATTGGGCTGGTGGTGGTGAACCTTCTCCGTCCAGGAGATGGTTTCAATCTCGATGTGCACACCCTCGATGCCAAGGTGAGCCAAACCTACCTCTCAAAAGCTCACAGCACGGACAAAGTGGATTTTCTGCTTAACATTATTCCGTCCTCCTTTCTAGGGGCCTTCACTTCCGGCGATCTCCTCCAAGTGCTTTTCATCGCGGTCCTCACCGCCCTCGCCATTACCTTTTTACCCCAGCGTGGCCAGGCGGTCCTGCATGTGGTGGAGGAAGGATCAAAGCTTTTTTTCGGGGTGATGGGAATTGTCGTTAAGGCGGCGCCAATCGGGGCATTTGGCGCCATGGGATACACCGTGGGCAGTTTTGGTTTGGCCTCCCTGAACAAGCTTCTCGCTCTGATGATGGGATTTTATCTGACCTCCAGCATCTTTGTGGTGGTGGTATTGGGGTTGATCTTGAAGGTCTCGGGAATCCCCTTGTTCCGCTATCTGGCGTATATCAAGGATGAGTTGCTTTTGGTTTTGGGGACCAGTTCCTCCGAAACGGCTCTGCCCGGGATTATGAAGAAGCTGGAAAAACTGGGTTGTCCAAAGTCAACGGTCGGTTTGGTCATTCCCACTGGGTACAGCTTTAATCTCGACGGCACCAACATCTATATGACGATGGCGGCAGTTTTTTTGGCCCAAGCCACCAATACCAAGCTGGATCTTTCCCAGCAGATCGCGCTATTGGTGGTGGCCATGATCACGTCCAAAGGTGCCAGCGGGGTGACGGGGGCGGGTTTTATCACCTTGGCTGCCACGCTGGAGGCGGTTCCTGGCATTCCTCTGGAATCCTTGGCCATCCTTGTGGGTATTGATCGCTTTATGAGCGAGTGCCGGGCTTTGACGAATTTCATCGGCAACGGGGTAGCGACCATCGCCATCAGTCGATGGGAGGGGGAGGTGAGTTCCGAAACGCTGCAGAAAAACCTCGTTGAAGCTGTGGGAAAGGCGTCCTGATCCCGTGAGATTTGCCCTCTCTCTCGTTTTGGGAATCCTCCAACTCGTTCAGATGAGCTCCGCTTCTCCGGGAGTCGCCCCGGAAGGAAAAGGGGAGGTCAGCGTGGGCGAGGGAGATCGGGCCATCCAAGTGTTTACCTACAAACCGAAAGGTTTTTCCAACGGGCCAATCTTTTTCATGTTTCACGGAGCCAAAAGGAATGCGGAGGACTATCGGGACTGGAGCATCGATTTGGCGGAAAAACATCATGCCATGGTGGCGGCACCTTTTTTTGATCAGGAACGGTTTCTGGCCCATCTGTATTCGTGGGGTGGAATTCTGACCAAGGATGGAAAATTGCGGGATCGGAAGGGGTGGTCGTTCCCCATAGCCACCGAGGTCATCCAGACCATCCTGAAGCGGGAGGGAGATCCGAAGCGGGATCATTATCTGATCGGACACTCTGGAGGCGGGCAATTTCTCACCCGTTATGTGGCCATGGAACCCGTCACCGCCAAACGAGTGGTGGCAGCCAATGCGGGTACATACGCGTTTCCACGTTTGGATTGGGATTGGGGATATGGCTTTGGAAAGTTGCCCAACGAGTTGCAGAATGAGGGACGGTTCAAAAAAATGATGGAGACCCCAATGACAGTTTATCTGGGGATGGCAGACACCCTTGCGGAGGGCGAAAACTTCGATGCCTCGGCTGATGCAAATCGTGAAGGAAAGGTCCGATTAGAAAGAGGACGAAACTTTTTTGAATACTGCCAGAAGCTTGCCAAGCAAAAGGGCTGGAAATTTAACTGGACCAAGGTGGAGGTGCCGAATGTGGGACATGATGCCAATCTGATGATCAATGATTTGCGGATAGAAAAAGCCCTAGGCAATTAGTACAAGGAAATCTCATCCGAACGATTTGATATCTGATACTTGCATTGTCTGGTTTGCCAATCGAATGCGTTTACCGACCATTTAGGTGTGACAAAGATTCAGCCGACTTTGCCGACGGAACAGTTTGGCAAGACTTTGCCTTCCAACGATTGGGTTAAACAGTGGGTGGAGCAGACCGCTGCCCTGACTCAACCAGATCATGTTTTTTGGTGTGATGGTTCAGAGGGTGAGAGGAAGTACCTGACCGATCAGGCAGTTCAACAGACAGTTCTCATTCCTCTCGATCCAAAAAAATGGCCGAACTGTTACTATCACCACTCCAATCCGAACGACGTCGCCCGTGTAGAGCAGTGCACCTTTATCTGTACACGAAGGCAAAAAGAGGCTGGGGCAACCAACAACTGGATGGAACCCAAGGCCATGCGACAAAAACTGAGGGGAATGTTGGCGGGCTCGATGAAGGGGAGGACGATGTTTGTCATTCCCTATCTTATGGGGCCGCCGGGTTCCCCCCTTTCCAAGGTGGGGATTGAACTCACCGACTCAATCTATGTCGTGCTCAATATGCGCATCATGACCCGAATGGGAAAAGTGGCCTGGGATCACTTGGGGGCTGGGGAGGAGTTTAATCGCGGAACCCACTCTGTTTTAGACTGCAACCCGGAGCGGCGTTACATCT